>FZPS01000204.1_pt71 | contig 12029 bp, 9 predicted proteins | sample 1817821 | NCBI WGS metagenome assembly FZPS01 (sample SAMEA104158645, study PRJEB21678) | metagenome | place: Germany | collected 2015-04-21 | reverse complement strand
TCCTGCGAGATTGCCTTCGTTCGGGATGCCGAGGTGTTGTCTTCCCGCGTTGAGGAGTGTGTTATATGTACCGTGGACAATGCCTTGCGGACCGATGTACATCCAGCCGCCGGCTGTCATTTGTCCATAGCTTGACACGCCCATCGCGGAGGCGCGGTTATAGTCCGTTAAATTGTCGTATTGCCCGATCATGAGGCCGTTCGTCAGGATGACGCGCGGCGCGGACACGGGGCTGTGGAAAAGTCCGACGGGGTGTCCTGAGAATAGGACGAGAGTCTGCGTATCAGTCAGAAGCTCCAAATATTTCATGATGAGGCGGTATTGCATCCAGTTCTGGCAAACAGCACCTGTCTCGCCGTACGTGATGAGCTCATAGGGATAGAGCGCGACCTCGAAGTCGAGATTGTTGTCAATCATGACCTGGAATGCCTTGCCCTCGACACAATTTCCTTTGTACTCATCGATCGGTTTTCCGTAAATACGACCTTCGGGACGATAACGGTAACCGTAAATCTTCCCGTGCTCATCGAGTTCGCGCAGAAACTCCGGCGCAAGTTGTTTATGATACTCTTCGGGAATGTAGCGCAATGCGTTTTTTAATGCCGTCGCGCGCTCGCCTTCTGACAAGTTCGCCTCGCGACGCGGCGCGCGGCGGATGCCCTCGACAAATGACGGCGAAGGAGGCAACGTACCATCGAGCCTGACCGTCATGTATTTCTCAATTTCAGCGTTTTTCATGATGAACCTTCCCCTCAAAAATTGCATGGATCTCTAACAACCTCATTGTACCCGAGCGAAAAGCCTTCTCCAACCTCCCCATACCTTTTGCCGAGTCTATCCATTCGTTATGGGAAACAGACAGCGTAGCTTTTATTGTTTCTTTCGAGTTCCGCCAAGTATGTCCGTGCGCGACTAGGTGAGTTCTTTTCGCTGCTATCGATTAACTCTTGTATAATTATCTATGACTGTTACAGAAAGCGGTATCGTTATGGCGTACTCAATTGGGATTGATCTCGGAGGGACTAACATCGTAGCGGGAATCATCGATGATACCTACAAGATTGTCGATCGCGAACGCGCGAAAACAAGGGCGCCGCGGCCGGCAGAGTTCCTCGTCGATACAATGGCGCAGTGCATCGACACATTGTTAATGCGCCAAGGTATTTCCGTTTCAACCATTCGTTCCATCGGGATCGGTATTCCGGGAGTTGTCGACTTGGAGACGGGTATGTTGCTGCACGCGACGAACTTATTTCTCAAAAATGTCGATTTCCCTGCGCTCATGAAGATAAGATTTCCCGACATTCCCGTTTTTATCGCAAACGATGCCGATTGCGCAGTTTTCGGTGAATACCATGCCGGAGCCGTACATAATTATCAAAGCGTGCTCATGCTGACTCTTGGCACCGGTGTCGGAGGCGGTTTCGTCTATGACAAAAAAATCTTTCGCGGAGGAACAGGGTTCGGGATTGAGCCCGGACACATGGCGGTAGAGGCGGGAGGTCATATTGCGTGTAATTGCGGACAGTGGGATTGTCTCGAAACGTACGTATCGATCCGCGGACTGAAACGCATGACTGAGGAAGCGTTGCTCCGCAATGAAGAGACAATTTTACGCCATTGCGTTTCGTTGGGGGAGTCGTCTTTCAATACGCGTCTCATCTTTGAAGCGGCAACCGCAGGCGACAAAGTCGCGATCGAGATCGTTGAGCGATTCGTTCACTATCTCGCGCTCGGTATCCGAAATCTCGTCGTTCTCTATAGGCCGCATATGATTTTGCTCGGCGGCGGGATCAGTCACGCGGGAGACGTTCTGTTGGAACCGTTACGTACGCAAGTCGCCCTGACAACGGTCAGCGGCGACGTGCTGCCGCCTCCACCGATTGAGCTTAGTCGTCTTGGCAATGACGCCGGCGTGATCGGAGCCGCCATGCTCTACAGCGAGGGGCAATCCCTATGACTGAAGAATATTTAGACAATACACATTTGTGAATAAATACGCCAAAACGATTGTTTTTTGAAAATAAGTCGGTTACAATGTGAAACACAGAGTGTTTGCGTCGTGCTTTTTTGATGTAAAAGTGTCGGCTCGTGCTTTCTGCGTTTCTAATCAATTAATTGTGTGAAAAGGAGTTTTTATGGATCAGATTCTTAAAGCACTTCAAGAAGCGCTTGAAAGCGGTGAGGATACTGTCCTCGCGACCGTGACGGCAAGCTCGGGTGCGACACCGCGTGGCGCGGGCGCCCGCATGTTGGTCGGAAAGGCGGGTCGCTTGGCAGGAACGGTAGGCGGTGGAGCTGTCGAATACCAATCAATCATCATTGCACAAGAGGCGATCGAAGAGAAACGTTCGAATATTCACCAGTTTATTCTGACGAAAAACCAGATTGAAGACATCGGGATGATTTGCGGCGGCAGTGCGACGGTGCATTATCTCCATTTGTACGGTAATGACGATGCACTGCTTGAGATTGTGAAGGAGGCGCGCGACGCGATTCGAGAACGCCGTCCGAGCTGGTTAGTTACCGACATCAGCGAGGAGAATCAGTTGGGACTCGCACTCTTTACGGCGCCGGCGGGGACGAACCCCGCCAACCCTGATTTTTCCGTTGAGGGATGGTCGTTTAAGGGCTTCCCGGAAGATCACCCCTGCACGATCGCACTGCTCGACGATCCTCGTATGCTGTGTCAACGCGGGCATGCCGTCAGTTTATGCGATCACACATTTTACGTCGAGGAGCTTGTAGTCCCCGGCGTTGTTTATATCTTCGGAGGCGGTCACGTCGCGCAAGCGCTTGTTCCGGTGCTCTCGCATACGCATTTTGCCGTCGTCGTCCTTGATGACCGCGAGGAGTTCACTGATCCTGCCCTATTCCCCGGCGCGTACGACGTGCGCATGTGTGATCTCGACCATATTGATAAGAGCGTATCGATCGGACCGGATGATTTCGTCTGCATCATGACGCGTGGACATAAGAACGATCTCGATGTGGAGGATCAAGTGTTGAAAACGCCGGCACGGTACATCGGCGTGATCGGCAGCATGCATAAGGTTCGAACCGTCGACGCCATTCTCATGGAGCGCGGACATTCCGAGGAAGCGGTAAACCGTGCCATATCCCCCATCGGGCTCGATATCGGTGGCGAGACGCCGGAAGAAATTGCCATCAGCATCGCCGCGCAGTTGATTGCCGTACGCTCGGGAAAGATTGAACCGAAACGACCGGGACGCCTAAGTCTGTAAGGTGTGGAAAAGGAAACCGAAAGGATTCTTATGACAGCCATAAAAGAAAAGACATTCATGTATCCTGCCAACGAACGCGGTATCATGATGTTCGCGCAGTCGGCGCTGTTCCACGAGGACGGCTCGCGCAAGGGTCATTTGCTCGTGACGGGTGTGATCGGGAGCGGAAAATCTACTTTCGTGCAACGATACCTTGAAGATGCCGAATTGAATCCTTCGGGATATATGACAATTCGCCACACCAGCAGAAAAAGCCAAAAAATGGGTTTTTCGCATATACCGGCAGGTATACAGCGTGAGACGGGTCTATTAACCGTCCGCCACCAAAACGGATCAACTTTCCCGAAAGACTGCTTCCTCATCGTTGAGGGAGAGGATAGTCGGTTTGATGTCGGCCAATTTGCAGACAAGGCGTTCCCGTTGCTCGAGAAGCATGGTGACGTTATCGTTCTTGATGAGCTAGGCGGTGTCGAACTTGTGGACGATGAGATCTTCAACCGTGTGATGCAAGTACTTGATAACGAGACAACGCCTGTCATCGTCGTCTGGAAACACGATCGATCGCTTGAAGAGACGCTCTCGCATTCTTATCTTCCCGAATCCGATAAAGCCGTACTCAGAGAGAGACGTCGCGCCATTCTGGCGCACGATTCCCTGACAAGCGTCATGCTCGAAAGCGACGGCACGATCACGAAAGAGTTGGAAGAGATTCCCGATGAGCTCATAGAGGGTGGACTGAAGAGGCATCTCGTTGTACGGTTCGGCATTATGGGTGCGATTCTCATCGTGCTGATCATTATTTCGTTCGCTATCGGGTGGTACTGGATCAATCCGATTACGATTGTTCGATACTTTTGGAGTCAACTGTGGGGGACGGGGGAAGTGTTCGCGGAAGCGGTCACGACTGTCATCGTCAATGTTCGCTTGCCGCGTATTTTGTTGGCGATTCTCGTTGGTTCGGGTCTTTCTGTCGCGGGGCATACGTTTCAAGGTGTATTTCAGAATCCGATGGTGTCCCCCGACGTACTGGGAGCATCTTCAGGAGCGAGTTTCGGTGCGGCATTGGCGATTTTAGCGGGATTCGCGTCGACGGGGATTACGCTCATATCATTTGTGTTCGGGTTGCTTTCCATTATTCTCGTTCTCTTCATCGCTTCCTTTGTCAAGGCAAATAAGTTACTTTCGCTTGTCTTGACAGGTATCGTCGTCAGCTCACTGTTTTCCGCCGGGCTGTCGCTGATAAAATATACTGCCGATCCGACGAATCAGCTACCCGCTATCACATATTGGCTTATGGGATCTTTAAACTCGGCTCGAATGAAATCTCTCGTCTTCGCAGCCGCGCCGATTCTGCTCGGGATAGTCGTAATCCTTCTCTTACGCTGGCAACTCAATTTGCTTGCTCTCGGAGAAGAAGCGGCATCGACCATGGGCGTGCGTACGCGCCTGATCAGGACAATCATGGTGGTGGCGGCGACGCTTATCACCGCCACATGTGTCTCCGTGAGCGGTGTCATCGGTTGGATCGGACTCGTCGTACCGCACATCTCGCGCATGATGGTCGGGAGCGATAATCGCGTATCTTTACCGGCATCTGCGCTTATTGGGGCGAGCTTTCTGCTGTTCGTCGACAACATTGCGCGGCGCGCGACGACTGCCGGCATTCCGCTCGGGATATTGACGGCGTTTATCGGCGCTCCTTTCTTCGTATTCCTCATCCTTCGTGAGGGTAGAAAGGGAGTGACGTGATGATGAAGTCGGATCTTGCAATGACAAACGGTCTGCACATACAGGATGTTTCATTCAGCTACCGCCGCCAGAGCGAAGTGTTGAAGAACCTATCGTTCTCTGTTCCGCGCGGACGCGTCGTCGGCATCCTCGGAGCGAACGGCGCGGGCAAATCGACACTTTTCAAGTTGATTCTCGGCGTGCTCCCTTTACAGAGCGGCGAGATCAAGATCAATGGACGAAGTGTCAAAACGTTATCGAACCGCGAGCGCGCGAAACAAATGGCATACATACCGCAGACCCAGAGGGGTACATTTCAATTTACCGTTGCGGAAATGGTTTTGATGGGGACGACCGCCTCCTTCAGTATGTTTTCGCAACCGGGAAAACGTGAGCGCATAAAAGCGGCTGAGGCGATGAAGCTTTTGCAGATTGAACAATTCAGCGACCGTCTTTTTGATCAACTTTCGGGCGGCGAGCAGCAACTCGTTCTAATCGCGCGCGCAGTGGCGCAGGACGCCCCGATCCTGATTATGGACGAGCCGACGGCGAGCCTCGATTACGGCAACCAGATACGCGTCCTCGAGGAGATTCGCCAACTAGCCAATCGAGGTTACCTGGTGCTTATTTCTACGCACAATCCGCAACACATCTTTTTATATGCCGACGATGTTTTGCTCATTGACGGAGGAACTGCCATAGCGTTCGGAAAACCGCAGGACGTTCTGTCCGAAGCGCTCTTGTCGCACGTCTACCGCGTGCCCATCCAGCTCGAGAAGAGCGTGAGAACGGAGATGGTGACCGTTTTGCCCCACTTCGAGAAAATGCGCAATCACGATATGACGGATAGAAAGACAGACTGCAAACATGCATGCGAACGCACATTATGACGCAATGATTGTGCTGTTTCTCGGGTGATGGGAAGAGTAGGTGACACAAAGGGTTGAACGCGATGAAAATATCGCGATGAATGCGGTGAATGGATGCACCGCCAAAGGGTTAAACCAAAACACTTAGTTAGGGAGGAAAACATGAACAAGAAAAAGTTGACATGGATCTCGCTCGTTTTAGCGTTGATCTTGGCACTGTCGATGACGATCATGGGATGCGAACCCAAGCAACCCGATCCGTCCGACTCGTCTCAACCTGCCGCCAGCGACAAGACAGAACCTGTTCCGCCTGAATCGAAAGCCACGGAACCAGCAGAACCGAAGGAGCGTGTGTTCACCGATTCCGTCGGTCGCAAGGTGACGCTACCGACAAAGCTGACAAAAATTGCGCCGTCAGGTCCGTTGGCCCAGATCGTGCTCTACACAGCGGCGCCCGATTTGCTCTGTGGAGTAGCAAGTAAATTCTCGGATACACAGCTAAAGCTGATCGATAAGAAGTACGGCGATCTACCGGCGTTCGGTCAGTTCTATGGAAAGAGCGGTGACTTTAACTTGGAAGCCGTTCTTGCGGCAGGGACGGAAGTCATCATCGATATCGGCGAAGCGAAAAAAACCATCAAGGAAGATATGGACGGTATGCAGGAGCAGATTAACACACCCGCCATCTTCATTGAGGCGACATTTGGCGGTATGCCGAAGACGTATCGCGATCTCGGTGAATTGCTCGGAGACAACACGAGAACCGAAGTACTCGCCAAGTATTGTGAAGAGACGCTTGCTCTCTGTGACAAAGCAATGGCGGAGATTCCCCAGGAGGAACGCATCAAGATTTATTGGGCGCTCGGTGATCTCGGACTAAACACGAACGCCGTCGGTTCATTCCACAGTGAAATTTTTGAGTACGTTCCGATCATTAATGTGGCGGATGTCGAAGCCTCGTCGAAGGGCGGCGGCTCAGAAGTTTCCATGGAACAAATTCTCCAGTGGAATCCTGACGGTATTCTAGTCGAGAGTGCCGCTTTGGCGGAAGAGATCAAGAAAGACCCCGCTTGGGGTGCGCTCGAAGCCGTAAAGAATAACAGGATTGCTGTGGTGCCTTCTGTCCCGTATGGCTTTTTGGGGTCGCCGCCGTCAGTCAATCGTTATCTCGGCGCTCGTATGCTCATCGCGGCTTTCTACCCTGATTTTTACGGAGATTCGCCTGAGAATGTCGTAAAAGAATTCTTCAAACTCTTTTACAGCATTGAGGTCGATGACGCCCAATTGGCAGAAATCCTTGCAGGCACGTTTGAGTAATGAACTGAACATAACGGATGCGTGCCGCGGCTGAAGATTGCCTAATCCGAACCAGCTATATAGGCAAGCTTGCTTGTCCGATACCTGTTCACACGAAGGACATCTCTAGCACAGAAACACTCTACTTTTATTACAGGTATCGGTAGTGAGAGGATGCCCCGCGGTCACTCCGCCGCGAGGCATCCTTTTTTGGGTATGACGGTTGACGATTAAGCGGATTACAAAAATCATCCTGCGTCCATTTATGTATATAATAGATTTGTGTTATCTGACTGATCGAGGTGATGAGCGATTGGGTTGAAGAAGAGATGACACGCACTGTATTGAGCGCTTATCTTCATTGATGTATTGATTGGGGGGGATTTATGTTTCGAGTGGGACTTTCAGGCGCATTGATTGCCGATCAGGACAAGCATTGGGAAGGTTCAAACAGGCATTATGTGAACGACGCGTACATCCGGTCGGTGTATACTGCGGGCGCCGTTCCTTTGATCATACCTGTGACGAACGACAGTGATGTGATCGATTCCATTTTAGATATCTGTGGAGGAGTCATTTTGACCGGAGGTGTCGATATCTCACCTCTCGTCTATGGGGAGGAGCCTATCAAGGGTCTCGGGAAATTGTCGCCGCAGCGTGACGAGTTTGAGCTGCTTTTGTTCAGAAGAGCGCTTGCACGCTCTTATCCGATCTTCGGCGTTTGTCGAGGCATGCAACTTATTAATGTCGCACTAGGCGGTACGCTGTACCAAAACATTGAAGACGTGCCGGAGTTTACCGTCCAGCACCTGCAAAATGCATGTCGACAAGCTGTCACACATCATGTTGATATCGAAGCCGGTTCCTATCTGATTGATGCTCTAGGCAAGACATGTCTCGTCAATTCATGGCATCACCAAGCGATTAAAGATCTCGCGCCCGGACTTCGTGTCACCGCTCGAAGTCGCGACGGTCTCATTGAGGGAATCGAGTCGGACAATCCTGACATGACACCGATCATAGCCGTTCAATGGCATCCGGAGGAGCTCACCTCAACTATTCCCGGCATGGCGAAACTGTTTAAGAATTTCGTAGAACTGTGTAGAAACCGAGCACACTGACTTTTTCCGTGAGAAAAGTCATAACACTAAAAAACGACTCGCGTCATTGCGAGTCGTTTTCGGTAAAGGAGCAAAAGACTCTAGGATTCATCGATATGTGCCGTTCTGGGGGGCGGTACGAAAGGAAGAGACCAGTCAAGCTCTTGGTTGCAATATACGCAGCGCTTGAGTGATAAAACGGGCACGTAACTGATAAGTTTGTGACAACGTGGGCAAAGATAGGCGTCCGAAGTCGATTCGTGAACCGAATTTTTCCTGAGCGCCCCGTATTTCATTCGCCTTCGAACAATTGTCGTTTTTATCAGATTCATATAATTTTCTCCATAACTATTGTATCATATACGGTTAAGCAGCTCTCCCGAACCTAGCCTAAAAATATTGCGTGAACGACGCCATCGTTTTTGTGATAGTTGACTGCAATTTCATGCTACATCGTGTATAAGCAGTCCTTATTTATAGACCAACTCGGTTGTCCCGAACAGTCAAGGCGCTCACGTCAGCGATGCCACAACGCCAAACACAGCGCAAAAAAGAACAACCGCAATGATACTCGGCTGTCTCGAGTCACGCTGCTTCCGTGTATTAATTAACGAGCGACATAATTCCGGTGGCGATCCCGAAGTAGATGACGAGCGCCGTCGCATCGACAATGGTCGTAATCAATGGCGCTGCCATGAGTGCCGGGTCGATCTTTAACTTTTTCGCCACGAGGGGAAGCACACCGCCGATGATAGCAGCCATGACGACGGTGAAGATCATCGCGAGCGCGAGGATCGAGGCGGCGACGATGTCTTTATTGAAGATGATGATGCGCAGAAAGCTGAGTGCCGCGAGAACGACTCCAATAATCAGACTCGTTGCCGATTCCTTTATGATGACTTTGAAAATATCGCTGAATTTGATCTCGCCTAGTGTCATGCCGCGGATCATCAGGGTGCTTGACTGAGCGCCGACGTTGCCGCCCGTGCCTGTCAGCATCGGAACGAAGGAGACCAAGAGAGGCATGGTAGTCCACGCGACCTCATTTTTCTGCAGAATGAGACCGTTGAGCATCCCCGATCCCATCAGGATGAGCAACCACATAATGCGATTTTTCCCAAGCTCCAAAAAACTCGTTTTGAGATACGGTTTTTCCGAAGGAGAAATAGCCGCCATCTTCTCGAAGTCCTCGGTTGTCTCGTCTTGCAGGACGTCGACCGCGTCGTCTACGGTGACGATGCCGACGAGTCTGTTTTCCTGATCGACGATGGGAATTGACAGGAAATCATAACGATGGAAGAGTTTGGCGACTTCTTCACGGTCGACATCGGTCGTCGCAAAAATAACATCGCGTTCCATGATCTGACCGATACGCTCATCGTCATTTGCGAGCAACAGGGTTCGGACTGAGGTTACGCCTTCCAGTTTGCGTTGTTCATCGGTTACATAGAGCGTATAAATCGTCTCGCGATCTTCACCGACGGCGCGTAAATGTGTGATCGCTTCCGCGACTGTCATATCTTTTTTGAGTCGCGTATACTCCGCCGTCATAATGCTGCCTGCGGAATCTTCAGGATATTGTAAGTAGCGGTTGATCAACTGGCGTTTCGCCGGAGAGACGAGGCGGAGAATGCGGTTGACCATATTAGCGGGCATTTCTTCGATAAAGTCGACCGCGTCGTCGATGAACAGCTGGTTGAGCATATTTGTCGTTTCTTCGTCTGTGAAAGCTTCAACGACTTGGAGTTGAGTTTCCGATTCTAAATGAGCAAAGACTTCCGCGCTCATCTCTTTCGGCAGCATGCGAAAGACAAATGCCGTTTCATCGTCGGGGAGCGTTTCCATAAAGCGGGCGACGTCTACTTCATGGTCGTGACGAAATTCGTAGATGAGTTGTGCGTATTTTTTATTTGCCAGGAGGTCTGTTAAGTATTCTATTTGCTGTTCATCGTACATGATTTCTTCGATCATTTCTTATCTCCTCGCTTTCTCTTAAATTTTAATAATGAGAAGGAAACCCCAACCTTATCATGATTCAAAGTCTCATAAAAAAGGAGCCTGACGCGATCTACCGGTCAGGCTCCTGCATGAACACACGGGCAGAGTCAGTCGCCTAATCATCATAACAATTTTACCACAGCGAAGTTTTAGTGCGATGCATTGAACGAGGGTGGAGTTTGTGAACTATTTGTAAGTTTGGCGGGGGAAAAAGCCCCTTTCTCCCGGAGTCATCGGCGGTTGGCTCCGGGAGAAAGAGACTCGCTTTGTTTCCACTCATTACACGAGAGCCATTAAACCGGTGGCGATGGCAAAGTAGATGCCCAGAGCCGCCGCATCGACGAGTGTCGTGATCAACGGTGCAGCCATGAGTGCAGGGTCGATTTTCAGCTTTTGTGCGATGAGTGGCAGGATGCCCCCTATAACGGCCGCCATGACGACGGTGACGAACATCGCCAAGGCGAGGATGGCGGCAGCGATGATGTCCTTGTCGAAGATCATGACACGGATAAAGCTGAACACGCCAAGAACCGCACCGATGAGAATGCTTGTCGCGGACTCCTTGACGACGACTTTGAAAAAATCGCTTAGCTTGATTTCACCGAGAGTCATACCGCGAATCATCAGAGTACTCGACTGCGAGCCGACATTGCCGCCCGTGTCCGTCAACATGGGGATGAAGGAGACGAGAAGGGGCATTGCCGTCCATGCAGCTTCATTCTTCTGCAGGATAACTCCGTTGACCATGCCCGACACCAACAGGATGAGCAGCCACGTGATGCGCTGTTTTCCAAGCTCAAGAAAGCTCGTCTTGAGATAAGGCTTTTCCGACGGAGAGATGGCGGCCATTTTCTCGAAGTCCTCGGTCGTCTCATCCTGCAGGACGTCAACCGCGTCATCGATGGTAACGATACCGACGAGTCTGTTTTCCTGATCGACAACGGGAATAGACAAGAAGTCATAGCGTTGGATGAGTTTGGCTACTTTTTCGCGGTCATCATCGGTTGTTACATAGATGACATCTCGCTCCATGATCTCACCGATAAGCTCTTCATCTTCTGAAAGCAGGAGAGTCCTGATGGATGTGACTCCTTCGAGTTTGCGTTGTCCATCCGTTACATAGAGCGTATAAATCGTCTCGCGATCTTCGCCGACGGTGCGCAGATGGGCGATTGCCTCCGCGACCGTCATATCCTTTTTTAGTCTCGTGTATTCAGCCGTCATGATACTTCCGGCGGAATCTTCCGGATATTGCAGATAGCGATTGATTAGCTGACGTTTCGCGGGAGTGACGAGGCGGAGTATGCGGTTAACCATATTGGCGGGCATCTCTTCGATAAAGTCGACGGCGTCATCGATGAATAATTCGTCGAGCATCGTCGTCGTTTCTTCATCCGTGAAGGCTTCGATTACTCGGAGCTGAGTTTCCGGTTCCAAGTGAGCAAAGACCTCCGCGCTCATCTCTTTCGGCAACATCCGAAAGACGAATGCCGTCTCATCGTCGGGAAGCGTTTCCATAAAGAGAGCGACATCGACTTCATGGTCGTGACGAAATTCATAGATGAGTCTCGCATAATCTTGATCCCTCAAAAGTCTCGTCAAATATTCGATATGCTGTTTTTCATTCATTTTTTCGACGATCATTTCCTTATTCCTCTCTTTCTTTTATTCTTTTAAATGTGAAAGGAAACAATCCTTCTTTCCCTCACATTACTTGATTTCAACAAAAAAGGAGCCTGACGCGGTTTGCCGGTCAGACTCCCTTATGAGCGAATGATTAACCGGTCTTTATT
>FZPS01000191.1_pt42 | contig 12032 bp, 11 predicted proteins | sample 1817821 | NCBI WGS metagenome assembly FZPS01 (sample SAMEA104158645, study PRJEB21678) | metagenome | place: Germany | collected 2015-04-21 | reverse complement strand
TCCTTATCCAAGGCATGTTTCACCTCCATGCCTTGACTATTAAAAAAGTGTTACCGATGTGTCGAGTCTATACTGTTACCGATGTTATGAGTTTATACCTTTTATTGGAAGTGGACTGAAGTCCACACAAAACCGACTAAAGTCAGTGTTACGAAGAGGTTAGCCGCCCGAAAAAGGAAGGCTGTCGCTCGTGGAAACGAGGGCGTTCCCACACCGCCCGCGACAGCAGCGTTAGCTCATTGAGGTGTCCTGAAAAGAGTGGACAAAAAACAGGAGATGAAATATGAAGAATATTCATGAACGGAAAGTTAGAGTCCACTATAGTGAAGCATTTCGCCTCAAGGTGTTGGATGATATGCGCAAAAAGAAGTACACTGTAAAGGAAGCATCAGATTTGTATGGTGTATCCTTTCAAAGTATCTACCAGTGGATTCGAAAATATGGCTATGAGGACATGATAGCCAAAACAGTTAGAATAGAGCTAAAAGGAGAAGTGACAATGAATAAGAAGTTGCAGAAAGAGAACGCAGAACTCAAGGATGCTGTTTCTAAATTAACACTGGAAAACATCTATTTAAAGGCAGAGCTTGAGGTACATAAGCAATATGCAAAAAACACTGAAAAAAAAAGCTCATTTTCCACACCATCCAGCTCGTCAGAAAAATGATTAAGGAAAACAAAGTGAAGGCTACCGTAGCCGACATATGTAAACATTATGGTGTAAGTAAGTCTTGGTATTACAAGACAATATATACCTATGAAGAACGCATGGAATTTGAGCGAAGAGTTTTGATTGCCATCATGATAATCCGCGCGGCATACCCTTTTTATGGTCTCCGCAAAGTATGGCATGAAATCAAGGAAGTTCATAACATCAAGATCGGTCGTGATCGTTTGCATAGATTGATGCGGGAACATGGTTTGATGCTTCCCAGACGCTATAAAGTAATTCGCACAACTTTTCCCGGCATACTGGCTACTTCTATTGAAAATAAGATCAAGCATCTGAAAATTGATGGTAAGAACCAAGTTTGGGTTACGGATATCACCTATATTCAGACGCACGAGGGAGTTATATACCTGAATGCTATCATGGATCTTTGGTCTCGTAAAATCATTGCTTATTACGTCAGCAATGACCTGAAAGCTGTTAGCAGCCTTAAGTGCCTTAAAAAAGCTCTGAAAACGGTGGATAATATCGATGGTTTGATTCATCACTCAGATCATGGTGTTCAATATTGCTCAAACCTGTATCTGGATTGTCTTTTGGCTCACGGGATAGAGCCCAGTTTCACCGGTGAAAACCACTGTTATGATAATGCTAACATAGAACGGTTTTTCAATACATTGAAGTACGACTATCTCTTAAGAGTTCCGGTAAAAAGCAAAGCTTTGGCAAGAGAGATCATCGCAAATGCTATTAAAGATTATAATTATGGCAGAATACATGAAGCCTTGGGCTACAAGAAGCCCGGCGAGGTATATGATGCTGCATAAAATAATGGATAGTTTCCTATCCTTAGGTAGGCATACTGTGCTTAATGTCGTATTAACATGCGCTATTGCACGTGCTTACTTGACAATAATCGGCAGTTCATTTGATTATCTTTATCCGGTGAAACAGAAACAGGCTCTGCTGGGGAGCAACCTGTCAGGGATAGCCGGAACCAAAATGAGCTATGCTCCAGCTCATCATTTTGGAATATGCCTAAGAAAACCCAAAAAATTGTCCACTATATTAGGACACCACACATTGTCAATTGTCAATTCTCAATTGTCAATTATCAATCGGTTTCAGGCTGATCAGATCATATATTTTCACCGCCTGATTTTTCCCTTTCACCTTTACCTCATCCAGGTAGCGCACTTCCGCATAGTCTTTGATATATTCCAGGGTAAATTCGCTGATGATAATGCCTTTCGTGGTATCATATTCCTTGGTAATGCTTTCCAAGCGCGCGCCGAGGTTGATGGTATCGCCGATAGCGGTATAGTCAAAGATCTGTTCACTACCGAGGTTTCCTATCACTGCATTTCCGGTATTGATTCCTATGCCGATCTCGAATATCTCCCGGCCTTCCGCGCGCCATTTATCTTGCAGCACAGCGAGGCTATCTCTCATATCCAGCGCGGTTTTACAAGCGGTATAGGCATGATTTGGCAGCTTGATGGGCGTACCGAATAGCGCCATCACGGCATCGCCTATGAATTTATCCAAAATGCCCTTATTATCTATGATTGTCACCACCATTTCGGTGAGATATTCTTTGAGTATGGAAACCGTTTCTTCCGGCGCATGAGTCTCTGTGTAGGTTGTAAATCCGCGCACGTCGGAAAACAGCACGCTCACTTCTTGCAGGGTTCCGCCATAGCTGATATTATCGGGATTCTTAAGCAGTTCATCCACCAATGCCGGCGCCATATATTGCTGGAACGCCCCGCGTATAAAGCGTTTTTCTTTCATGGTTTCCAGGTAATGCGAAATCAGGCTCACCACATACAGCGAGATGAGTAGCAGCGCCGTTTGCACGATAGGGGAGAGGATATTGGCATATTTGAAAAGCAGAAAAGCCAGCGCAAATTGAGCTATCACCAGCCCGAAAATCACCATGGCAGAATACTGCGGCTTTGTTTTGCAACACACTTGCCAGAGCAGAAGCACGAGTATGAGCTCGATAAGGAAATACAGCCACATATTCGCATTTTTCAGATGATCGCCAGAAAGCGCATTGAGCAGGAAGTTTGCATGAATCTCTACCCCCGCCGTCAATTCACCACCGAAGGGCGTAGAGAAACTATCATGTAAAATAGGTGCCGTTGCGCCAACCAGAACAATCTTATCTTCCAAAATACCGGATTCAAGGAGGTCATAAAAAGCATTCAGCTCAATTCCCTGATAGCCCGGCATGGTCTCATGTTCATCATCAATTACATCCGCAAAAGAAACATGCGTAAAGCTTGTCGCCGGTCCATAATAATTGATCAGACTATAATTGCGATTGAGCGGTATGTTAAGTCCGCCAATATCCATACTTTGCGCTTCGTGCTCGGGCTCATAAGTCTCACCGGTCTCGCGCAAATCCCTATTCATGAGTCCCTGCACTCCTATGGCATAATAAGGCTGATCGTCATGATTTTCAAAAAGCTGATAACGGCGATAAACATTATCCCAATCGGAGGTTATATTCACTATGCCCCAGTTGAGCTCTTTTTCCACGATGGGCACAATGGGTGTCACCAATTGCGAAGGCTCTCCCGCTCTCCTACTGGGGATCACGTTTCCCGCAAAGATCACATTTCCATAATCCTCCGCTATCCCCGCCAACTTCTCATCCGCCTCCGGATTCGTAGTTTCGGTGAATTCCACGTCGAAAATAATCATTTTCGCACCCGCGATATTGAGATTTTGGATGAGCTTTGCATGATACTCTCTGGGGAAGGGCCAGGGTCTATTCATTGCGCTGAAGCTATCGTCATCTATTGCGATGATCACTATATCCTCACCGGGATCAATCGCCCCGCGCAGCCTGAAAAGCCCGTCTTGCGCCTTATGTTCCAACGAACTTACGGCAGGAAAAAGAAAAACAATCTTGATAATAATAAGTAAAATAAGCGGAATCAGAAAGTGTTTTAAGCGGGACATCGTTTCTCCACGGAATATCTTTTTAGCCCCTATCAAAGTGCCGACCTAATAAAGCCGGCACTTTTTTTATAGGGGACAATTTATTTTGTTTTAATTAAAACCTTTGCGTCACCAAGAACTTGACTGTGGTAGTAGCATGATCTTCGCTGTCGTCATTAGCGTTTTTAAAGCTCTTTCTACCCAAGTCCAGGCATACGCTGAGGTCTTTGATGGGGAAGCTTTCCAGCCCCACATTCATATAACTGTGACTATGTTTTTGATTTTCGGCTGATAGCGAAGTATTGCGATAAGAAGCAAATGGAATGATGCGATCTTCCCAGAGCGAGTAATCCGCCTTGGCAAAGAAGCTATTATTCTTTTGCGGTTTCACATCCTTATCTAACAGGTTTTCTATCTTAGAATTTGAGAACGAGAAATGGGTCTTCAGCGGCACGGTGCTAAATCTATTCAGCATGGTGAAGCTGATCCCATCGGTCTTATTATCGCGCTTGAGCTCAAGGGCATCAGCGAAGCTATCCGCCTGCTCATTACTGCTGCTTCCCATGCGATAGCTGATATCAAACTGAGTAGGCACATAGGGGATCATCTTAAAATTGTACCCCAAGCCAAAGCTCATATTACGCAGCTTTTGATGGTTCGGCATAAAGAGATCGGTGCTTGCGGAATCTTCTTCATCCAAGGGATTATTTTCGCCCACGTTATCCAAGAACGATGCCTTGAGATAGGGGAGATTCGGGAAGCGCAAGACCATCTGCGCAAACATATTTGTATGCACATTTGTTTCGGTGTTGAACTTACTGATGTTATCTTCAGTTTGACTAAATCCGCCATAGAGGAAGAAAACCCTGCCTATGGTGATCTGATCTGTTATCGATAGTGTTTTGGTATCGTTTGCCTGATAAAAAGAGCCGAAGGAATTAAAGGCGGGACCCACCGAGCTATATTGCACATTTATCAGATTATTCATCATAAACATCCGCGCATAGGCATTATATGCCATGTTCGCTTTGCCGGGTATGAAGGGTTCCATATTTCTATTGATCACAAAGAGATCCGCCAAGTTTTCCGGAGTGAAGGGGATATCAGATCCGAAATATTCCTCAATCTCAGCATCAGTCAAGATGCCCGGGATGGTGTTTGCATTCAAGAGGCTGCCCGCCATCTCAAATCCGAAAAGCACGTTTTGATCCGGCACGTTCAGCTGTGCATCAAAGCTAAGCACCGCATTATCCCGCGCATTCACCGCATAGGTGATCTCTCCATCGTCGTCCACGCGCTCATAGTATTCTTTTTCCAATGAACTGATGAGATCGCGATGGCGGCTCACGTTCAAGCCAAATCTAAAGCCGTCATCACTTCCGAATTGCAATCTCGTGCCGAAAGATTCCTGCTTGAATGTTCCCGTCATGTTCTCTTCATCCGTGGTTTTGCGCACTGCTTCGCCATGGCTGAGGATGAACTTCAGATATTGCGCATGCAGATCGATATATGCACCTCTGACGTTTTTCCCGCTGAGGGTATAATGCGAGAGATTCGGCGCATAGTCGCCCCAATACGCTTTCATGAAGGGAAGCTGCATGCCTATCATAAACCTGTTTACGGGCTGTTGATTTTTATCTTCCAAACTGGAAAAGAGCATGTTTGTTTCCACATCCACGGGACCATAGGTGCCAAAGAGCTCTGCCGAGGCGTTGAAGTCTTTTTGAGTATCGCCAAAAGATTGACTGCTCAGCGTAAGATCTTCATCGCCAACATTATAGATATTAGCCGAAAAGCTCACCGATCCACGATAGTCGAAAGGAATATAGCTGCTCAGCGTTCCCGGCAAGACCTGGATTATCCAAGTTTCCGAAAACACATCCCTGCCCTTTACTTTTGCCATCACTATCGCCTTGCGCAGCCCCGGTTTAGGCCTGTTTTCACGATACATGAGGAAGCTGCCTTCTATGGTGGTTTGTGAGGTGACATCTTTGTCGTCCACATACACCTTTATACTGCTGATATCTATATCTTCTTCCAGGGCAAAAAAGCTGACTGCCAGCACGTATCCCTCGTCTGCAGAGATTACATCTTCATCCGAGATGAGAACGAAATCGCGGCTCAGCCTTCCGCTCGGCGCCAAGGGCTGCAAGATATAAGGCTTTGCAATGCCGTCATCTTCGGGATGCAATACGGCTTGCCCGCTTTTAAGCACGATCTCAAAGCGATATTCCACCGCACTTGCCATTACTACGGTTCTGGGTATGGTTCCGCGCCAATAAATATTGTCCTCACTTTCGGGGCGCATGGCTGCTCTTTGGCGAATGCTGCTATCTGCTACATTGTAGAGTATATTGATAGCGCTGATCTCATCCTCTCCCGTAACGATTTCCAAGAGAAGCTCGGCATCCTTGCCGGGCGCGAGATCTTGCGGCTCTACGTGTATCACGCTAACGCCAAAGAGCGTAAAGACAGCCAAGAAAGCGGCTAAGGTTATAAGTAGTTTTTTCATATCGTCCTCAAAGGGTATCTTAGTAAGTGATTCTGATATATTTGCTTGCTCCGCTCTCATCCTGATAGGGGATGATCATGGTGCTGCTTTCGGGATTTTCCAATGCATCTAATTCTTCATCGCTGAAGGCGCCTTCAGGGGTATCTTCAATTACCAGATTGCCGTCTATGATGGTGCCCATCTGTCCGCCGCCTATGGATCCGCTCTGAGCGGTATCGGGAACTTCAACTTCAATCTCACCTTCCAAAACGATGAATTGACTGTTATCATATTCGTCCACGCGGGTGATGAATTCTGTTCCCTTAACCGATGCTACGGTGGTGGGGGTATTCACCGTGAAGGGTCCGCTTCCGCTTTTTACTTGCGAATATACGCTGCCTCTTCCCACACGGACATTTTTGGCGAGTTTACCATCACTTTTTTCTGCACTGATGGTCACCACAGAATTTGCAAAGAGCTTTATCTGTGAGGAAGCATCCACATATTTATAGGTGGCAAAGCTTTGCGCACCCGTGCGTAAGACGTCTTGATTTTTCAAGAGTTCGCCATTTTTATGTTTTATATTTTTAGCTTTGCGCTCCAGGGTCACTCTGCCCTTGCCGGAAGAAAGGACGGCAACGGTGTCTGCCATGAGCGCCGTGCTCAATATAAGTATTGCGACAATGATTAATATATGTTTTTTCATCTTTTCCTCCAATTATCAGGGCATCAGCTCGGCATCAAAAACTGTGCCGATGAGATCCATGATTGCATCTATGGCTTCCATGCCTCTATAGGTTCTGCCTTCTATGATTACCTCGCCCAAGGGGATATAGCCCAGGTTACGCGCATTATCTATGGTTCTGTTATTGAGCATATTCAGCGCCGCCTGAAATTCGTCTATAGCCTCTGCATCTTCTTTGTTTGCATTATATTGAAATACATACCAGTTGCTGCGAAGCACGTTTCCATCCGGATTTCTTTTGTCTTCCAGGCTGGGATTGTAGATATCATAAAGCGGCATATACACTTGCCAAGCATAGGTATAACCATCGTTGAAAGGCAAGAAATCGCTGAATCCGCTGAAGGCTATTTCGTCATATACCTTGCGTCCCGCGGTTTCGATATTCGTTATCGTGGGCGGTCTGCTGGGCGGGAATTCAAAGATGCGCAAATATTCATTTTTATTGAAGTCCGTTTTTTGAACCTGCCAATAGAAGCTCGCCGGCAGATCGTTTACCTGTGGCGCAAGCTGTCCAATGGGCTTGCCCGGGCTTAGCAGGGTGATGGAATTCAGGTTTCTCACCGTGATGGTAAATCTGCTTGATTTCCAGCTACGCGCGTTTGAGGGCTTGGCTTTTACTTCCATTGCCAAGATCCCATCCGGGAAGCTGCCCGCCAGTGCGGCATCTTTCAGATTGCTCATATCGGAGAGTATATCAAAGATATCGATGTTGATATCGCCGTCTTTGTCAAAATATTGACTCCCCTCTTGTGAGATCATATCACGATTTGTAAGCACCAAGGGGGCATCGCCCGCTCCCAGCTCTTCTTTACTGATGAATCTTGCCTCGCCGGGATGGATGATATATTCACCGTTCCAGCTCAGCGCGATCTCCAGATTTATCTTGTCTGCAGCACCCTTGTTGCTTATCGTGAGCGTGGTGAGCAGCGGCTGTGCTTGCGGCATTATGGGATCAAAGCTCAGGGTTTTGAGCTCGTTCACCCTCATCTGCTTTGGATTGAAGTCGACCAATAATGTAGCATGCAACCCCACTCCGAGTAGGCAGATAATAAAGATAATGGCAGAAATCCGTTTCATAAATTCCTCCTTTAGGAATCTTTTGTCGATATATCTATAATAGTTTTTAACAATTCTGGGAACGATAGCCCCGCCGCAGCAGCCGCCATGGGGGTGAGGCTGAGCTTGGTCATTCCCGGCAAGGTATTTACTTCCAAAAAGTAGCACTTGCCGTCTCTTACTCGAAAGTCCACCCGGGCATATACGGAGCAATCCAGCGCGCTATAGATGCGCTCGGCATAGAGCTGAGCCAATTGGCTGATAGACTCTTCCAAGGGCGCGGGCGCTAAATATTCCGTCTTTCCCGATGTGTATTTATTTAAATAATCATACCATCCGGATTTGGGACGAATCTCCACCACCGGTAATGATTTCCTATCCAATATACTAACCGTTATTTCACGTCCTGCAATATATTCTTCTAAGAGAACCACAGGGCAATGCTCAAGCGCAAGTTCAACGGCGGGTTTTAGCTGAGCAAGGCTTTCCACCATGCTTATTCCCACGCTGGAGCCGCTTACATTTGGCTTTACTATGATGGGAAGTCCCAAGGTTTCGGCAAACTCCGCATAATCCTGCTCATCATTGTAATCCGCTATGAGATTTCCCCTTAGGAGTATATGCTTTGCACAGGGAATGCCTTCGGCAAGCGCAATGAGCTTGGAGATATATTTGTCCATCGCAAGTGCGGAAGACTTTGAATCCGAGCCCGTATAGGGGAGACCTTCCAATTCCAGAGCAGCTTGCAGCCTGCCGTCCTCGCCCGCACCGCCGTGCAAAGCGTTGAACACCAAGTCTGCACCGTATTCTTTGATTTTTTCTAAGAGCATAGCAAGCGAAGGATAGTCCATGGGATCCAGCCCATAAACCTCATAGCCCATATCTATCAGGGCATTTTCCACTGCCTCGGCAGAAACAAGAGAGATCTCACGCTCGTTTGAGATCCCGCCTTTTAATAATACAATCTTTTTCATAATCACTTAAATACTCAATTGATAAAATACTGAAAGACTAAGTCCCATTGCGCCTTTGAAGCGCGCCACATCACGAATATTTGCTCCGCAAAAGTCCGAAATAGTAATCTCTTCCGGCAAAAGCGAGAGCGTCATCCTATTTTGCAAAGCAGAGGCACCCAAAGCATAGCTTGCCTCGGAGCCGGCTATATAAAGAGTGTAGATAATCTCATTGCCACCCCATAGCATTATCGCCGAAAGGATGATCTCATCCTCTTGATATACATTAACTTGCTTTATCATGCCCTTTTCATGAAGCGCATCGAGATACACTCCCAATGCCTCATAACTTATCCCCATATCGTGATCTTTTCTCTTATCAAGATCCTCCTGCAGCCTCAGGAAGCTATCCAAATCGTAAGCCTCTTTTAAAACCAAGCCTTCTTTTTCGGCCTTGCGCAGATAGCGACGCTGTTCCGGCATTACGAAGGGCTCTTCATCCCGGTATTGTGAAAAAGTGTATAAAGGGCGCGCATTGATCCCGTTCCAGGTGAAGCCGCGAACGTCTGTATTGCCCGGATTCAGGCGTATATTTACCCTTCTATAATTATCGGTGAGAAATTTTGCAATGCGCTCGCTAATCGTGATAGTATCCAGCAGCATGCGCTGGGTGGAGGTTTGCGGCAAAAAGAAAGTGCTTAAGCCCTGGTAGTATGTCCCCACGGGCGCAACCAATGCCTTTAGCCCCATGCGCCGCCTTTCATAGACGGGCATTATCCCTATCAGCTCCTCACCCTTGTAAACCTGTATCTGATATGGCAAAACTCCGTGCAATTCGCCCACGGTGCGCATGAAAAAAGGATCATGCCACAAGCCGTAGCGAGAGGGCAGAGTCATGCCTTCTTCGGCGCTGATGTCGCAAAATAATACTTTGTATTTCATCTCTTTTCCTGCCTCGATATTTGTCTATTTGAACGCAGCTTTCACTAATGAATTTGCGCTCAGTTCAAGGCACATCACATATTAGAATTCTTGCCACAATAGTCAATGAAAATGTTTCACTTTGCCTTTGCGCTATTGCTAATTACTTTATGGTTCGGTCTTTCTGTGCATTATAAAGGTTTTAAAAGAAGCTACGAGCTACAAGCTACAAGAGTGTCGGCTGACGCCGAGGGTTTCGCTGCGCTCAACCCTGGGCGGGTAACGTCCTTGTTGCCACGAGCGACATCCTTCCCTTCTTGGTGGGTAATATGATGCGGTCGGTGCGGTGACATTCTGTCGCCGCGAGCATCATCTTCCACTATAGGGCAGTTAACGCCTTCGTAACACTGACTTTAGTCGGTTTTGTGTGGACTTCAGTCCACTTCCAATAAAAAGGCTTCGGGTTGGGAACGTCCCCGTTGCCACGAGCGACATCCTACCTTATTTGGTCGGGTAACGTCCTTGTTGCCCATGAACCCGTTAAAAATGTGCGAAGCACTGGTAAATAACGCGAACGTAGCGAGCCAATCTGTGTAAATTCGTGTTAATTTGTGGACAAAAATATAGAAAACAAAGCTTTCTCAGGCGAGAGAATCTCACCTGACCAAACCTCACGCGCAAAGCGCATTCCTTTAATGGTAGGTTAACGCTGTCGCGGCTGGTGTGGGAACGCCCTCGTTGCCACGAGCGACATCCTACCTTATTTGGTCGGGCAACATCCTGTTGCCCATGAACCCGTTAAAAATGTGCGAAGCACTGGTAAATAACGCGAGCACAGCGAGCCTATAAAGCGCAGCTTTCTACTCTCGTAGCTCGTCACTTGTAGCTAAACATTGCCAATATCTTTCATCAAAAAAAGAAGCCAAATCTATAAGCTTTATTCCCGCGACTTCACCATAGTGAAATATATCCTCGGCGCCGCTTTGCAGATATATGCTCCTAATAAGTTCGCTGCAATATAGCTGATTATCGTCCTCAAGATCAAAGCTATGGTCAAATGGGGTATTTACTGCTAAATAATGCCTCACTCGCTGCCCCAAAATCCCGCGGTCTATCTCAAAAAGAGGGCTGATGAAATGATATTCACCCTCGTGGGCTTCGCTGCAAAATTTATCCAGCGTATCGATGCGAATTCCGTCCGTCTTTTCCAGCCTGCCGGAGATGCTGTGAACAACGTGCCAGCTGCCTTCTTTGCGGATTATTATCCCCACATGAGACATCCCTTTGGCATCTGGAAAATATTTTGCGATAAGCCCCGAAAGCAGGCTATTGCCCCGCCTTAGCACCAAGTCTCCTTCTTCTAAGGACTGCGGAATGCGTATCTCTAAACCGCTTTGCCGGCTATCCGCGCCGCGAGAGCTGAAGCAAAAAATAAGGGATATCAGAAGGACAATTGCGCCTATCGCGAGGGCGAAAATTATCCTATTTCGCCACATTATCCTTTGAAAGATCTACTTTCCACTCGCCGTCTTCCATCACCAAGGGCAGTTCTACTGTGTCTATGCTATCCGGCTGGGATTTTTCCCAATATTGATATGTAACGGTTGCAGAATCACCGGTGACCACTGTCTTCGTGATCTTGAAATCGGTATTTGAAGTCTCATCAAGTGCCTCATCGCTAAGCCCTTCCGTAAAAGACTCTAACATGTCCAAAATCTCGTGCCCAGACTTTACGGTGAGTTCTCTTGCGCGATTATAATCATGCCTATCCATGGCTTCCAAAAATTCACGCGCAACCTTTGCCTGCTTCTTTTCACATGCAGTAAAAGAAAAAAGGATAAGAATTACCAAAACCAAATACAAAAGCTTTTTCATCTCAACTCCTGTTGCTATATTTTACATTATGCCACCATTATCTATGAGCAAAATAAAGTCAAGGATTATTGCTCGCTGCGTTCGCCGATTTTGCAATGGTAGGGTGATATTCTATCGCCCGTTTCCCTCTCTCAGCTTTGCAATGGTAGGGTGATATTCTATCGCCCGTTGTCCTCTCGCGGCTTTGCAATGGTAGGGTGATATTCTATCGCCCGTTGTCCTCTCGTATCTTTGCAATGTAGGGTGATATTCTATCGCCCGTTTCCCTCTCTCAGCTTTGCAATGGTAGGGTGATATTCTATCGCCCGTTGTCCTCTCGCGGCTGATGTTGCAACGCCTTCGTATCGCTGGCTTTAGCCGGCCGTATCG
>FZPS01000081.1_pt171 | contig 12032 bp, 22 predicted proteins | sample 1817821 | NCBI WGS metagenome assembly FZPS01 (sample SAMEA104158645, study PRJEB21678) | metagenome | place: Germany | collected 2015-04-21 | reverse complement strand
GCCAGCCAAAGCGACCTGCTGGGCGAGGACTGGCGGCTTCTGGATTAGCCCGCCACCCCAAGCGCAAAGGAAAGGCAATGAGCACCCCCAGGCCCGTCACCATCGTCAATCCCTACACGGAACCCCTACCCCTTGAGTTCTTCAAGAGGGAGCTTGACGGGGAGACCGTGGCCCTGCTTATTGCCCCCATCCCATACAACACCGGCAAAGGGCTGATCATCGTGCCGGCCGGCTTCGACAGCGACGGCTGCTCGATGCCCCGGTTCTTCTGGCGGCTTTTCGGCCACCCCTTCGACATGGACTACCTCCGCGAGGCGATACTCCACGACTACCTGTACCGGATGCAGATTTTCGACCGCAAGACAAGTGACCTGCTCTTCAAGGAGCAGATGGAGGACAAGGTGTCCTTCACCAAGGCCGCCCTTCGCCAGACGATCCTTGCCGAGCTGCCCAAGGGCAGCGACAAAGAGATCAACAAGGAGTACAAGCGCCGCCTTAGAAGAATGAAGCTCCTCAGCCAGTGGCGGATAAACAACATCTACTGGGGGCTTCGCATGGGCGGCGGAGTTGCCTGGAAAAAGAACGGCAAGCTGCTGGCCGAGGCAGAAAAACACAGTAACCAAGAAAAGGCGTGGCAATGAGCGGATGGAACATAGTTGTTGTTTTTGGCGCCAAAGGCAGATACAGCCTTAATCAGGTGCGGCATATAGCCGCAGAGGTGGAGCGCGGCATTGCGACCCCCTGCAAGAAGTGGATGTACACCAACCAGGAAGAGACCTTCGGATGGAGCAAAATACCTTTGGCCAGAGGCTGGAGGGACAACTTTGCCAAACTGGAGGTGTTCAGTCCCGACACGCCTATTGAAGGAGGCGTTCTTTATCTGGACCTTGCATGCGTAATAGGCCGTCCGATAGAGCTTCCCCCGTGGGAAGAAACCCTGACAAAAGGCCGGTTGATGACCTGGAGGGATCCGTGGAGATCCGATGTTCCGCACGCCACGGGCGTCATGGCCTGGGTGGCCGGAACCGTCACCGACCCCTATGAGGATTTCCTGGCCAATGTTCGGTACGAGGAGCCGGGCATCAGGCAGTGGGGGGATGACTACATCATAAACAGGACCATGAAAGGACGGCTCGATTTCATCGATACTTTCCTCAAGGTGCGCTCTTATAAGGCCCATAAGATAACATCCCGGGAGGAGGCGGACGTGATCACTTTTCACGGAAAACCCCGTCCGTGGGACGTCGGATGGTCGCTGGTAAACAACTAGACAAGGACGCGGCATGAACGACAGCACGCCAGGAACGCAACAGGACTACGCTGGTTTTTACGACGCCTACTGGAACCTTGCCAACCAGAAGGGCAGCTCCTCCCACGGGCTGGCTTTCTTCGTCGACGCGGTCGCCGCCCTTTACCCAGGCCAGAAAATCCTGGATGCCGGATGCGGCGAGGGCGTCCTGGTGGCCCGTCTAAGGTCCCTGGGAGTGGAGGCCCACGGCTTTGACGTGTCCAGGGTGGCCATCACCAGGGCGAAGGCAAGGGTGGGAAGCTGGTTTACGGTGGCCGACGCCGTCGCCCTTCCCTTCGAGGACGAATCCTTCGACGCCGTGGTCTCGGCGGACATGCTTGAGCATCTTGTTCCCCGCGACGTGCCGCTTGCCCTGGCCGAGATTCACCGGGTTGCAAGGAAGGGGGCCTTCCTTCAGGTGGCCCACATCAATGACGCAAAAAGGCCGGGGGCGCATCTGACGATAGAGCCGCCGGGCTGGTGGGCCGGGCGCATCGCCGAGGCCGGCTTCAGGGAGCTGCCCCACGGCTTCAGGCCCACGCGGGACTGGCGCACCGCATTCCTGCTGGAGAAATAGAACGGAACAAGGAGATTAAAATGGCGGATCAAATTTGTGATACTAAAATAAGAAAGGGCGTAGGGGTTGTGGTCAGCAATCAAGAACCGGTGTTCGGAGCGGCCCCCCGGTATGTCAACTTCTATCTCGACTTTCCAACGGGCGGTCGATGCGCCATGTTCACCGAGCGCGAGGCTGCGAATCTTTTCTCCCGTCCCGAGGTTCTGACCGGATGGGCGCCCCCGCGGGGAAAACTCTGTCACGCCCATCTGGGCGGGCATCCCTGCTGGGTGGTCAACCTGGAGCTCGCCGGGGTCGTCAAGACGGTCCGCCTGGGGGTTCCGCTGCTGAACGCGGCGCTTGCCAGGGCGGCCAAGAATCCCGAGGACGTCACCAAACCGTCGTGGCTGCTTAGGGTTTTCGGCTAAAATTACAACGCGTTGGAAAAACAAAGGATACCGCAATGTTGAAAGTACTTGTGTTCTTCGCGGCGGCCGGAACCGCCTCAGCGGACGTCGGTCCGTCGCTGGTGGCCGGCGCCGACAGGTTCGTGAAAGGCATGACCGCCTTCCAGTTCTGTATGGTCCTCTTTGCGGGGGCCGTCACGGTGGTGGCGATCATACGCCTTGTGGGCTGGCTGGTGGACCAGAAGATGGGCGAGCTGCCGCAGGACATCAAGGAGATAAAGATGGAGATCAAGGACATCGGCAGGGAGATAAACGACATAAGGCTCCAGCAGACGCGGCTGGACGGCAAGATGTGGACCAAGGAGGACATCCGCGACTCCATACTCCAGGAGTCCCAGAAGGAGCTGGCGAAGCACATGGAGCGCTGCCCCGCCGTCAACAAGATGCGGTCGGGAGCTTAATTAGGCCCTTTTTCGGGGTATAATCCATTGAAGGGATGTTAGCCCTTTGAGAGACCTTCCCAAAACCCGGGAAGGTCTTTTTTAATCTTCGGCGGGGTGCTTACCCCGTCGGCGCCCGCGGGAATTACCTTGCGGGCGTTTTTTATTTATGCCCGTCGGAAATCTTCCGCCGGCGGGTTAAGAAAAGGAGGGGATATGATCTACGCCATTGCGGCAATGCTCCTAATAGGGGCATTTGGGGGAGGAAAATATATGGACGCCGCCTTTTGGGTGGCAGTCGTATTTGGTATCCTCTGTACGTGGGGCGTTTGGCCCCTCATCATGGCAGGAGGAATCTGGCTATGGGCAAACGTAAAGGGATAGCCTCCCACCCCCTCCCGGGACGTACCCTTCAAGGTGCGTTCCGGGAGTTTTTCTCGTTGGGGCTGGCAAGCCCTTTTTAGATTGTTTTAAATACTGGAAAGGAACGACATGAAGACAACAACCCATCCGGAACTGCCGGTCACCGTCATCCAAGACGGCGGCGTGGTCACGGCGCTGTACGAGCGCTCGGGGACCATCGCTGCCATAAGAGCCACCCGAGTGGCCGCCCTGGAGTATCTCGCGCAGGAACTTAGATTCCACGCACAGAATCTCCTGGGCCACTCGGATCAGATCGCCGAATACGCCCGACGCCAAAAGGAGGAGAAATGACGCTCTACCTGACAGGCTTGTTTGCCGCCTTTGTGGCGGCGGCGCTCGCCTGGGTCATCGCGATGACGATCATCGAGACCCGTGCCGTTAAGCACACCAAGAAAAGGAGGAGGCAGTGAATCTGCAAGAATGGTCAAAAGAATCCACCAAAAACTCGCTTCTTTATGGCCTGGAAAACCAGTACCGCAAAGAGGTCCTGGTCCTTCGGGAGTTTAAATTCCTGGGAGCCCCTTACTGGGGCTGCCAGGTGGATTCCCCGGATGCCGATCGGCTGGTGGCGGGGATCGAGGGCGGGGGACTGACCCCCGAGGAGGCCCTGGTTTCCGCCGTGATGCGGCTGGAGGAGCTTCGGGCGCAGTTCCCGGAGCACCGCCTGGGCAAGCTGCTTCGGGAGGTGACGAAGCTCGTAGGCGAGGAGGTCATGCGGGAGGTTGCCTGGAGAAAGGCCAAGGAATAGGCATGGTCTTCGACCTGATGCCCTGTGGCGCGCTTTAATAACAAGGAAGGGTTTCCATATGGGTATTTGGCTAAGGCCCTGGAAACCCTATTACAACGAAAGGGAAGACAAATGGAATTCAAACCGTTGGATTGGACGGGCTGGAGGATATCGGAGAACGGCCCGAGTTCCGGCGATTCTCGCCGCGTAGCCAGAACCACCTACGTCAAGGAGGGCCTGGAAATAAGCCGGATGACGGAAAAGGGAGGGCGCGAGAGATGGGAGGCCGTCTCGAAGGTCCCGGGATACGCGATCATGGCCAAGGGCGGTTGCGCTGAGAGCGTCGCCGCCGAGATGCTGGCGCGATTCCTGGACACAATAAAGAGCCTGCTGCACCGCGAAGAGCGGCGAAAAGCCTGGCTGGGGGCGCTGGGCCTCTTGGAATTCTCCGGCGAGACCGCCTGGGAGAGGAAAGGGGAGTACCGCGCTTTCTCCGGAATGAGACTCAAGCCTGAAGAAGGGGGGTGGGTGCTGGGGTTTACTAACCTGAGACAAGAGAAACGAGCCAAGACCGTCCAGGAACTGGCCGTCAGGGAGAAGGAGGAGCTGATCAGCAGAAGGCTGGAGGAGGAGAAAACGCTGAACGACTGCAGAAGGCACACGGGCTTTATCCTGGAGCTGCTGGGATGGGCGGGCCTTTCTTCTGTTCCCCTGGAGACTGTCTCTAGGCTTACCGGGGCTTCCGTACGTCGCCTTTCGTCACATTCAGAGGGAGGGGAGCTGCTGTACAAGGCCGGCATAGAGACCGTCCTGGTAAGGCGCCTGGGGGAGACCAGAGAGGGCCTGATGGAAAGGATCCAGGCCGACTTCGACCGCCAGGCGAGTGTTCTGAAAAACGAGCTGGAGTTCTTGCTGGAGGGGTGGGATGATAATCAAATATAAGAAACTGCACCCTGCGGCAAAGGCCCCCTTCAGGGCCACGGACGGCTCGGCGGGCTGGGACCTCTTTTCGGTCGCCCGGGAGGAGTGGGCCGGCGGAACGCACCGCCACCGGACCGGTCTGGCCTTTGAGGTGCCTCCCGGCCACGTGATGCTGCTGTTCCCCCGAAGCAGCATCTACAGGGTGGGTGCCCATATCCCCAACTCGGTTGGGGTGATCGACAGCGACTACCGGGGAGAGGTCACCCTGGTGTTTCGGGGCGGGAAGGGCTACGAGCCCGGGGAGCGCATAGGCCAGGCGGTGATAATCCCCGTGCCGGAAGTGATTTTTAAGGAGGCCAAAACCCTAAACGAGACCGCCCGCGGCACGGGCGGCTACGGGAGCACAGGAGAACGATAAAATGGAAAAGCTGAAGGAGATTTTCGGTCCGGCCATCATGCTGGTGGGTTATGGAGGCGCTTTGTATCTGCTGTTCTCGGTGCTGGACATCCTAGGAGAAATACATAAAGAAAGAAAAGGAGAGAAGGATGGACAATAAGACACGGAAGGCGGTGACCCTCGGGCGGACGACCGACGGGCGGTGGCGATGCTCGGTGAGCACCGGCGACTCGACGCATTACGCGATCGAGACCGGCTCCGAGGAGGCCTGTCTTGAACTGGCAAGGAAGCTGGAGTCGCTGTTCTCGGAGACTCCCGGGGAGCGGGACGGCCTGGAAGAGATCGCCCGGCGCCTGCGCTCCGGCGATGCTCCGAGGCTGCTCCTTGGCCCCGGCTACAAGGACTGCGAGGGTTTTCCGGGCGAGTGGGAGGTCGGGAAGGCGTACGACCCGTCGCCCCGGTGGGAGGATTCCTGGAGGGCCAAAAGGCGCTGGGCCAACAAGGGGATGGTCGTGCAAGTGCACGAGCACGACGGGGAGCGGATGTGGACGGCCACCGTATCGGGGCTGACCGTCCGCAGCGCCGCCAGGGACCAGCGGGTCGCGGTGATCGAGATGGCCCGGGGCATCAGGGAAAAGACCGACCTGCTGGTCGGGGAACTCTCTGAGCTTACTTTCAAGCACCGATACAAGGAGGAGCAGCCGGATTCGGGCGTTGGTTCAGACGGACTGAAAACCCGCGCACATCGATTGGCCTGCAGGGTGTTGTGTGATCTGAAAGGGCTTGAGTGGTACCTGGGACAAAACATGAAATTGGAGGGTTTCATCCGGGATGCAATGGGTGACGTGGAAACCAACGACCCGGAGCTGGAAAAGGTCTTTTTTAGCGGTGGAGTGCTCCGGCTGGTTTCGCGGTTGGACGACCCTGACATTACGGTGGAGTCTTTTAACGAGGCGCTGCACGAGGTCCTCATTAAGGACTTCCTGACCAAAAAAGGAGAAATATGAAAACACAGAAACCAACCAACAAACCAGAGAACCAGGGTGGCTACAAAGGAGTACTAAAAGGACTGGCCGACTGGGCGATCAGCCCGCCGGAGGTCTTCAAGATTGTCAAGGGCGGCCTGTGGTTCCGAGATACCCTCGTGAGCGGGGAGGACGGCGCTGTCTTCCTGTCGATCGAAAGTCAGATGGACCAGGCGGTTTTCAGCATGATCAACCAACAGACGGAGTCCTGGTTCCGACACAAGGAGCGCGCCGGAATATTGGAGCGTGTTCTTTTCGAGGTGGAGAGGGCCTTGGCGGCGAAGGACCGCAGCCCCTGGATGTTTCCCCGGGGACAGAACGGCCTGATCCTTCACGGTCACGCCAAAATCACCCGGCTGGTATCGAAGGACCTAGACCTGTCGTGGGCCGGAACGGACGCCGACGCGGCGCTGTCGGTGGCCGTGAAGGAGCTGACCGCCGCCCAGGCGTTTGTTGAAGAGGATTTGAAGACCGCCGCCGTCGCCCGCAGGCGGCTGGTGGACACCTTCGGACTGCCCCGAACCAAGCGGCTATCGGCGGAGGGGGCGGAGGCTTTTTTTGCGGGCGGGTTTGTAGTGGATGTCCCCTTGGAGGCCGGTTCTTGCGTCGGTTTAACCAAATACCGAAGCTCGTTTTCGCCCTTGTTCCTTCCCGGGGAGGGCCGGGGATCTCTGCTCCGCAGGACGGCGGAGCATGTAATGGGCCAGGCCACGGCGCTGTACGCCGATCTGCTGGCCCTGGCCGATCAGCTCGACAACGAAAAGGAGAACATCAATGGGCAAGATAAAGGCGACCAGCCGGAAGGATAAAAAGAACCAGGGCCGTGAAAAGGCCTTGCGGGACGGGTGGGAGCCGGCGCTGACCCAGAGCTTCCGTGAGGAGCGCCGCGGGGAGTCCTTTGACGTCACTACGGAGACCTTCCGTCTGGAGGGATGGGACCTTACCAGAACCGTCGGCTATCCGGACGGAAAGGAGTACTGGACCCTGTACGGGTACGCGGCGTTGCCTGAGGAGGTTGACGGCACGGCTACCCACGATTCCTACGAGGGGGTGTGCGGAAAAATGAAGCACGACCTCGAAAGCGCCGAGGAGAGGTTCGCCGACGCGATGGAGAAGATAGAGAAGGCCCGTATGTTCTGGCAAGGGATAATGAAAAAGACTTCAAAGGAGAGATAAAATGAAAAAACGAGTAATCCCGCCCCTCGACTACCGGGGCTGGAGCAGAGACAGGGACAGACCGGAGTGCGCGCGGGAAGACGAGAATCCCGGCCTGCGCCTCTGCGTAAAGGACGGTTCGTGGGAACTCGCCGTTGATGTCTGGGGCGTCTCGGCAAGAGCCAGGGGATCCAGGGATTCGCGGTACGTTGATAACGTCCTGAACAAGCTCCAGGCGGCCGTGGAAACGCAGGAGGCCAAGGTCCGGAAGTGCCAGAGCGCCTCCGCGACCTTGAATGGCATCGGAAAGGGCAAAAAGGCTCCGGACTTCGACGGCTGGGTCAAGGAAGGTAAAGGAAGCTGGCGCCGGGACGGGGTTTTCTGCCGGCGGCGAAGATCGGAGAAGGGAGTGGAGTGGGTTGTCGGAATAGACGGCGTCACCGCCAAGGATCCCTGCGTCTTCAAGGCAGTCTACAGAATGATCGACATCCTGCTGGATATTGAAAAGGGCGCGCGACAGGTTATCTGGGACCTGAAAAGGGCGGTTGACAAAATACTCCTGATGTTCGGCGACTGGGAGCTTGTCTCCGGGGACGGCGTTCTGCGGTGCACCCACAAAGACATGCAGGTCGTCGCCCGTTCGGGAATCGGCGGAGTTTCCGTGGAGTTGAGGGAGAAGCCCTATGACCCTCTTATCGTAACGCCGTCATACACTTGCGAGACCCTGGCGATCGCCGCAAGAAAGGCCTTGTACGCCTTTGACGCCAGGGTGGCTGAGCGCCGGAAGGCGTTGGAGCGGTTGATAAATACCTTTGTTAGGACCAAGATGAGCATACCAACAGAAGGGGAGCAAAACAATGATCGACACACATAAAAGAGACGGCGAGCTGCTGGTTCCGCCCCTGAACCTCAAGGGCTGGAAAGAGAATCCCGAGCAGCCAGGGACGTGGGGGACTTTCCCCGGGTTGAGGCTGCGTCTGGACCCTTCGGGCGGCTGGGAGCTTGAGTTAAGCCTTGAGCATTATTCCGACAGCGCCTTCGGCAAGGGTCCAGAGGACAGGCTCCAGATGGAGATGACGGTAAAGGAGCTGAAAAAGGAGATCCTAAGGAAGGATCTTTCCATGGAGGAATACGAGGAGCAGGCCAGAATAATCGACCCCCGTCTGCTGGTAGGATCCGACCCGGATTTTACCGGGTGGGAAAGGCCCGATGTCTGGTACTGGGAGAGGGGAAACATCGCGGTAAGGAAACAGGGGCTGACTCCTGAATGGAAGGTGGTGTCCAAGTGGCTGGGAGAGACCGAGTGGTACTCCGACCACCGGAACGCCGCCGCTGAGATGTTGAACCGCCTCCGGCAGGCCCGCCATCAGGAGACGATAGGGGTGTTCCAGATAAAAGAGGCGTCGAAACGGATAGCGGAGACCTTCTGCGACTGGGAGATCAGGAGAACCGAACAGGGCTTCTCGTGCTTTCACGATACCCTGAAGGTGGACGTTGTCAGCCGATCGAGCGGCTACGAGATCGCCGTCACGGAGAAGGCGCAGCGCAAGGAGGGTATGAGGTCCCGCCTGGACGAGGACCTTGCCGCGACGGTCCAGCGGCGCAGCACCATGACCGCCTCTTTCCAGTGGGAGCGCAGCCAGGCCCTTCAGCGCCTGGCCGTCGCCCTGAAAACACTGGAGCCTAACGAAAAGGAGACCGGGCAATGAAAAACACCGTGCAATACACCCTCGACCTTTACAACGCCCGGGCGGGCGCCGTGGGGGCCGACGTCAGGACCGCCGGAGACACCATGCCAACCAAGAACAGCCCTTCCTTCAGGATCCTGTTCTGGAATACCTGAGCTCCAACCACCCGGTCGAGAAGTGGAAGAAGTCCCCGATCGGACCCGAGGACAGGAGCAGGGGAGAGACCGCCCTTCTGGACCTGTCCGGGGAGAAGAGGGGGCGGATATGAATAACCCAGTACGGAAACCTCTAGGAAACATGGAAAAGACCGTCCACTCATCTGGCCGCGGCCTTGATGAACGAAATTGAAGGCCTGGAAAAAACAGCACTCCCCCCTGTTAGGGGGGAGTGAATCAAAGGAGAGCGAAATGGAACAAATAAAAGAAGTCCTTAGGGGATGGGATCGGGAGATCTTTATTCCCGAAGGGCCTTTCCCGCGAAAGCAGCGGGAGTGGAAAAAAAGGAAAGTGATCCTCCGGTTGTATCTGGAGGAGGACGGCTCCCGCTTGTGGTATGCCTGCACGGAGGCGATGACCTACTCGGAGGGGGCCGGAGCCTCCGTTCATCAGGCCCTGAAAAGCCTGGCAGGGTCTTTGCGGCTAAATGCGAAGCAATACCTGCACCCCCTGCACGGGGTGTTGGCCCTTGAAGAGGACTACCTCGGCATTAAGGACAGCAGTCCAAAGAAGCCCTACGAAAGAGGGTGTCTGAGACTGTGGCAGGAAGGTCAACAGTGGCGCATGTCCCGTACCGGCCAGGCAGGGCTGCTGGCGATAGGGACCGCGCCGGACGTTGTTGCGAGGTCCTTCGCCAATCGGTTGAAGGAGACCGTCGCGCTCCACTACACCGAGCTTGGCCGGCTGACCGCGTGCCAAAGGTTCGTGGAGGATACCCTGAAGACTCTGCCGGAGAGGTGCTGTGCAGACACGAACCTAAAAACCCCTGGAGGAGGTCAGGGCCTTGAAGCTAAGAAAGGCCTTGGGATTTTGTTTGAGCGAGGGCGGTGCTGGCGGGGGTGATTAAGTGCAGATAAGTGCAGAGGGCAAAACAATGAAAACGAAAGAATTTTTGAAACAGCATGGCGCGTGTAATGATGGCGCAAGATGGGCGCTATCCATCGGCGAAGAAATGGTGGATGTCTGGGATGCCATGATTGAGCAGGGGAAGCACAATTGGCTGATCTGGACAGCAACCAGGCCGAATGTATTCCCGGATGCGGTATTGCGTAAACTGGCTTGTCGATTCGTCCGGGAAACTACCTTGGCCGATGGGCGTAAGGTTTGGGATTTGCTGACTGATGAAAGGAGCAGAAACGCAGTTGAGGTTTCTGAAGCGTATGCTGATGGCAATGCAATGAAAGAGGATATGGAAGCTGCCCGTGCTGCTGCTGCATATGCTGCCTATGATGCCGAGGCCGCTGCCTATGCTGTTGCCCGTGATGCTGCCTATGCTGCATTGGCTGCTACCCGTGCTGCTGCTGCCCATGCTGCTACCTATGCTGCTGCTGCTGCTGCTGCTGCTGCTGCTGCTGCTTCTGCTGCAAAAGCGGCTCAAATGAAGATGATCGCCGAGTTGGGGAATCCGTTTAAGAAGGAAAGGGCAAAACGATGAAAACAAGGGATTTTTTGAAGAAACATAGCGCTTGTAAAGATGGTGCAAAATGGGCATTGTCAATCAGTAAGGACATGGGGGATGTATGGGAGGCCATGATAGCGGAAGAAAAGCACACGTGGCTGATATGGACGCTATCAAGGGCGGGTGTGTTCCCGGATTCTGTACTGCGTAAGCTGGCATGTAGATTTGTTCGGGAAACTCCCCTGCTCGATGGCATGACGGTTTGGGCTTTGTTGGAAGATAACCGTAGCCGTAAGGCGGTTGAAGTTGCGGAGCGATTTGCGGACGGAAAAGCAACGAACGAGGAACTTAAAGCAACTTCCGATGCCACTTTTGCCGCCGTCTATGACGCCCGTGCCGCCGATGCCACCGCCTATAGCGCCGCCTATGCCGCCCGTGCCGCCCGTGCCGCCCGTGCCGCCGCCTATAACGCCTCCCATGCCGCCTATAGTGCCGCCTATGCCGCCCGTGCCGCCTACCATGCCGCCTATGTCTATGCCGCTACCCGTGACGCCGATACCGCCGCCCGTGTCGCCTATGCACATGCAAAAGCCGCGCAGATCAAAATGATCGCCGAGTTGGGAAATCCGTTCAAATAAAGGAAAGGACAGGAAAATGAAAACGAAAGACTTTTTGAAAGAGCATAACGCTTGTATAGCTGGCGCGAAATGGGCGCTGTCCATCAGCGGCGACATGGCCGATGTTTGGGATGCGATGATAAAACAAGACAGGCACGATTGGCTGATCTGGACGGCAACCAGGCCAGGGGTGTTCTCTGACTCCACTTTAAGAAAGCTGGCTTGCCGATTTGTCCGGGAGACACCACTGGCAGACGGTCGTAAAGTTTGGGATTTGCTAACTGATGAGCGCAGCCGGAAAGCTGTTGAGGTTGCTGAAGCGTATGCTGATGGTAAGGCGACGGATGGAGAGTTGCAAGCTGCCCGTGCTGCTGCCCGTGCTGCCTATGCTGCCTATGTTGCTGACCATGATGCTGCCCGTGTTGCCCATGCTGCTGCCCGCGCTGCTGCCTATACTGCCTATGCTGACTATGCTGACTATGCTGCTGTCCGTGCTTCTGCCTGTGCTACCGATACTACCGCCTATGCTGCTGCCTCATCTGCTGCCGATGATGCCTATGCTGCTGCCGATGCTGCAAACGCGGCTCAGGCGCAGATGATCGCTGAGTTGGGGAATCCGTTTAAGTAAAGGGTAAAGTAATGAAAACAAAAGACTTTTTGAAGAAGCATGAGGCATGTAGAGATGGCGCTAAATGGGCATTGTCCATCGGTGAGGATATGGCTGATGTCTGGGACGCTATGATAGAACAAGGTAAGCACGATTGGCTGATCTGG
>FZPS01000049.1_pt61 | contig 12034 bp, 11 predicted proteins | sample 1817821 | NCBI WGS metagenome assembly FZPS01 (sample SAMEA104158645, study PRJEB21678) | metagenome | place: Germany | collected 2015-04-21 | reverse complement strand
TACATATATAATGCACAGCACATGTATTATATGTGTATCTTCTTTATTTATTAAAGAAGATATAAAAATTTCATTTTGCTTCCCTTCTTTTTTTGATATGATATAGATACGTACTTGTTTCGTTATGAAGTAATTTCGAATGATGAATGTGGTATGGATAAAAATAAGAAAAATTTGGATGTAAGGGAGAAAGAAATGCAATTACAGGAAAAATATAAGCTGTTAAAAAAACAAATTCAAGAATATGAAAGTTTATGTGTGGCTTTTTCGGGTGGGGTGGATAGTACATTTTTGCTTTTTGTGGCTTATAACGTACTAGGAAATCGAACCATGGCCATTACGGTTCGTTCTTCTATGTATCCTAAGAGGGAGTTAAAAGAAGCAGAAGAATTTGCTAAGAACTTAGGAGTTCATCACTTTTGTATTGATGCTAATGAATATAGTATTCCAGAGTTTGTACAAAATGATAAAGAACGATGTTATTATTGTAAAAAAGCGATTTTTACTAAAATTCAAGAATCAGCTAAAAAATTTGGAATCAACCAAGTTGCTGATGGTAGTAATGGGGATGATACTTTTGACTATCGACCAGGAATGCGAGCCATAAAAGAATTACAAGTAGTCAGTCCCTTAAAAGAAGCAGGATTGACGAAAGAAGAAATTCGTATTCTTTCCAAGGAAGAAGGGCTTCCCACATGGGACAAGCCTTCTATGGCTTGTTTAGCTTCTCGTATTCCCTATGGAACGGCCATTACACCGGAACAATTGTTACAAGTAGAAGAAGGAGAAAATTATCTTTTACAACAAGGATTTACTCAGTTTCGAGTACGGCATCATGGGAACTTAGCCCGAATTGAAGTCAGTCCCCATGAACAAGAAAAGTTTTTTCAGCCTGATTTTGTTCGAGAATTAGTGGCTTATTTTAAAAAGATTGGTTATCTTTATGTTACTTTGGATTTACAGGGGTATCGTACAGGAAGTATGAATGAAGTATTGTAAATTTTTATAAGTGACTAGGATATGGATAAAGAAAAGGAGGCGAAATTATTGGAACGAGAACGGCTTATTACTTTATTAGAACAAGTAAAAAACCAAGAAATAGATGTTGAAGAGGCACTCCATCAGTTAAAAATTCTTCCCTATGGAGAATTAGGATATGCTAAAATCGATCATCATCGAGAACTACGGAATGGATATCCGGAAGTGATTTATTGCGAGGGCAAGCAGATTGATCATATTAAAGGGATTGTAGCACATATGCTGGAGCATAATGATAAAAATATTTTAGGAACAAGAGCTAGCAAACAAGTTTATGAAGCCATTTGTGAAATAACAGAAGAGGTAGAATATCATGAATTAGCTCGCATCCTAGTTGTAAAAAGACAAGAAATTCCTAAGATAAAGCATAAGATTGTTGTTGTAACGGGAGGAACGGCAGATATCCCAGTGGCGGAAGAAGCTGCTATTACGGCAGAAGTCTTAGGGAATCCAGTGGAACGCTTATACGATGTAGGGGTAGCAGGGCTTCATCGCTTACTTTCAAATACGGATGTGCTTTTTTCAGCCAATGTGGTTATTGCTGTGGCAGGAATGGAAGGAGCTTTGGCCAGTGTAGTAGGTGGACTGGTAGATAAACCAGTCATAGCAGTTCCTACAAGTGTAGGATATGGAGCTAATTTTAATGGATTGGCGGCTCTTTTATGTATGTTAAATAGTTGTGCCAGTGGGGTTAGTGTTGTAAATATTGACAATGGTTTTGGGGCAGGATATTTAGCCAGTATGATTAATAAATTAAGTGAATAAGGATGTGAGAATTTATGAGGATTTTGTATTTGGATTGTTTTGCTGGTATTAGTGGTGATATGACTTTAGGAGCTTTTTTGGATTTAGGAGTGAAAGAAGAAACTTTACTGACAGGACTTAAAAAATTAAATGTGGACGGATATCATATTGAAATTAGTAAGAAGGCGAAAAATGGGATTATGGGAACCGATGTAAAGGTAATTTTAGAAGAGGATGATCATCAGCATGACCATCATCATAGTCATTTAGAACATACTCATTACCATCATGAACATCGTAATTTAAAGGACATTGAAAAAATTTTAGATGAGAGTGATTTAGACCAAAATGTTAAAGAACTGAGTAAAAAAATTTTTGCAAAAGTAGCTCAGGCGGAGGGAAAAATTCATGGAAAACCCATTGATCAAGTTCATTTTCATGAAGTAGGGGCGGTAGATTCCATTGTAGATATTGTGGGAGCAGCCATTTGTTTTTGTAGTTTGAATGTTGATAAAGTAATTAGTTCCCCTTTACATACAGGAACTGGCTTTGTTAAATGTCAACATGGGAACATTCCAGTACCTGCTCCTGCTACTCTAGAAATCCTCAGAGAAAATAAAATACCCTTTAAGGGAATGGAAATTTCGAAAGAGTTAGTAACACCAACAGGGGCAGCTATTGTGGCTACCATTACAGATGAATATAGTTCCATTCCGGAAATGGAAGCAATTTCTATTGGTTATGGTGTAGGTAAACGAGATTTAGAAATTGCAAATTTATTACGTATGGTTATTGGAGAGACTAAAAAAAAACATCTGTAGAAGAAATTTGGGTGATGGAAACCAATATTGATGATATGACGGGGGAAATAGCAGGTTATGTGATGGAAACTTTATTAGACCAAGGTGCTTTAGATGTTTTTTATACACCTATCTATATGAAAAAAAATCGTCCGGCGATTCAGCTTTCTGTTTTATGTCGAGAAGAAAGCAGAGAAGATTTGCAGCAGATTATTTTTGAACAAACGACTACTTTAGGGATTCGTATGTATAAAGCCCAGCGATTTTGTATGGAGCGAGAGTTTATAAAAGTGAATACCCCTTATGGAGTCATGACAATAAAGAAAGCCCGCTATGGTACGGTTGTTAAGTACACTCCAGAGTATGAGGAGTGTAAGCAAAAAGCGAAAATAACAGGACAACCCCTCCATAAAATTTATCAAACTGTTTTAGATGCGATCCACCATAAGAACACTGGTGCTAGATCATAGGATGCTTGTTGACATTCTAAAAAGAGAAAGGGATAATAAAAGGAGAAGGAGGAATTATTGTGTTAAGTAACAAAGTCATAGAAAATGTATTATATGCGGCTCTTTCTACAGGAGGAGATTTTGCAGAGATCTTTGTAGAAGATCGATATAATAATAATATGCGAATGATAGGTGGACTTTTAGAGAGCAATATTTCAGGTAGAGATTTTGGGGTAGGAATTCGAATATTTAATGGAGTTAATAGTATTTATGCCTATACTAATGATGCAAGGGAAGATAACTTGATTAAGGTAGCAAAAGAAGCTTCCATGGCTCTATCATCAAGTCAAAAAGACTTGGTTTTTAATTTTATGAGAATTCCTATTGACAATCGTCATAGAATAGAAATTTTACCTAGCAGCGTAGGAAAAAATAAAAAAGTAGAACTGATGAAAAGAGGATATGAAAGTGCAAAAAATTATGATCCTTTGATCAGTCAAGTTACAGTTAATTACTTAGATGAAGAACAAAACGTACTTATTGCTAATTCAGAGGGAGTTTTAGCAGAAGATCAACGGATTCGAACTCGAATCTCTTTACAAGCTGTAGCTGCCAAAGATGGAGAAATGCAAGTAGGTTTTTATGGACCTGGAGCTGCCATGGGATTTGAATTTTTTGATTATATTAATGTAGAAGAAGTAGGAAGAGAAGCGGCTCGAATTGCTAAGACTATGGTTTTAGCTGAACATTGCCCGAGTGGAACCATGCCTGTGATCATTGATAATGAATTTGGAGGTGTCCTTTTTCATGAAGCCTGTGGGCATGCCTTAGAAGCTACTTTTGTCTCAAAAGGAACATCGGCTTTTTCAGATCAATTAGGACAACCGGTGGCTTCTTCATTAGTGACGGCTATTGATGATGGGACCATTCCTAACGGATGGGGTTCCACTACGATTGACGATGAAGGAACGCCAACCCAAAGGAATGTGCTCATTGAAAATGGAATTCTAAAAAGTTATCTTATTGATAAATTAGGTGGAAAGAGAATGGGAATGAAATCTACAGGTTCTTCTAGGAGACAATCCTATCAATTTCCTCCTACTTCTCGTATGAATAATACTTTTATTGCGGCAGGAACCTCTACTTTTAACCAGATTATTTCTAATACGGAAAAGGGATTATACGCTAAAAAATTAGGAGGAGGAAGTGTAAACCCAGCTACAGGAGATTTTAATTTTGCTGTTATGGAAGGATACCTAGTTGAAAATGGGAAGATTGTAAAACCAGTACGAGGAGCTACTTTGATAGGAAATGGAGTGAAGGTACTAGAAAAGATTGATATGGTAGGTAATAATGTAGCATTAGGTCAAGGAATGTGTGGATCGATTAGTGGTATGGTTCCAGCCAATGTAGGTCAGCCAACCATTCGAGTTTCCTCCTTAACAGTAGGCGGTAGGAAGGGAGAGGAGTAAGATGACGTACCAAGAATTAGCCCATCAAATTTTTGAAAAAGGTCAAGATAAGATGGATGTCATGGAAGTTTATATTGAAAAAAGCAAGCAAATTAAAATTGGAGTTTTTAATGGAGAAATTGATACCTACACCATTGCAGAAAGTGAAGGTTTATCTCTACGAGGGACAACAGAGGATGGAATGGGCTATGCTTATACAGAAAAATTAGATGCTTCTTCCATTGACCGATTGGTTCAAGATGCCTATGAAAATGGGAATTACATGGATGGAACAGAAAAGGAAAGGATTTTTTCTCCTTCGGATCATTATCAGAAAACAGAAGAATCCCATGATTTACAACAAATATCTATGGAAAATAAAATACAATTGGTAAAAACACTAGAAAAAGAAGCTTTTCAAAAGGATTCTAGAGTAATGGCTGTCGATGGATGCGTATACCATGAGTTTGAAAATCATCGGTACATTATAAATACAAAAGGATTGGATTTAGAGGATGGGAATCATTTAGCGGTTGTTTATGTATCTGTGATTGTAAAAGAAGGAGAAGATACAAAAACAGGTATGAGTTATCGGATTACAAAGACTTTTTCACAACTAGATCCTAAAGAAATGGCTGAAGAAGCAGTAGAAGAAGCTCTTTCTATGTTAGGAGCAAGAACCATTAAAACAGGAACCTATCCAGTGATCTTTCGAAATGATGCTTTCGCTGATTTAATTGGAGCTTATCGATCTATTTTTTATGCAGAGAACGTTCAGAAGGGTTTATCTTTGTTAAAAGGAAAGGTAGGACAGTCCATTGCCAATAGTAAATTAACACTGATCGATGATCCCTTTTTAAAAGAAGGTTTTGTTTCTCGAGGATTTGATGATGAAGGCGTAGCTACTCAGTATAAAAAAGTTATTGACAAAGGGATTTTACAAACGTATTTATATAACGGAAAAGCAGCTGAAAAGGATCAGGTATCCCCTACGGGTCATGGTCATCGAAGCTCCTATAAATCATCTATCTCTACTTCCACAACCAATTTTTATATAGAACAAGGAGATCATTCTGTTGAGGATATGATGAAAGATATAGAGCATGGCCTTTTTATCATTGATTTACAAGGCCTTCATTCAGGACTTAATACAGTTTCAGGGGATTATTCCCTTTCTGCTTATGGGTATGAAATTGAAAATGGAAAAATCAAAAAACCTGTAAATCAAATTACTATTGCAGGAAACTTCTTTGATACATTAAAAAATATTGAGGAAGTAGGAAATGACTTGAAGTTTAACATGTCCTTGGTTGGTTCTCCTTCAATTAAAATAAAAAACATTGCTGTAGCAGGAGAATAGAAGAAATACATGACAAGATTCTTAAAAGTTAAAGGCGAAAGGGTCATAAGATAGCCCTTTCGCCTTTAACTTTTAAGAAGTTATAATTTAGAGTTGTTTTTGATAAAATCAATCAACCGATCTAATTCAGTGAAGGCAAGACAAGTAACAGTATCGGCACCTCCATAATAAATGGCAATTCGTCCAGTATCCGCATCAGTTAAAGCAGCACAAGGAAAGACAACGTTAGGTACATCTCCGACACATTCATAGAGTTCTTGGGGAGACAATAAATAAGGTTCTGTTCTAGCTAATACTTTCCAAGGCTGATCAAGATCTAATAAAGCAGCACCAAAACTATATACATAACCATTACAAGAAGTTAAAACGCCATGGTAAATTAATAGCCATCCTTCAGTCGTTTCAATAGGAATAGGCCCTGCTCCTATTTTTGTGCTTTGCCACCATCCGCGAGGAGCCATAACATGACGATGATGTCCCCAGTACTCCATATCAGAACTTTGACTATAGAATATATCTCCAAAGGAGGTATGACCTGTATCACTAGGGCGACTTAACAGAGCATATTGTCCATTGATCTTTCGTGGAAATAAAACACCATTTCGATTGTAAGGAAGGAACGCATTTTCTAGTTGGTGGAAGGTTTCAAAGTCATAGGTATATGCTATTCCGATGGTAGGACCGTGATAACCATTACACCAAGTAACATAGTAACGATCTTCGATCCAACAAACTCGAGGATCATATCCATATTCGAAATTTCCAATTTCAGAATCATTCGTTATAAAGGTAATAGGTTTTGGTTGAATATCCCAATGAATCCCATCTTTGCTTTTACCGCTATGTAGCCGCATTTCTCTTCGCTTATCATCACAACGAAATACGCCCGCAAAGCCATCTTGATAAGGCACAATGGCACTATTAAAGATGCTATTAGAGGTAGGAAGAAGATTACGAGGGATAATAGGATTTCTTTTGGATCTCCATAAAGGTTCTTGACAATCAAGGGGACAATCTTCCCAAGGAATATTGGGGAGAGAGTCCCCAATGATTTTATATTTAGGCATAGACAAGCTCCTTTTTTATATCTGTTTTCTTATATCGAGTTAATATTGAGTATTTCTATTATTTTTGAGTTTCTCTCCATGCATCGATTTGTTTTTGAATCTCTTCCATAACTTTATCTGATCCTGCAGCTTTAAATTTTTCAATAGCTTTTGGTAAATATTCATCAGGATCAACAGAGCCAGTAAATAAAGCATCAGAAAATTCTTCGCTTACATTTTGGATAGCTGCTAATTCAGTACGAATGGGAGTTACGTCTAAATTAAAGCCAAGGAGTGGAGAGAAAAAGCTACTATCATTAAATTCTTGAAATACTTCCCACTTATTATCAGGATCTCCTTCTCTTAGGTGAGTAATAAATAAGTTTCCAAGGGAAAAGGTAGGCATATCGTATCCTTCGCTAGCAGCTGGTAAATCTTTTTGTCTTCCGTTGACTAATTCATAATGAATTCCTTCGATTCCTGAATCCACCATGTTTCTTACATAAGGATCTGTATTAAGAAGTTCTAAGAACATCATAGCCCGTTCTGGATTGTCAGAAGTAATGGATATGGCTTGCATAGATCCTGTAGCAGAACTATTATTTACAAAAGGTTCGTGGATAGGAACAGAAACAATTTCATAACCAGCAGAATTACTCCATAATATATCTGCAAAAGGTTGCGTATGTGCTTTATCTACAAACCAGTTACCTAATTTTAAATAATCAGAATCAGAGGCAGTTGCTGCATCTGTTCGAATATACCCGGCAAGATAATATTTTCGCATGGTATCAAGAGCTTGCTTCATTTCGGGTGTTTCATAAGTATTAATCACCTTGTAATCTTTTGAATCTAAGGCAATGGCAAAAGGTAGATTATCTGTAATAATGGAATCAAAGGGTAGGAATGGTGTAAAGTTAATCAATGGTTGGACATCAGGCTCATTTTCTTTAATTGTTTTTAATAAAGGTTCTAGGCTTTCTAAAGAATTTACTTTTGAGATATCTAAGTTATATTTATCTACGTATTGCTTATTAAAACGAAAGACAGCTTGCCAACCTAATTCTTTGTTTGTAGGAACAGCATAGAGTCCACCATTTACTTCAGCTCCTTTGAAAAAACCAGGATGTAATGCTTCTTTGGTTCCTTTACCATAGGTATTAAGTAGATCTGTTAATTCGATAAAAGCTCCTTTGGTTGCATTTCCAAGATAATCATTGGCCCAAGAGCAAGTAAAACAAATGTCAAAAGGATCTCCAGAAGCAATTAAAACTTGCATTTTTTGAGTATAATCTCCCCAGTCAATCATTCGCATTTCTACAGTAGCATTGATTTTTTCTTTTGTATACTTACTAAGTTCTTCCATAACCATTTTTACATCTTTTTGGGGTGTACCAATGGTATACCATACGAGGTCGTAGGGTTCTAATTCAGGAGTTTCCTCTTTTTTATTTTCTACTTCTTTTTGTTTCTTTGGTTCACCCTTTTCAGAAGAGGTAGAAGAATTAGGGGATATAGCATCTTTTCCTCCACATCCGCTGAAAAAAAGTAAGATTGTCATAAAGAGACATAAACACATAGAGAATTTTCTTTTGGCTTGAAACATTTTACATACCTCCTTGAATAATGTATAAATATGTTTTCTATATTGAATCGATATATTGAATCGATCAATATCTACTCTTTTACTGCTCCAATCGTTAATCCTTGTACGAAATATTTTTGAAAGAAAGGATAGGCTAGAGCAATAGGAATGGTGGCGAGTACCACCATAGCCATTCGAACTGTTTCCCTAGGAAGGGACTGAAGAATAGCAGAACTTTGTGAAGAACTGAGCCTAGTTGTATTTTGCACGAGGAAATTCATACTATTTTCAATTCGCATCAATAGGTATTGTAACGGAACTAATTTAGGATTTTCAATATAAAGCAAAGCATTAAACCAATCATTCCAAAAGCCTAGGGAAGTAAATAATCCGATAGTAGCTAAGCCAGGAAGAGATAAGGGGAATACAATTTGAAAGAAAATTCGCCATTCTCCTGCGCCATCAATATAGGCTGATTCAATCACTGCATCTGGAATGGAAGTTTTAAAAAAAGTACGGAGAACAATGATAAAAAAAGGATTTAGGATTAAAGGTAAGATCAAAGCCCAAATACTATCTCGTAAATGTAGAATCTGTGTGCATACAATATAGGTAGGAACTAGTCCTCCTCCGAATAACATAGTAAAAAAAGCGATGAAGTTGAAAAACTTTCGATATTTAAAATTTTTTCTTGATAAAGCATAGGCATAAAGTCCTGTTACAAGGACACTTAGTATGGTACCTACGAAAGTGATAAAAATGGTAACACCATAAGAAATTAGTAATTGGTCACCTGCTTGGAAGATGTAACGGTAGGCAGCAAAGCTAAATTTTGTAGGAAATAGACTATATCCATTTTGGAGAAGGGTTTTTTCATCTGTAATGGAGATCATAATGACCAATAAAAAAGGTAGAACACATAATAAAGTAAAAAATCCAATAATAAGATTAATGATTATATTTGAACTAAAGGATAAAGCAAGTGGATCTTTTAATTTCCTGTTTTTTTTCATATATCTTTCTCCTTTCTCATTTAGAATAATGCATGATCTGGATTAATTTTTTTAACGATTAAGTTAGAACCTAAAACAAGAATAAATCCAACAAAGGATTGATATAATCCAGCAGCAGTACTCATGCCAATGTCGCCCATAACCATGAGACCTCGAAATACATAAGTATCAATAACATTAGTAACAGAATAGAGGGCACCTGAGTCTTTAGGAACTTGATAAAATAATCCAAAATCAGCATAAATAATACGTCCTACAGCTAAAATTGTTAGAATGATCATAAGTGGAGTTAACAAAGGTAACGTAATATTTTTAATTTGCTGCCATTTACTTGCTCCATCAATCATAGCCGCTTCATAATAAGTTTTATCAATTCCTACAATGCTGGCTAAATAGACTACACTATTGTATCCTGTGCCTTTCCATACATTCATAAAGATAAGGATAGGAGGCCAATATCTTGGATAAAAATACCAGTTTATAGGTTCTTTTCCAGTGGAAACTAAAAATTGGTTTACCAGTCCTTTATCTGCACTTAAAAAACTAAAAACAAAATAACTTACAACAATCCAAGAAAGAAAATGAGGAAACATCATTCCTGTTTGATAAATTTTCTTTAACCATTGATTGTTAAGTTCATGTAAGGCAATAGCAAAGGCTACAGGAATGATTAAACCTAGAGTAATAAACACAAGGTTGTATAAAATTGTATTTCTTGTAATAATATAAGCATCCTGTGTTTTAAATAAAAATTTAAAGTTTTCGAATCCAACCCAGTGACTTTTGATGATACTATCAATAAACCCTTTACGGCTAATCCGAAAGTCTTTAAAAGCAATCACATTTCCAAACATGGGTATGTATTTTAAGATTAAAAACCATAAGGCTCCGGGCAATACCATCAATAAAAAAGCACCATTTTTTCTTAAATCTTTTAGAAATTTTTGGACGAGATCCATTTTAACACTCCTTTACAAGATGATGTCTCTTGTACATATAGTACGATTAGTAAGGAGTTTTGCCAACATTAAAATATATAGTTTTACTGGATAAATTAAACAAACAGGTATTAAATAGCATTAAAAATAAAAAAGTAACTAAAAAATATTGATTTTTTATCAAATAGATATATGATATATACATAACTCATAAAAAAGGGGGATCCTATTGACTACATGGTATCATCGTCACATTAAAGAAAAACTGTTCAATCGAATTATATTAATGTATTCCATTAATTCAGTTATTTCTTTATTGGCATTAGCCACAATTACATCTTATAGCTTGATGGATACTTTAAAGCAAAAAGAGATTCGAGCCAATCAAGAAATAGTAGAAAATATAAGAACTTATGTTGATGAAAAATATCAAATTTCACAGGGGTTTATGCAACAAATTTATATGAATAAAGTTATTTCTGAGGATATTTTTTATTTTTTGAAACATGATTATATTCCTTATCTCCATTATCGGTTAGATTCCTATTATAGCAGTCCTTTTACAACACGAAAAAATATAGAAACCTATCTAACATCTTGTTTAAATCAAGAAAAGGATATTGAAAATATTGCATTATACAGTTATTCCCATCAATCCATTTACGGTCTTCGTAGATCAAATTCCTCTTTATATTATAAAAAATGTCCCCAGATAGAACGAAGATTTTCAGTGAAAAATAGTCCTTTACTAATGGAAGAAAAACAGAAAAGGTTGTTGGATCGACCGAATGTATATACTTTTGCTTTTGAAATTAAGGATCCATCATCGTTACAAGCATTAGGCATGTTGAGTGTAGAGTATGATGTAGATGGAATTCGAAAAACTTATAAGGAAAGGTATAGAAAGACAGGAGGAAAGATCTTGATTTTGACAGAAGAGGGTGGTGTTATTTTTGATTCTTTTGAAGAAGATCAAGGGAAGGTATATCCTTATTTTCAACAGTTAAAAGAAGGACCTCATGAAATTACTTTAGACCAAGAAAAATACTTGGTTCATGTATTACAATCATCCAATACAGGAGCATTTATTGTAGGTTTGGTTTCTGAGGCAAAGATAGTAGAGCGGACAGATTGGATGCGAAATACCATATGGGGCGTTTGTTTTATATTAATTATTGGAGCCATTATGATGAGTTATTTTAGTATTGTTTCTTTTTCTCATCGTACGCGGCAAATTATGGAGGCTATGTCAGAGTTAAGACAAGGGGACCTATCCACACGTATTCCTATCAGTTCAGAAGAAGATGAATTAACCGCTATTGCAGATAATTTTAATAAAATGTGTGAAGATTTAAATGATTATATTGATAAAGTTTATTTAGCTGAAATTCAACAAAAACAAGCAGAGCTGATTGCTTTACAAGCGCAAATCAACCCTCATTTTTTATACAACACGTTAGAGGTTATTCGTATGCGGGCGATTGCTCAAGGAGCTGATGATGTAGGACAAATGATTTATATCCTTTCCACTTTATTTAAACATTCCATAAAGAGTGAAATGATTATTTCAGTATCGGAAGAAGTAGAACATTGTAAATTATATTTAGAAT
>FZPS01000051.1_pt87 | contig 12035 bp, 12 predicted proteins | sample 1817821 | NCBI WGS metagenome assembly FZPS01 (sample SAMEA104158645, study PRJEB21678) | metagenome | place: Germany | collected 2015-04-21 | reverse complement strand
TGATAAAATCGCATCATAATGTGGGCGGCCTGCCTGAAGGCATGAAATTTAAATTAATTGAACCTCTAAAATACCTCTTTAAGGATGAAGTGCGCCTGGTAGGGGAAAAACTCGGCCTGCCGGAGGAAATTGTCTGGAGACATCCTTTCCCCGGTCCGGGTCTTGCCGTCCGTGTCCTGGGTGGAGTAACGCGGGAGAAGCTGGAGATTCTACGGCAAGCCGACGCCATTATGCTGGAAGAAATCAAGACCGCAGGACTATACCGTAAAATCTGGCAGGCTTTTGCCGTTTTGCCGGACATCCGCTCCGTCGGTGTCAGAGGAGACAGGCGGACATATGACCATACAGTTGCTCTGCGGGCCGTGACCGGCCGGGACGGGACGACTGCCGGCTGCTACCGCTTCCCTTATGAAGTGCTGGAGAAAATAGTACGGCGCATAGTTGCCGAAGTGCCCCGGGTCAACCGTGTTGTTTATGATATAACCCCCAAACCGCCGTCGACAATTGAGTGGGAATAAGCGCTGCTTTTTTGCTGTGCATTTACAAACGAAATGATATAGTTGCAACTGGAGCAAAGCATGGAGATTGCCGGCCGGTGCCGGCAGCTTTACGGTATTGGGAATGCAGACAGCCAAGGGGAAGGGGATGAACATGCGGAAGATGTTGATCACGGAAGCAGTGGCGGTAGCCGCCGCCAAAAGGCGGCAGGGCTCGTGGTGGAGGATTTATGATCGGTGTCGGTTATACGGGAGTAAAGCTGTCCGATAATTCAGGCGGTACCGGTTTTACTTTTCGCAATGAATTGGGGCTGCAGAACGGTGTCATGAAGATTGCCGGCCGGCTGCAGGGCATGCCTGCCACAGAGGCTGTTGAAATGGCTATGAGTGTCAACCTGGCAGAGGCATCTTTGGGTGTAGCGACAATTAATGCCGTTTTAAACAGGGATTTTGAGCAAGGCGAGAATGCTCTTGAGGTCATAGACCTGCGCCCGGAAGATGTTGTCGGCATGGTTGGCTACTTCTTCCCTGTGGCAAAACAATTGCAGGGGAAAGTAAGCAAACTTTATATTTTTGAAAAGAAACTGACAGAGCCGGAACTGCTGCCGGACTGGGCTGAAAATATCTACCTGCCCCAGTGCGATGCGGTAATCATCACAGGAGTTACTTTTATCAACAAAACTGTTGATCATGTGCTTTCCCTTTGCCGGATGGCAAAAGAGATTGTTATTATGGGGCCAAGTACCTGCATGGCCCCGGAAGTGCTGGGCAAATACGGTGTTACCGTCCTTGCCGGCAGCAGTGTTACCGATGCCGATCTTTTGCTGCGGATTATTGCGCAGGGAGGCGGGGGGATGGACATCAATAGGTGTACGGAAAAACTCTGTGTTCGTATTTCCGCCCGCAGGACATAAATCAAACTACCGGAAATTTATGTCTGCACGATATTGACACTTCCCGACAAATTTGATACTCTAAAATTGAACCGAATAACTCGCATAGTCTCAGGAGTATAACCTGAAAATATCCGCCGGATAACAAAAATGTCTGGCTGCGAGGGAAAGTGCACCTAGGGTTCCGCCGCCGGAAGGCGGGTCTGGTCCAAGTGGTGCAGGCACCGCTGTGTGCTACACCGAAGGGACAAAAGCCCAGTCGGGTAGGTTTCACTCGAGCAACCTACCCCGGCTGGGTTCTTTAGTATGAGTATGCTTCCCGGAAAGACAGGAAAACACTGTCTTGTCTGCTGATTCTTGCAGGAGCACAGGGGAGGTGAGAGATACCTAGGCGATTGATTTGTTGCTCTTTGCAAATACTATTAACTGAAGGAGGTTCTCAGGTTGGAAAAGTTTTTTAGGTTAAGTGAGCGCAACACCAATGTGCGGACTGAGATTATTGCCGGGATAACTACATTTATGACCATGGCCTATATCATCTTTGTTAATCCCGACATTCTAAGTTCCACAGGCATGGACAAGATGGCCCTGGCAACGGCTACCATCCTTGCCGCAGCCATAACAACCATTTTAATGGGCCTTGTTACCAATTATCCCTTTGCCCTGGCTTCGGGAATGGGCTTAAATGCTTACTTTGCCTTTACCGTTGCCCCGCAGTACGGCTGGCAGGCCGCCTTGGGAGCCGTGCTTATTTCCGGTATTGTCTTCTTTCTTTTGGCTGTACTGGGCATTATTGACCTGCTGGATAAAGCCATTCCCACCAGCCTGAAAAGGGCTGTGGCCGCCGGAATCGGGCTTTTTATTGCCTTCATCGGTCTGACCAATGCGGGCATAATAGTCGGCAGCCCGGATACCACTCTTGCCCTGGGCAACATTAGCGAGCCCGGCCCGCTTCTTGCCATTATCGGGCTTTTGATTACGGCGCTTTTGATGGCAAGGGGTGTCAAGGGTTCCATTCTGATTGGTATTATTGTTACCACCATTATCGGCATGTTTACCGGTGTAGCCAATATGCCAAGCGGAATTGGAGACCTGGTCGGCAAGCCTGCTTCCCTGGCACCGATATTTTTAGAGCTGGATTTTATCGGTGCTATAAAGCTTGGTGCCATGGTAATCTTTTCCCTGTTATTTGTCGACCTCTTTGATACATTGGGCACATTGATGGGCGCCGCCGCCCGGGCCGGTTTCCTTGACAAGGACGGCCGCCTGCCGAAGGTTAGGGAAGCTATGGCGGTAGACGCTTTCGGCACCATGTTTGGCGCAGTTTTGGGAACAAGTACGGTTACCACTTATGTAGAATCCACCGCCGGTATTTCCGAGGGCGGCCGGACGGGTCTGACTGCCGTTGTCACAGGTATCCTTTTCCTCCTGGCGCTCTTTTTCACCCCGCTGGTAGGACTGGTGCCGGGCGAAGCCACGGCTCCGGCTTTGATTATTGTCGGCGTTTTGATGGTAGGGGCTGTATCCGACATTAACTTCAATGATTTTACGGAAGCATTTCCCGCCTTTCTGACGATAATTGCCATGCCCTTTGCCTATTCCATTGCAGACGGCATTGCCGTCGGCTTCCTTGCTTACCCGCTGGTTAAGCTGGTGGCAGGCCGCGCAAAAGAAGTGCACTGGTTCAACTATATTCTCTTTATAGTGGCACTGCTGCATTTTGTCTTGTAGTCACAGTGGCCGTAAGTTTTACGGCCACTTTTAATCTTTTTTCAGTTTTGCTTTTTAATCCGGAAAACAAGAGACGGATGTTTAAACAGCCCGTCCAGGCGATAAAGCGTGACTGTTCGGCAATAATAGTTTGAGCTGTTGCAAGCAGGGGAGGAAAAAAGATGGGCAAAACGCCGCTTGTAAGTATTATCATGGGCAGCGACTCGGACCTGCCGGTGATGGCTGCGGCTGCTGAAGTGCTGGAAGAGTTCGGGGTGCCATATGAGCTGAAGGTAATGTCGGCCCACAGGACACCGGCTGAAGTGGCCGAATATGCGAAAGGGGCGGCTTCCCGGGGACTGAAAGTGATCATTGCCGGTGCGGGCGGCGCGGCGCATCTGGCCGGGGCGGTGGCTGCTTATACGGAACTGCCGGTTATCGGTGTACCCGTGCTGGGGAAAGCTTTGCACGGAGCCGATGCGCTTTATTCCACGGTGCAGATGCCCGCCGGTGTACCGGTAGCCACCGTGGCCGTTGACGGCGCCAAAAACGCCGGGTTGCTTGCCGTGCAAATTTTGGCTACCGCTGAGGCAGCCCTGCAGGCCAAAATGCGGGAGTACAAAAAGAAAATGGCGGAAAAGGTCCGCACCAGGGCCGCAGAAATAGACAAGGCAGGCTGGAGGCGATATCTGGCCGGCCACAGGGAATAAAACCGGACCATCATTAAAATGTGAGTGCAGATAAAAAAACGAACTTGCGGGAGGATGGCATGTCTGCTGAAATCTTTAGCTTCAATGAGGATAAAATGGCTGAGGAATGCGGAGTTTTTGGCATCTATGCCCCGGGGAGCAATGTTGCCCAGCTTGCCTATTACGGCCTTTATGCCCTGCAACACCGCGGCCAGGAAAGTGCGGGTATTGCCGTTGCGGACGGCAGTTTAATCAGGAACGAGAAGGGCATGGGCCTGGTTTCAGAGGTTTTCCAGGACAGAAGCGTACTGAAAAAGCTGAGCGGGCATATTGCAATAGGGCATGTACGCTCCTCTTTTACCAAGTCCGGTTTATCTGTTAACGCCCAGCCTTTGCTTTTCCGCTACCGGAACGGGCACCTGGCCATTGCTCAGAACGGAAACCTGGTTAACGGGGGCAGCATCAGAAGGCAGCTGGAGGAAGAAGGCTCCATTTTCCAGTCAACAACTGACAGCGAAGTTATCGCCCACTTAATAGCTCGCTCCGGGCTCAATGATACCAGGGAAGCGCTGCTGAAAGTGCTGCCCCTGCTGAAAGGTGCTTTTTCCCTGGTCATAATGACACCGGAAGCCCTCTATGGCATCCGTGATCCCCACGGTATCCGCCCCCTTTCACTCGGGGAAACTTCCACCGGCTATGCCCTGGCGTCGGAAACCTGCGCCTTTGATACAATGGGTGCGAAATTCGCCCGCGACATTTTGCCAGGGGAAATAGTGACCATAGACAAAAAAGGTTTAAATTTCGAGCGCTATGCGGAAGAAGAAAAACAGGCATTATGCATTTTTGAATATGTTTATTTTGCGCGGCCGGACAGCAACATCCTCGGGCGCAATGTGCACATGGTGCGGAAGCGTTTCGGACGCCGCCTGGCAGAGGAACACCCGCTGGAGGCGGATATAGTTACCGGTGTGCCCGATTCGTCGCTCTCAGCGGCTTCCGGTGCGGCGGAGCAACTGGGTTTGCCCTACGAAATGGGTTTTATTAAAAACCGTTATATCGGCCGGACTTTTATAGAGCCTTCCCGGGAAATCCGGGCCCTGGGGGTGCAGCTGAAACTGAACCCCGTGCGTCAGATTGTGGAGGGCAAACGGGTGGTTATGGTGGATGATTCCCTTGTCCGGGGGACGACCTCCATGCGCATAGTGGATATGCTGCGCATGGCCGGCGCCAGGGAAGTTCATGTCCTGATAAGCTCACCGCCCATTATTGCCTCCTGCTGCTACGGTATTGCAACTGCCTCCGGGGAACTGATTGCGGCCCGGATGAGCAAGGAGGAAATCACCCGGGCCATCAGGGCAGATTCCCTTGGCTATTTAAGCGAAGAAGGCATGCTTAAGTGCCTGGACCTGCCCAAAGACAGCTTCTGTACAGCCTGTTTTACCGGCCGGTATCCCGTTCCCTGGCCGGAAGAGGGAAAAAAAGGATAATATGTTTCCAGGAAAGAAAAGCAACAAAGACAGCGGAGGGGTGTGAATGCCGTGTCTACCTATAAAGAGGCCGGCGTGGATATTGCTGCGGGTTCAGAGGCGGTACGCTTAATGCAGAGCCACGTCCGCTCCACTTTTCGTCCCGAAGTGCTGCAGGATATTGGCGGCTTTGGAGGGTTGTTTGCCCTGGGTGACAGGTACCGGGATGCGGTTCTGGTGGCAGGTGCGGACGGTGTCGGCACTAAATTAAAGGTTGCCTTTATGCTGGACAGGCATGACACTGTCGGCATAGATGCCGTGGCCATGTGTGTCAACGACATTATTGTCTCGGGTGCTGACCCCCTTTTTTTCCTTGATTACCTGGCCACGGGCAAAATTGAGCCGGCAAAGGTGGCGGAAATTGTCGGCGGGGTGGCGGAAGGCTGCCGCCGTGCGGGCTGTGCTTTAATCGGCGGCGAAACGGCTGAGATGCCCGGTTTTTATGCTGAAGGGGAATACGACCTGGCCGGCTTTGCCGTCGGGGCAGTTGAGAGGCGGCGGCTTGTAGACGGCAGCACCATAAAAAAAGGGGACGTCCTGATCGGGCTTTTGTCTTCAGGTCTGCACAGCAACGGCTATTCCCTTGCCCGCAAAGTATTTTTTGAAACGGCGGGACTTGGACCGGAGCAGTTTATTCCCGAACTGGGGAAAACCCTGGGAGAAGAAATGCTGACACCGACCAGGATTTACAGCAAAACAGTCCTCGGGCTGCTTGCAAAAACGGAAATCGGCGGTATGGCCCACATCACCGGCGGCGGCTTTTATGAAAACATTCCCCGCTGCCTGCCTGCCGGCCTGGGTGTGGTGATTGACAAAAAGAGCTGGACGGTGCCTCCCGTCTTTAAGATGCTTGCCCGCCTCGGCGGGATAGCGGAAGAGGAGATGTTTAGGACTTTTAATATGGGGATTGGCTTTGTCCTGGTTGTTGACAAAAACAGGACTGATGATGCAATTAGACACCTGGTTGACAACGGAGAAAGTCCGTGCATCCTCGGTGAAGTCAGGGAAGGTGAGGGAGTAAAACTGTAAAGTTTTCCGGAAGGAGGGGTATAATGAAAAATATATCCGTGCTGGCCTCGGGCAATGGCAGTAACTTGCAGGCTATTTTGGATGCCACAGAGTCCGGCCGTATCCGGGGAGCCCGGCTTATCCTGGTTATCAGTGACAATAAAGAGGCCTTTGCCCTGGAGCGGGCAAAAAAACACGGAATTCCCGCTATACATATTGATCCGAAAAACTACGCCTCCCGGGAAGACTTTGACCGGGAAGCGGTGGCCTGTCTGCGGAAGGCAGGGACGGATCTGGTTGTTTTGGCCGGTTTTATGCGGATTGTTACTCCGTATTTTGTCCGTTCCTTTCCCCGGCGGATAATGAATATTCACCCGGCCTTGCTGCCGTGCTTTCCGGGAGCACATGCAGTGGAGGATGCCCTTGAATACGGCGTAAAAGTAACGGGCTGTACAGTCCATTTTGTTGATGAGGGAGTGGATACGGGCCCCATTATCCTGCAGGAGGCGCTGCCCGTCAGGGAAGACGATACGCCGGAAACATTGCGGGAGCGCATCCATGTACTGGAGCACCGCCTTTATCCCCGGGCTATCAGCCTCTGGCTGCAAAATAAAATCACTATTTCGGGAAGAAGGTGCCTGATTGATGAATAAAAAGCTTGCCCTGTTAAGTGTTTCCGATAAAACGGGCATTGTGGAATTTGCCCGCGGCCTGGTCGAGACAGGATACACCGTTGTTTCCACCGGCGGAACCAAAGATGTGCTTGACCGGGCCGGCGTGCCTGTCAGCAGCATAACGGAAATAACCGGCTTCCCCGAAATTATGGACGGTCGGGTAAAGACACTGCATCCTAAAATCCACGGCGGCATCCTGGCAAAAAGGGATCAGCCTTCCCACAGGGAAGAGATGCGTAAGCACGCTATCCCTCCCATTGACCTGGTAGCCGTCAATCTTTATCCCTTTGCCCGCACTGTGGAGAAGCCGGATGTGACCCTGGAAGAAGCCATTGAAAACATTGATATCGGCGGACCCGCCATGATCCGGGCGGCCGCCAAAAACTACCGCCATGTTACCGTGGTTGTCAATCCCGGCCGCTATGATGAGCTGCTTGCGGAAATAAGGGAAAAGGGCGGCATAAGCGAGAAAACCCGCTCCCGCCTTGCCGTGGAAGCTTTCAGCCATACGGCGGAGTATGATGCCATTATTTCATCCTGGCTTTACGGCAGGCTGGAAGGCGCTTCCCTTTTTCCTGAAACCCTGGTGCTGCCTCTGAAAAAAGTGCAGGACCTCCGCTACGGGGAAAACCCGGAGCAGAAAGCCGCCTTTTACCGAGCACAGCGCATTCTGCCCGGCTCTGTGGCAGCCGCCCGGCAGCTGCACGGACGTGAACTTTCCTTTAACAATTTAAATGATTTAAATGCCGCCTGGGAACTGGCCCGGGAATTTACGGAACCGGTTGCGGTGGCAGTAAAACACACCAACCCCTGCGGCGTAGCCGTGGGCAAAGACGTTTACCATGCCTTCTGCCGGGCATATGAGGCCGATCCCGTTTCTATTTTTGGCGGTATAGTGGCCGTCAACCGGCAGATAGACGTACCGACGGCGGAGAAAATGAGCGAAATTTTTCTGGAAGTGATAATTGCTCCTTCTTATGACGAGGAAGCAAAGAAGATATTGATGAAGAAAAAGGACCTCCGCCTGCTGGAAGCTCCGCTGGCCGTGGAACGGGACGGGCTGGACTTGAAAAAAGTTTCAGGCGGGCTCTTGCTGCAGACATTAAACCCGGACTCCGTCAGCGGTGAAGGCTGGAAAAACGTAACCGAAAGGCAGCCCACGCAAAAAGAACTTGCAGATATGGTTTTCGGCATGAAAGTTGTCAAGCATGTTAAATCAAACGCCATAGTCCTGGTTAAAGACGGCCGGACCGTCGGAATTGGCGCCGGTCAGATGAATAGGGTAGGAGCGGCAGAAATCGCCCTTAAGCAGGCCGGAGAAAAGGCTGCCGGTTCCGTCCTGGCATCCGATGCCTTTTTCCCCTTCCGGGACACGGTGGATGCGGCGGCAAAGGGAGGCGTAGCAGCCATTGTCCAGCCGGGCGGCTCCGTAAGGGACCAGGACTCCATAGCCGCTTGCAACGAATACGGCCTGGCCATGGTGTTTACCGGCATCCGTTATTTTAAACATTAATCTCAGGAGGATAAAAATGCGTGTACTGGTGGTTGGCAGCGGGGGGCGGGAGCATGCCCTGGTCTGGAAGCTCAAACAAAGCCCCCTGGTGAAGAAAATTTACTGTGCACCGGGCAACGCCGGCATAGGCAGTCTTGCCGGGTGTGTAAATATTGACGCCCTTGATTTTGCCGGACTGGCGGCATTTGCTGCCGAAAATGACATAGATTTGACCGTTGCCGGGCCGGAAACGCCCCTGGCGGCAGGAATTGCCGACTATTTTGCAGAACGGGGGCTGCGGCTGTTTGGCCCGGCAAAAGAGGCGGCGAAGCTTGAAGCAAGCAAGGTTTTTGCCAAGCGCTTGATGGAAAAATACGGTATACCCACGGCAAAAAGCCGCGTCTTTACAGACCCTGAAGAAGCCCTTTCCTATCTCGGAAGAGCGGAGGCGCCGCTTGTGGTAAAGGCGGACGGGCTGGCCGCCGGAAAAGGCGTAATAGTGGCGGAAACTTTGGCCGAAGCGGAGACTGCGGTACAGAGGATAATGGTCAACCGGGAGTTCGGCGACGCCGGCAGCCGGATAATTATTGAAGAATTCCTGGCAGGAGAGGAAGTTACCGTCCTGGCCTTTACTGACGGCAAGACTGTAATTCCCATGGTTTCTTCCCAGGACCATAAAGCGGCTTACGATAATGACCAAGGCCCCAATACCGGCGGTATGGGAGCCTACTCGCCCGCGCCAGTCTTGACAAAAGATCTTTGGGAACGGGTTAAAACCGAGATACTTTTCCCCACCGTCTCAGGACTGCGGGCGGAAGGGATTATCTACCGGGGTGTTCTTTATGCCGGCCTGATGATTACGGCGTCAGGCCCGAAAGTCCTGGAATATAACGTCCGTTTCGGCGATCCGGAATGCCAGGTCATACTGCCCCGCTTAAAAAGCGACTTGGCAGAAATAATGCTTGCCGTCATTGACGGCAAGCTGGAAAAGCAGGAAATCAGCTGGTATGACAACCACACAGCCTGTGTGGTGATGGCTTCGGAAGGCTATCCGGGAGCTTATGAAACGGGGAATGTAATCAGCGGCCTGGAGGCTGCGGAGAAAATGCCCGGTGTTTATGTGTTTCATGCCGGAACGGCAGAAAAGGACGGATATATAGCTACTGCCGGCGGCCGGGTGCTTGGCGTCACAGCCTGGGATAAAACACTGCAGGGCGCACTGGAGCGGGCCTACGGGGCGGTAAATGCCATTAGTTTTGCCGGTGCCCGTTTCCGCAGTGATATCGGGCAAAAGGCGCTTCGCAGAAACAACAATAATTATGATCATGTTTAAACTCTCGGATTTTACCGTCTGAGAGTTTTTTTACCCCGGAGTTTTTCCCTTGTCTGAAAGCCGAAAAGATTGTTATAATAATTAATAAAGCAGTAGTTCAGGCAGTTTATGCACCGCAGTTCCAAAGCCGGGGGATATTGCAGCCGGACTTTCGTATTGGCAGCTGTGAAAAGCATTGACTTTTCAGCTGACTGTTAAATTCATAAAAAGGAGGAAAGATTGAAATACAGCAGCGCCCGGCGCTGTTTTGTCGTCTGCAACGGCAGAAAAAGGCAGTTGTTGTCCGCCCGGCCCAGAATTAAAGCAAAGGGGGAAATATTGTGAAAGAAAAGTTAAGAGTACTGGATCCAGTTGGACAGCCATCCGGTATCTTCGGGTACAGGTTGAACCCGGAAGACGATATGATGAACATAACGGACCCAAATTTACAGCCTACAATATCGCTTGACAAAATGGAAAGCCTGCAGATGGCACCGCGCCTGGGAAGCCTGGAAAACAAAAGGATCATGCTTATTGATACGGGCTTTCTCGGCAGCCGTGATTTCCTGGAAGAATTGCAGGAGTGGTTTAAAAGAAATATGCCGTCTGTTAAAACGGAACTGCGCGTCAAGCCGGGAAACACCTTTGCCGATGCCCCGGAATTTTGGCCTGAAGTTAAAAAGGATGCCGACGGGGTTATCCTCGGCGTAGGAGGGTGAGACGGCTGTTCGGCGAGTCTCGCCGCTTTTGCCCGCACACTGGAACATGCCTATCAATTGCCTACCGCACCTATTGTCACCTCACGCTTTGCAGAATATATGGGAAATGATAACCGCACCCACGGTATGAAGTTGCGCTGGAGCTTCCCTCCGTACCCGGTGGGCTGGGTTTCCCGGGAAAATCTCCGCAGCTATATTGAGGGCAACGACCCGGTAACCGGCAAGCCTTTGATCGAGGAAATCATTTATGCTCTGACGGCTCCGCTGACGGAAGAAGAAAAGAATTTCAAACCGGAAAGAAGGCCCAGGCGTGAGCGCTTGCTTGAGCCGGATACCGAAGAAAACCTGCAGAGGCTGTTTTTGGAAAACGGCTGGACAGACGGGCTGCCGATAGTCCTGCCGACAGAAGAAAGGGTTGCCGAGATGCTGACGGGAACGGACCGTGATCCGCAGGAAGTCGTAGGACTGATGTCTGTGACACCCACGGAAGAACGCCTTGAATATACGGTGGAAAAGGTGGCAGTCAATGCGGTTATGGCCGGTGCCAGGCCTGAACACCTGCCGGTTATTCTGGCCATCGCCGCTTCAAATATTACTTCACTTCCCAGTTCCACCGGCTCCTACGGCTGCATGGCGGTAGTAAACGGACCTGTTGCCAAGGAATTGGGAATGAACGGCGGAGGTGCCGCATTTGGCCCCTTTAATTACTCCAATGCCGTCATTGGCCGCGCCTGGACACTGATGAGCATTAATTTTGGCAATGCCCGCGCCGGGCAGACCTATATGGCTACCCACGGCAACGGCCTGAGCTTTACAAATATGTGCTGCTGTGAAAATGAAGAAAAGAGTCCCTGGGAGCCTTTCCATGTGCAGAAAGGGTTTAAACCCGGGGAGAGCACGGTCAGCCTGTTCCGGGGCTGGAATGTTCATAATTTAAACATCGGCAACACGGCAGCCGAAATTTTAAACTCACTGAAAAACTTCGGTATAATGGGCAATTTTACCGCTATTCTTGACCCGCTGGTTGCCAAAGGGCTGGCTAAAGAAGGCTTTGATTCAGCGGACAAGTTCAGAGAGTGGCTGGTTAAGGAAAGCGGCCTGCCGTTTTTGCAAAAGGAAAAAGTAAACCTTATCGTGGTTGGCGGGGAATCGAACCCCATTTATATCACATCCGATTTCATTTACACCGCCACGGTGCCCGTTGACGAATGGATACCCAAGGGAGGCATTAAAAAGGATGCCCGGCCGCTGCGGATGCCGGTGGCAATTACCTGCGCCGACGGCTCCTGCGGCATTGCCTGACGCAGTGCAAAGGGCTGTGTTAAGGGCAGAAAAACGTTTTATTATAAATTAAATAAGACTGCCGGCCTGGAAAGGGCCGGCAGTTTTTATGGTGGTGTGCCCGGCATGGGCGACAGCTTGGCGGTGAAAGTCCGCTGTGGGCTTGGCAGTGGGAACCACTAGCCAAAGGCAAGGGTGTCCATCGTGAGGTGGAATCTGAAGGAAGCCGGAGGC
>FZPS01000062.1_pt3072 | contig 12040 bp, 10 predicted proteins | sample 1817821 | NCBI WGS metagenome assembly FZPS01 (sample SAMEA104158645, study PRJEB21678) | metagenome | place: Germany | collected 2015-04-21 | reverse complement strand
TAGCGGCAACAATATCAATTGATGCCAGTATTTCACCTTCCAGGTCGATATTTAAAACACCTATGGATTGGCCTGCTTTAACAGGAGCATTTATAATCTCAGGCATTTCTACTGTTTCGGTAATTTTGCTCTTACTGCCCTTATTAACAACCACCACAGCGTTGTCGGAAAAGACCACCGGTATCTCGGTTACAACACCTTTTTTAACTTTTATTGTTCCTGCATCCATATCCTTTTTCTCTATTCTGGCAGTTTCCCAATTGGAGAAAGCAAAGTCCAGAAGCCTCGCCGTCTCGGAGAACCTGTGATCATTTGAATCGGAGCCCAATATTACTGAAATAAACTTGGTGCCCTCGCGTTCTGCAGAGGCTGAGAGACAAAAGCCTGCCTTGCTGGTGAAGCCTGTTTTTAAACCAGTTGTTCCTCTATACCGCTTAACCAGCTTATTTGTATTGTCTAAATCGAATTTGCCATCCCGGAATGTATCATGCCATATCGTTGTATAATGCACTATTTTCGGATGCTTAGTAAGCAATTCCCTCGACATAACGGAAATATCATAAGCCGTGCTGTAATGACCATCATCGGTAAGACCTGTGCAATCCAGAAACTTGGTGTTTTTCATTTTTAGCTCCTGGGCTTTTTGATTCATCATTGCCACAAAGGCCTCTTCGCTCCCTGCAATTACTTCGGCAAGAGCAACTGAAGCATCATTAGCCGAGTGGACCGCTACAGCTTTTAAAAGCTCTTCCACCGTAAATACTTCACCTTCCTTAAGGTAAACTTGTGAACCTCCCATTTTTGAGGCATAAGCAGATATGGTGGTTGATTGGCTGAGGGTAATTTTTCCGGTGTCAACCGCTTCCATGACTAACAGCATTGTCATGATTTTTGTTATGCTGGCAATAGGCAAGGGCTCATGTTCATTAAAAGAGAATAATACTGTCCCTGTATCTGCTTCAATTAAAATGGCGGCTTTTGCATTAACTTTAAACTGAGGAGTTGCGCCTGAAGTCTCATCTTCCACAGTTGAGACATTCTCACTTTTATCTTCCGGGGATTCAATTGTCATAATGGAAATCTCCGAGTCATATGTACCTGTAAGAGCATCGTAACCTTCAGCAAAGGCTGTGATGCCGGATGCTAAACAAATCGCCAGTGTCAATGATAAAATAAACCTGCACTTACCTTTCATAGATATCACTCCATAGACTTATCCATAAAAACTATATGCAGGCTTATTGGTGTTATTCAATTTTTGAAATTTTTATTGAATAATATCAATTATTAATGGTGTTTGAGGGGGTTTTTCCCTGCTTATAACAACTGCTTTTTCCAGTTCATCGAGGGAATCTTTAAACAGAGATTCAGAATTGGCATGAAGCATCATTATAGGCTCCCCTGCCTTCACCATTTCTCCGGGTTTTTTCAGAAGAGTAATACCGGCTCCCGGATCAATCACACTTTCTTTGGTTGCTCTTCCTGCTCCCAAAAGCATGGATGCAACACCTAATCTGTCAGAGATAATTGAAAAAATGTACCCATCCGAGGCCGCTCTGTACTCGGTAGTATATTTGGCCGAAGGTAATAGCTCCGGATTATCCACAACTTCTTCGTTTCCATTCTGGGCTTTTATCATTTGTTTGAATTTTTCAAGCGCACTTCCGTCTTTTATAGTGCCTTCGGCCAGTCGGGCACATTTGTTAAAGTCGCCCATACCCGCAAGTTCCAGCATTTTCGCTGCAAGTGTTATACAAACCTCTGTTATATCATCGGAACCATTACCTGAAAGTACTTCAATGGCTTCTTTAACCTCCAGGGCATTGCCGACGGCTTTTCCCAAAGGACGATCCATATCGGTTATAACCGCTACGGTTTTGCGTTTAGCCCCCGATCCGATTTCTACCATGGCTTTTGCCAGCTTTTGCGCATCCTCAGTAGTCTTCATAAAGGCACCACTTCCCACCTTAACATCCAGTACAATGGCATCAGATCCGGAAGCCAGCTTTTTACTCATTATACTGGCCGAAATAAGGGGTATACTCTCAACCGTTCCTGTAACATCCCTGAGGGCATAAAGTTTTTTGTCAGCAGGCACCAGATTCCCTGTCTGTCCTGCCACAGCCAGTCCTATATCCTGAACAATTTTAATAAATTCCTCCTGAGAGAGTTGAGTATTAACTCCCGGTATTGACTCCAGCTTATCAATAGTACCTCCGGTATGTCCCAGCCCACGACCGCTCATTTTCGCCACAGGAACTCCCAGTGCTGCAACCATGGGGCCCAGAATCATTGTGGTTTTATCCCCAACACCCCCGGTGCTGTGTTTGTCTACCTTTATTTTGGGTATTTCAGACAAATCTATAGTATCACCGGAAGCTACCATTGCAAGGGTAAGATTCAGGGTTTCCTCATCATCCATGCCCTTTAAACAAATAGCCATCAGCAGACTGCTTGCCTGGTAATCAGGAATTGAGCCATCGGTTACACCTCTAACGAAAAACTCTATTTCCTCCCTGGAAAGTTTTAATCCTTCTTTCTTTTTAATGATGATATCAACCATCCTCATAAAAACTCAACCTTCCTTCTCTTTATATCATCTTCAGCGTTAACAGTAATGGGCAAGAGCAAGATACCATATGATGCCTTCACCTATTGTGTTTAATGTCAGATAAAAGATCCTTCGGCTCCGCTCAGGATGACGTAGGGGGTGCTGTGCTGCGCTCGGATGACAGTAAACGTAGCAGGTGCCGTGAGTGATGTCAAAATATTAGAAGTGAGAAGTGAGATATTTGCTTATATTCTTTATACAATTTCTTACTTCCAACCTAGCACTTCGCACCTCTCACATCCCAATTGATGGATTCACTTAAGCGGCGCAGTTGACTCACTCTACAGGCACCATATGATATATTTATATTAGTATTCCTTTTAAGAAGCTCTTACCTTCAATTTGGGCCTCAACTCCCAAATACTCGGCAATGCTGGCAGCTATATCGGAAAAGCTATCCCGTGTGTGAAGGTTCACTCCTTTTTTGACCGGCTTTCCATAGATCAGGAGCGGTACATACTCCCTTGAATGGTCAGTGCTTTCGGTTGTGGGGTCACAGCCATGGTCAGCAGTGATAATTAATATATCGCCATCCTTCATAGCTCCGGTTATTTCCGGAAGACGCCGGTCAAAATCTTCTATTGCGCGGGCATATCCTTCAGCATCGTTCCGGTGTCCGTAAAGCATATCGAAATCCACAAGATTAGTAAAAAGAATCCCTGAAAAATCCTCCTTAATCCATTCGATTGTACGGTCTATGCCTTCGGTGTTTCCCTGGATGTGGACTGCATGTGTTATGCCTTGCCCGGCAAAAATATCCTCAATCTTTCCTACGGCCCTTACCTCCAAACCCTGTTCCTTTGTATAATCAAGCACAGTTTTTCTAACAGGCTTTAAAGAAAAATCCCGCCTTCGTTCAGTTCTTCTAAAACTCCCCGGCTGTCCTTCAAAAGGGCGGGCTATTACTCGTCCTACTCCATGCTTGCCCGATAATATGCTTCTGGCTTTTTCACACATTTCATATAGCTGTTCTACAGGGATTATATCCTCATGAGCAGCAATCTGAAACACACTGTCGGCAGAAGTATATACAATGGGATATCCTGTTTTAATATGTTCTTCTCCGAGTTCCTCAATAATAGCCGTCCCGGAGGCAGGGTAATTACCAATGCACTTTCTGCCTATAGCTTTTTCAAAGGCATTGATAACTTCATCGGGAAATCCCTCAGGGTATGTGGGAAAAGCACTGTCCAAAACAATTCCGGCAATTTCCCAGTGTCCTGTGGTGGTATCCTTACCCTTGGAGAGTTCAGCTAAGCGTCCCATTGAAGCTAATGGGTTTTTCGTTTTTTCTATATAATCTACTCCTTCAATATGACCTAACCCCAAACTTTTTAAATTCTCAAGTTTGAACCAGGGCTGGTTTTTCATTGCGGCAGCTATATTACCAAGGGTATTGCTCCCTATATCTCCATAGATACCAGCATCTGGCAGCTCCCCAATTCCAAGGCTGTCTAAAACTACTATAATTGCTCTTTTCACTTTTTTGTTTCCTCCGCTAACAACAGAATTCTTATTTGTAGTTTCTATTATACGCTATTACTTTATTTATCACTTCTTAACTGAAATAAAACAGAGTATTTGTTCAATAACATATAGTTTCATTTCTTATCATGCTTAGAGCTTGTCGGTTTTATTAATCATGTGATAAGCTGTTAAGGGTGGTGACAAAATTTGTATAATGCTCTTCTGGTGTTTTTATTCTTTATATTAATAATGGCACTGCAGGCCAGGCACCTGAAATGTGAATTTGTAAAAATATCTCAGAAGAATTTGAATATACGAATCGCACTGATTTCTGATATTCATATGAGATTTCTGATGGTTCCCTCTGATGATGCAGCAAAAGCCATATCTAAAAACAATCCTGATTTGATTATTATTGCCGGAGATATTATTGATAAGGAAAAACATATCTATGCTTTTACCCGGTGGATTAAAAAAGTCTCGGGTAATATTCCGGTTTATCTGGTATTGGGAAACCATGACCACAGCTGTTTTAAAAAAAATCCAAAGTCAAAAGATATTTTTATGTTAAATATAAAGAATTTAGGGCTTAAGTTATTAATAAATGATTCAACAATTTTCAGAAAAAACGGAAAAAGTGTAAATCTCATTGGCATAGATGATTACAGACAGGGCAAAACCAATAAAGGACTTGCCCTGTCAAAAAAAGATCCCTCTGCAGACATGAATATCGCAATCAGTCATAACCCGGAATTTGCATTATCATTATTGCCCGGCGAGGTTGATGTCCTGCTGTCAGGCCATTTCCATGGCGGCCAGATCTGGATGCCCTTCGGTTTGGAATACAAATTATTCAGAAAAGAGGTAACCTGTAGATTAGGTTACCGTAAAGGTCTCCATACAATTAATGATACCCCGGTTTATATAAGCCGCGGGCTGGGCAATGTCATTGTCCCTTTGAGGCTGGGTTCGTTTCCCGAAATTACTTTTATTGATGTTTAACTTCTATCATCATCAGCAATCTCTTTGATGCTGTCAATAGTGTATTGAATTTCGTCAGGGGTATTAAAATATCCCAAACTAAGCCTTAGCAGGCCGGTTTTTTCTGTGCCCAATACTTTATGGGCTAAAGGAGCACAATGGAAACCGGACCTGGCTGCAATATGATACCTGGAATCCAAAATGTTGGCTATTTCGGAAGAGTCCATACCATCAATAATAAAAGCAATTATGCCGCTGTTTTTATGATTTTCCGCTGTTGAATACAATTTTATTTTTCTATGTACTGCCAAACCTTCGTAAAGTTTTGCAATAAGATGCTCTTTTCTTCTCAGAATATTATTTGTTCCTGTTTTTAATATAAAATCAATTCCGGCACCCAACCCTACAATTCCCGGGGTATTTAAAGTTCCAGATTCTATAATGTCCGGCATAAAAAGTGGCTGGACTGTTTCAAATGAGCGGCTGCCTGTCCCCCCCTGTATAATGGGTTTTAAGTTAATTCCCTCTTTTACGTACAATCCTCCTGTTCCTTGTGGACCCATCAGACTTTTGTGGCCGGGAAATGCCAGCATTGAAATGTTCATAGCTTTTACATCCAGTGGCAATACACCGGCTCCCTGGGCACCGTCAATCAGATAAATAATCCCTTTTTTCCGTGCTATTTCCCCGATTTCCTCATACGGCATAATAGTGCCGGTTACGTTTGATGATACTGTCAATACTATCAGCCTGGTATTGGCTCTCACAGCCCTGGATACTGCAAAAGCGTCTATGGCCCCAAATGAGTTATACGGCATTATAACTGAATAATCTATTATTCCCTTGCTCCGAAGCTCATATAAAGGTCTTAAGACCGAGTTGTGGTCCATTGCTGTTGTTATGACATGGTCGCCCTTTTTAAGAACACCTTGAATGGCCATATTCAGGGCATAAGTAGCATTGGCGGTAAATCCTATCCTAAGCGGGTTATCAATATTAAAAAGGCTTGCTGCAGCCTCTCTTGTTTTCATTACCCAAGTTGCCGAATCTCTTGCCATCTCATGGGATGAACGCCCGGGATTGGCACAGGATTCCCTTATAAACCGGTTCATTCTGTCATAGACTTCTACTGGCTTAGGAAATGATGTGGCCGCATTATCTAAATAGTACATTAAAAAACCTCTTGGCTTAAAACTCATATACTATGATATGCTGGCAGACAAGTTTAAGTGTTCTGCCTTAGTTTTAGCCTGAAGTCATTTGAAATAATCTATCCCGAACCTTTTTAACATCAAGATAGAAGTCAGCCCTTTTGCCATTATCCCTCAACACCGCCGCCGGATGATATGTAGGCATAATCAGTATTTTCCCTTGCTTGTCAATCCAATTGCCACGGATTTCAGTAATCTTAACATCGTTATCTATCAGAGCCTTAGCAGCAGTTGATCCAAGGCATACCACTATTGACGGCTTTATTGCGCTAAATTGATATCTCAGCCAGGGTATACAGGCATCAACCTCATCCTTAGTTGGGATACGGTTATTGGGAGGACGGCATTTAACCACATTTGTAATATAGTAATCTTCAGGTTTTATTTCCATAGCATCTAAAAGAAGATCAAGAAGTTTTCCGGCTCTGCCAACAAAGGCTTCGCCCTTAATATCCTCCTGTTCTCCCGGGCCTTCCCCTACAAAAAGTATGGGAACTTGTTTAACCAATCCTCTCCCTATAACAACATTTCTTCTGTTCTGATAAAGTCCGCATTTGTTACAGGAGGAGCATGCTCTTACAAAATCATCCCATTTATTCATTACTATCCCTAACCTCTTTACTTCTATATTTATATCATACAATAAAACACTGCTTGATGCATTCACTGAAACTGCCGATATAATTAATAACAAATTCATAACTAGGGATAGTTGTTTTTGCAAGGAGGCATGTCTTATGAAAATTGCGGATTCACGCGTTCAGATGAACGCTCAATGGTCTGCTGTCAAGCATCACTCTGCAAAAGAAACAATTCAGTTCTGGGTTCAGGAACAGAATCAAATTACAAAAGAGAACATCCTTATTGACATATCAGAGAAAGGAAAAGCACTGCAGCAAAATTCCGACATATCAACCCCAGGTGATCCTCAAAACACTGTGGCTGTTGAATTAACTGACAAGGATAAGGAAAAAATCAGACTGATTGAGCACTTTATCTATGTCCTCACCGGTAAAAAAATCAAACTTAAAGTTTTCGAACCGGAAGAGCTACAAAGTAAGGAAACAACAGGCTCCGGTCAGAATACACCAACGCCTCTTGGCTGGGGCCTAAGGTATGACAGGCATGAATTTTACCGTGAGGCTGAAAGTATGTCATTTGGTTCTTCCGGAAGTGTGATAACCGAAGACGGCCGTACAATAAACTTCAATCTGAATTTTAATGTCAGCCGTGAGTTTATGAGTTATCAACACATATCCATCCGCGCTGGGGATGCCCTGCTCGATCCCCTTGTCATCAATTTTAAGAATGCTTCGGCGTCTCTTGGTGACAGGAACTACTACTTTGATATTGATTGTGACGGCAAAAAGGATAACATTGCTTTCACCGGAATGGGTTCAGGTTTTTTAGCTCTGGACCGCAACAATAACAATATTATTGATGATGGCAGCGAGCTTTTCGGTCCCCAAAGCGGTAACGGATTTAATGAGCTGGCAGTATATGACGAAGACCAAAACGGCTGGATAGACGAGAATGACGAAATATTCGATAAGCTGAGAATCTGGACTCTGGATGAGAATGGCGCCAAAACCCTCCTGGCCTTAGGACAGGTTGGAGTGGGGGCTATTTATCTGGGCAATGTTCGCTCGGAGTATGGACTTAAAACTGCAGCTAACGATTCATTAGGCCAGATTCGTTCAACAGGTATTTTCCTTAAAGAAAACGGTCAGGTGGGAACTATACAACATGTGGATTTAGCAATTTAGGCATATTCACAGTAAAACCGGGGAGTCTTATCCCCGGTTTTTTCTTCTTTCCGCCGGTTTCGCCAGGCTGTCGCCAGTTGAACTTGCATATTTTTAACATGTAATAGTTCCCCCACAATCTATCGCCTGTATTGGTTTCTGCCTTCCCTTACCGTCACATTCTCTTCATATAGTGTTATATCAAAGGGATCCCCTTTTTCCAGATTAATTGTTATATCTGTGTCACATACGGTGATTTTTATAATACGATCTCTGAATACCAGGCAGAAGGAATACTCCTTCCATGATTCTGGCTTAAAAGGATTAAGATGCAGCTTCCCTTTTTTGATTCTCAACCCGGCAAAACCAGATACAATGGTCATCCATGTGCCTGCCATAGAAGTAATATGAAGTCCGTCATCGGTGTCATTGTTATAGTTGTCCAGATCCAGCCTCGCAGTCCTCAGATAATGCTCGTAGGCTTTTTCTCTATATCCTGCTTCAGCTGCCAGAATAGAATGGACGCATGGGGAAAGAGAAGATTCATGCACCGTCAAGGGTTCATAGAACTTGAAATTTCTTATTTTTTCTTCCTTAGTAAACTCGTCATTTAAGAACCACAATCCTTGAAGAACATCGGCCTGCTTTATATAACATGATCTTAGTATTCTGTCCCATGACCAGTTCTGGTTTAAGGGTAGATCGGATGGCTTAAGCAGGTCTGCCGGTTTTATATCTTTATCAAGGAATCCGTCCTGCTGAAGGAAAATACCCAGCTCTTTATCCTCCGGAAGATACATCTTTTCACTGATTTCTTTGAATTTTTCCGTTTCATCAGGTGAAATACCCAGGCGGTCAATCGCTTCTTTGTATAGTGGCTTATGGTTTTCTTCCATAATTTTCAGAGTGTCAACGGTATATTTGAGGCTCCATTTTACCATACGATTCGTATACCAGTTATTATTTACATTGTTCTCGTATTCATTGGGTCCTGTAACACCAAGTATCATGTAAACATTTTTTTTGGAATTGTAATTCACTCTTGAAACCCAGTATCTGGAGGTCTCAACAAACACATCTATTCCTTTTTCCAAAAGATATGATTCATCATTTGTATACTCGGTATAATTCTTTATTGCATAGGTTATTGCACAATTTCTATGAATCTCTTCAAAGGTGATTTCCCATTCATTATGGCATTCCTCACCATTCATGGTCACCATGGGATACAAAGCTCCCCGTGTTCCCAGTTTAGCTGAGTTCTCCTTCGCCTTTTCAAGATGATTATAACGGTATTCCAACAGATTCCTGGCTATTTCAGGCTTCCTTGTTCCTAAGTAAAAATATAAACAATAAGCCTCGGTATCCCAATAGGTACCCCCTCCGTATTTCTCTCCGGTAAAACCCTTGGGTCCTATGTTTAATTGTGGATCATCTCCTGAATACGTACAGTTAAGCTGATAAATATTAAATCTTATCCCTTGCTGGGCTGCTGCATCGCCTATAATGGTAATATCACTCATACTCCATATATCAGCCCATTTCCCCTTATGGGCATCAAACAGACTATTATACCCCTTATCCAGGGCTTCTTGAGCCTTTCTTTGTGAAATCTTGCTTATTTCATTGGTTTCGTAATATCTGTCACTTGTTACTGAAATATATTTTTCCAGAGTAACAGTTCTGCCTTCAGGAATATTAACTTTTATCCGTGTACCTACAAACTCGCCGTTGTTTAAATTTACTGTTTCTTTCTCCAGAGTATCTGTGCCTGTAATATTCCATGTAAAAGCTGCAGATACATTATAATTGGTTTTTAATGTTTTCATGTGTAAATAAGAAACAGATTCGGTTGCTGAACTTGATACATATTCCCAAAATTTCTCCTGATAATTGGCATCCTCATTTCTTACATCACCATTGAGAAAAGGCAGCAACTCCAGTTCTCCGTCATTGTTAAGAGCTTTAATGGAATATTTTATTGCCGCTATATCACTTTCGTGATAGCTTAAAAATCTCTCCGTTTTAATTTCATACTTTGAGCCAGAAGGGTCGAAAAAAGTAAAGTTTCTTCTCAAAACACTCTCTTTCATGTCCAGCTCTCTTCTGTAATCAGAAAATCTGCAGGTGGCAAGATCAATGTTCTCCCCGTTAATTTTTACTTTAATGCCTATAAAATCAATTGCATTCAATACCTTTGCAAAGTATTCAGGATACCCGATCTTCCACCAGCCAACCCTGGTTTTGTCCGGATAATAAACACCTGCTATATAGGTGCCTTTCAGAGTATCACCCGAATAATCCTCTTCGTGATTCCCTCTTAGCCCCATTCTTCCATTTCCTGAAGACATTATGCTTTCAAAAAAACGATTCTTCTGTTTTGAAAAACCATCCTGTATTATTTTCCAATCGTCTATAAGCAGGTTCATAGTTATTCTCCAACTTATACTTACATAGTTATAGTCTGCTCCCGACCTGGGCCCACACCAATATACTTTACAGGTACACCAATAATCTCCTCAATTCTGCATATATATTGTCTTGCTGGTTCGGGAAGCATTTCAAAGCGCCGAACCCGTGAAAGATCAAGTCCTTGCCAGCTCTCAAATTCTTCATATACCGGTTCACAGAGAGCAAGTTCTTTAAGATTTGAAGGGTAATAATCAATTATTTGCCCGTTTAATTTGTAATTCACGCAAATCTTAATGCTGTCAATTTTCCCGATTGTATCTATATGATTGATGCAAAGTCCTGTAAGGCCGTTAATTCTGGCTGAATATTTTACCATAACAAGATCAAGCCATCCGCATCTGCGTGGACGCCCGGTTGTTGTACCATACTCATGTCCATATTCACGGATTTTGTCGCCAATTTCATTATCTTGTTCAGTAACAAAAGGACCAAGCCCCACTCTTGAAGTATATGCCTTCATAACCCCCAGAACTTCAGTAATCATTTTTGGTCCCACTCCGGCACCTATGCATACACCTCCGGAGATTGGATTGGTTGATGTAACATATGGATATGTTCCAAAATCGAGATCCAGGAAGGTAGCCTGTGCCCCTTCAAAAAGCACAACCTTACTCTCCTCCAAAGCTCTATGGATAATGGAGTTTACATCAGTTATATATGGCCTGAGCTTTTCTGCGTAACCGAGATATTCATCGATAGTTTTTTCAGGATCGATGGGAGTGCCTTCGTAAACTTTTTCAATAATAGCGTTCTTTATTTTTATGTTTCCATAGACTCTTTCCTTAAAATAATCGGCATCCAATAAATCTCCCATCCGGATTCCGCTTCTGTCAGCCTTATCTGCATAGGCAGGTCCTATGCCTCTCTTTGTGGTACCGAGTGCTTCCTTGCCTCTCATTTTCTCCTGAAGATTATCCAGTGCAATATGCCAGGGCATAATAACATGAGCTCTGTCACTTATGAACAATTCCGCTGTTTCTAAACCCTGTTTTTTAAGTCTTTCGATTTCCCTTATCAATACTGCAGGGTCAATAACCACACCATTTGCAATAATACAGGTCTTGCCTTTTCTTAACATCCCTGACGGTATAAGATGAAATGCGTGTTTTGAACCCTCATAAACAATGGTATGCCCGGCATTGTTGCCCCCGGAGTATCTTACAACATAATCCGAATCACCGGATAAGATGTCAATATACTTACCTTTACCTTCGTCTCCCCATTGAGTTCCAACTACAACAATACCAGCCATATATATTCCTCCATTTTAATATAAACTGTACAAAAATTTATACATCCTTCTTAATTATGTCTTATTATATATGTTATAGCACCCCGATGTAAATAAATACTTGACTTATTGAAAAAAGTAATGTTAATTTTTGAAATAATAGCCTTCTAAGTACACTGAAGTGCACCCCCTTTACTGATTTTAGGAGTGCACTTCATAAGCTCATTACAAATATTACTTTACTGAAACAAAACCTTGCTCTAAATCTGCAATAATATCATCGATATGTTCTGTTCCGATTGAAAGCCGCACTGTATTGGGT
>FZPS01000083.1_pt173 | contig 12042 bp, 9 predicted proteins | sample 1817821 | NCBI WGS metagenome assembly FZPS01 (sample SAMEA104158645, study PRJEB21678) | metagenome | place: Germany | collected 2015-04-21 | reverse complement strand
CCCTTGAGCTCCCCCGCCCCCCGGGCCGAGGTCGACACCGGGTAACGCGCGAGAGGCTCCCCCCCGGCACCCAGCAGGGTCAGCGTCTGCCGCGCGATGGAAATCTCGATCTTCATCCTTACCCGTTACGATTTGACACAGGTGAAATGGGCGGCATCGTCGATATCGCCGCTCCCTCGGCAACGCGCCGCCTCGGGGCAGGCGCACACCGACCGGGCTTTCTCTCCGCCCATTGCTTGCTCCACGCTCTTATCATACTCGACGAACGCGGGCGACGGGCCACAAAGATATTGCTATTTCGCACCGGTTATTGTCTCATCCATTACTCGGCCCGGCGGCACCCGCCGGCGCTTTGCTAAAAAGGAGACATCGATGACCCAGGAAGCGGTTCAACCGGCGTATTCCAGGAAACAGATCATGTGGGGGCTGGTGGCCATCTTCGCCGTCTACGGCACGATGGCCTACTCGGTGCAGACGATGACGATCGCCCGGCCGAAGATCGCGGCAGACCTGGACGGGTTGTCCCTGTACGCCTGGTCCGTGTCGATCCCCTCGCTGGTCATGGCCCTGGTGACCGTTATCTTCGGAAAGCTCTCCGACATGTACGGCCGGCGCATCATCCTGATGGTCGCCCTGTCCGCCTCGCTCGTCGGCACCATCCTCTCCGCCGTCAGCCCCACCTTCGTGTTCCTGATCGTGGCGAGCGCGATCGCCGCCGTGGGCGCCGGGGCGTTGATGCCGCTGGTCTTCGCCGTGGTCGGCGATCTCTTCCCGCCCACGGAGCGAGCCAAATGGGTCGGCCTCCTGAACATCCCCCTCGGGGTGTTCACCCTGACCGGCCCCGCCCTGGGCGGCTTCATCGTGGACTCGTTCAACTGGCGCTACCTGTTCTGGCTGGCGGTCCCGCTTCTCGTCTTCTGCCTCGTCACCGTGCCGCTGGGCGTCCCTTCGCTGGCACGCCGGGATGCGGCCCGCAAAATCGACGTCCAGGGGTGCATCTGGATGGCGCTCGCAGCCTCGAGCTCCATCCTGGCCTTCTCCTACGCCGGCACGACCTTCCCCTGGTTCTCCAAGCCGATCCTGGGCCTCCTCCTCATCTCGGCCGCGTGCTGGGTCATCTTCCTCCGGGTCGAAACGCACGCCGCGGAGCCGGTCCTCGACCCGCGCGTGCTCCGCAACCGCTCCTTCGCCACCGTGGCGCTGGCCACCTTCGTCTCCTCCTTCGGAACGATGGGAATGATGATGTACTTCCCGATGTTCCTGCAGGGGGTACAGGGGATCAGCACCCTCCACAGCGGGTTCATCACGACCCCCTACGGGGTGCTGACGGCGTTCATGGGGGTCCCCGCCGGTTACGCCATCGCCCGCACCGGGCGTTTCAAATGGATGTTCGTGGCCGGGTACGGCCTCCTGGTGGCAAGCATGTTCGCCCTGATTCTCCTCGACGCCGGCACCCCGGTCGGGTGGAGCGTGGCGGTGGTCGTCGTGGCCGGGCTGGGTTACGGCGTCATCCCGACGATCAACACCGTGGTGGTGCAGAACGCGGTCCCGATGGAGCTGATGGGGGTGGCGATGGGGGCCGTCTTCTTCTTCCTCAACATCGGGTCGGCCATCTCCCCCGCGATCCTGGGCTCGACCATGAACGCGACCTACGCGCGGGCGCTCGAGCAGTCCCTGCCGCTGGAATTGAAAGCGGCGGTGGACGCACAGGTCCTGGAGGCGATCGACGACCCCCAGGTGCTGCTGTCGGCCCCCGCCCTGGATGAACTCCGCAAGGCGCTCGACGGGAAGACGTCCGGCGGCCAGCCGCTCTTCGACCGGATCCTGGCCGCCGTGCGCCATTCCCTGGAAACTGGCCTGCGCGCCGTCTTCTGGATCGGCGCGGTCATGACCCTCTTCGCCTTCCTCATCGTCGCGACCATCCCCGAAAAAACCCGGGGAGCAGAGGGGTAGTCCGGGAGGCAGGGCCGGCTTCCGCCCGGCCCTGCCTCCCCGTTTTCCATCACTAGCGGATGCTCTGCAGCTCCTCGCTCATCCCCTGCTCGTAGGTGCTCCACCCGGAGTTGATCCCGTAAGGAGCCCGGTGGAAGATGGCCTCGATGCGCCGGATCTGTCCCTTTTCAATCTTGAAGATCTCCGCCAGCTGCCAGGTCCAGTTGATGGGGAGATGGTCGAAGAAACCGAAGGCGTAGACATTGCCCCGTTCGCGGTCGACGGCGACGAAGCGCCGGTCGCGGATACGGGTCACGATCCCCTTGAGCTGCCCCGACTCGAACTGCTTCTTGCACTCCGTGGTCATGAGCTTGCCGTTCTCGTAGCGCACGCAGTCGTCGGTGAAGGGGTAGTAGCCCTTGCCGTCGTTGCGCTGCAGGCCGGTGAAGTAATAATTCCCGACCTCGATCAGCTCCTCGCGCGTCATCCGCTCCGCTTCGGGGATGGTCTGGGTGAAGATCTCGTGCGGCGCCCCCATCTTTTCCACCGCTTCCGCCGTGGAGGGGGACGTGGAGGCCGGGGGGGGCCCGGACAGGCTCTGTTCCGGCCGGATGACCAGCTGCTCGGCCTCGGTGATCAGCCCCTCGACGATCTTGAGCCGGATGGCGACGCCGACCGTGGTGGGCGAGGCCGGTTTGCCTCCCGGGGCGGCCTTCGCACCCCGTGCGGCGCCCCCTTCCCGGACGGTTCCGATAAAGGCAACCTGTTGCGTCTCGACATCGGGGACGTAGAACTTGTAAGTCCCCTTCCCCGACATTCCGTACCAGAGCCCCTCGCCGCCGAGCGGCAGTTCTATGCCGTTTTCGGTGAAGCGGCAGTTCTTGTGGAAGAGATCGGGACTCGCCTCGTGGGCGATCATGGCGTCCAGGTACCGGTCGATGTAATTTTCCAGGCAGGCGCGGTCGCACGCCGGCTTGACCGTCGGCTGGGCGAGTACCGCGGGGACGATAACAAAGAAAAGGGCCGCAACTAACCAACGCATCCGCATAAGATTCCTCCTTGTCAGACAGCAAGTTGTCATTGAAAACGGTGCCAGGGCTGTTCCGCGACCATCATACTCGAGATCGGGCCGAAAGCAACGAAAGACGGGGACGGCGCCGGCCTCCCCCGAAATTCATAACCCGAGCCGCGGGCTCGGGGCTTGGGAAAGGGTCCGCCCGGGGCGCCCGCGGGACGAACTCCCCCATGCCAGTCGTGAATTCCGCCGGAAGTTTTCGGGATTCACAAATTCGCAATCCCATTCCCGCCCGACCTTGACTATGGGGACCATTTGCCCAAAGATTGGAGCGGAGACGGGCAACAGGAGTCCCGGCAGGGCCATGGTCGAATCGATTCAGGAGCAAAAACGGGAAATACGCCGGAAAATGCGCGCACTGCGCTCCGCCCTCCCGCCCGGCGAGCCGATGGATGCCGGCCGCGGGATCGTCGAGGCCCTCCTGTCGGGCCGCCCCCCCATCGCCGCGCCCGGCCCCGGGTCGGTGGTGGCGCTGTACGTGTCGGACGGCGGGGAACCCGATTTCATCCCGAGCCTCCCCGATTTCGCCCGGGCTGGAATCGTCTGCTGCTTCCCCGCTTTTCACAGGGACCGGATGGAGTTCTACGCGGCCGCGCAAGCCTCCGATTTTGCGGTCGGCGCTTATGGCTTGTATGAGCCGGCGCCCACAACTCCTCCGATCGCCGGCGCGGACATCGGCGTCATGCTCCTGCCCGGGATGGCGTTCGACCGGAGGGGCGGGCGCCTGGGACGCGGCAAGGGGCATTACGACCGCTTCCTGGCGCAGATCGATCCCCGGTGCCGGCCGCTGCTCCTCGGCACCTGCCACGATTTCCAGGTCGTCGATCACGTGCCGGCAAACGAAGCGGACATCAGGATGGACTTCGTGCTGACACCGGGCGGCGTCCTGACGCTCGTCCCTCCCGCCGGAGCACCCAAAGCGCGTCCAGAGTAGAATGCGCCCGCCGTTGTGCCTGTTTCTCTCTGCCGCAAAGCCCGGCGCCCCGGGCGTTCAGCCCAATCCGGGATCCTGTTTAAGCAGATTTTTGTTAATACGGGGCTCCCGCCATTTTTCCGAAAATCCCAGCGCAATGGAATGTCCCAGCATGCGAGCGAACCATTCACTCGATGCAGGATAACCTTCGCCGGCGAGAGCGAGCCGATATTCGGAAAACCTTGCATAATCGCCAGAAACCGCTGCGGCAACCTGCGCTCCGTAGGTGGCCAACAGCTCCGGGAGGCATCCGGCGGGCAGGATTCCCCATGTGATGTTATCGTTGACATGAACAAGCGCGGCGACGGCGGCTACAACCAAAGGATCACGCTCCACCACGATAAAGTTTTTGCGCAAAAGGGCGGCTTGTTCCTCGAGAAGATGACCGGCGATGTTTTCGAGAAGCGACTCACGCTCAATGCCAAGCCGATCCACATAGCGCATTATGGAGCGCTGGCTTTCGGCAGTCAGCCCGTTTTGCAGCATCAACGTTTCCTTTATTGCATCATGCACCGTCCTCCCAATAAGTTCCCCCAGCACACAGTGCTTCCCGGCACCCGATAAAACAGTGGCGGTATTCCGTTGCGCAGCTATGCCGATTTGATCGGTCCCGGTTCCGGTTGCCAAGCCGCTGGAGTATCGGGAGCCTACAACCAGCTCCTGCAATGCGGCCGTCTTGGCCTCCGTTGCGGTCATCACCGCACGAACCATCGCTCCCGCCGTCATTTCCTGATTCACGAACAGCATGGTGTTGATGGTACCGTGCATCGAGGTTTCCTTTTCCGCCACTCTTTCATATGCGCCGTTCCACTCGTAAACGGTTGCGGGGTCTCCGGCCCGCCCTGCATTGGTTTCCACTCCTCCGGTGCATACTGCGACCACCGTAAGATCCCGGAAACTCTCCTTCCGGATTGCGGCATTCCGCATATTTGCCGCGGTGCCCAGGGTTGCGCATCCCTCCTTGGGCAAGGAATACTGCTCGCAAATCAGTTGACGATAAGAGTTGGGATCACGCGAAATGAGACGATGTATCGCACGCTCATGACCGGTAGGTTCGCAGGATTGATGATTGTAAAGATAATCCAAGTCCTCGCGCAATCCGCCGGCGGCGGAACAGGTGGAAATCACTCGATGGGGCGCAAGGAAACGCGCATAAATGATCTTCTCGTCACGATGCAGTTCCATGCCGCCATAATATGTTCCCAAATGCATAATGCCCTTCCCTCCTCATCTCTTGCGGCGACAACGTCCATTCAGCGGACTTTCCCTTCCATCAACGCAGCCGCAATGGCGCGATAAATGGCGCACAAGATCTTGTCGCTTCGCCCCGCGTTATATCTCAGGCGCGAGGGGCAGTCGCCCGGGCAACTTGCGGACAATGGGCAGTCGCCGCACAATCCCCGCAGGCGCACGTTTTTATAAAACCCGCGCAATCGATTCCAATCCACGCTGAACACCGACCCGACCGCGGCGGCGGGATCTCCAACATTTTGTGCACATGGGTAAGCCGTGCCGTCCGGGTGAACGGCCAGGCTTTCTCCCCGGCAAGCGTGGCAAAAAGGCCGTGGGCCATGCGCTCCGGACAATGCCTCGCGCACGGCGTCCAGTTCGCGCCATCGCAAAGGGACATTTCGGATTCTCCGAATGCCCTCCATGGTTTCAAGCAATGCCTTCGTTCCTGCAAACACCTGATCCTCGTCAGGCGAAAGGGATCCATTCAACAGGGCGCGGCCCTTGTTCACCAGGACATCCATCCCAAAACCGGTCACGTTTTCAAACGCCGCCAGGGTCAGCGCCAATTGCGAAAGGTGACCGGTGTTTTCCTTCGTTAAAACCGTTGTTACACGGACAGGGATTTTGGCTTCGGCCAGGAGAGCCAGGCCCCGAAAAGTGGCCGACGCCTTCCCTCGCAATCTCTCGTGCACTTTTGGCGGGCCGTCGATGCTCATGCCAATTTCGATTGCATATCGTCGGCAGGCATCTATCACCTCGGCGTCGACAAGCGTGCCGTTTGTCTGCATGGCGATGGTTGCCGCGGCCCCGGATTCCCGCAACCATGCGCCGATTTGCCGTACCAGGTCCAGGGCAAGAGACGGCTCTCCGCCCGCAATCTGGACGTGAAACCGCGCTCCGGATCCCAACGCCAAATCCAACGCGGCGCGCGCTATTTCTTCAGACATCACCCGCGGAGGCTCGTCGTTGCGATAACAATAGGCGCAATGGGCGTTGCAGGCGGTAGTGACCCATAGCACAAGGTAGCGCAGCGGATTCATAGGTCCGGCTGCAAATCCGGACTACTTGGGTTCATATTCCTTCCTTTGCAGGTGAGACCGTGGACCGGTCTCAGGCGCCCCAATAATTCTTCTATCGAATGACACCACACCGCTCCGCCGTTCTTGATCTTCCAGCTGATCTCCCCTTTGCCGTGATATACCTGCACACATACCGGAGCGCCGTCCGGACCGACAACCTGGTACCCGGCACGCTCCAGCGCACGACAAGTCCATATTGCGGCCACCCCCTCTCCCACCAAGGCGATCCTGCCCATATTCGCGGCGCCGGACATGAAGGAGCCGGACGCTTTATCAAACTGTACACCGCCGTGAGCGAATGCTTCGGCGAACGCATCCGTCAATATCAGGTCTTCGGGGGCCCCCTGCCGCATCGTTCCGTCAGGAGACAATAGCCACAAACGATCCGCGTTGCGAAGAGCCAGATCCAGGTCATGGGTCGACAGCAGTATGGCCCGATCCCCGGAAAGGGCCAGCTTGCGCAACAGGTGCATCAACTCGACACGGTGCGGCAGGTCCAGAAATGCGGTAGCCTCGTCGAGAATCATGACCTGCGGATCCTGGGCAAGGGCCCGGGCGATCATGACTTTCTGCCGTTCGCCGTCGCTGAGTTCACAAACCGGTCTCATCGCCAGGTCCAGGATTCCCACCGCGACAAGGGCATTATGGACAGCCTCGTGATCGCGCCGAGAAAGTCGGCCGCTCCAGCCGGTAAAAGGATGCCGCCCCATTGAGACCAGGGTGACTGCCGGCATGACGCCCACGGCGACGCGTTGGGTGAGAACCAGGCTGAGGCATTGCGCAAGCTCACGGGCCGGATAGTCGACAATATTTCTGCCGTTGAGCCGCACGGTTCCAGCCAACTGAGGCTGGATGCGCGAGATGCTTCGTATGAGCGTTGATTTTCCCGCGCCATTGGGGCCGAGGAGGCAGACAAATTCTCCCGCATGCAACGAAACGCTTATGTCGGCGGCTACAACCCGCGCCGAATGCCCTGGCCGCGGATAGCCGATGCTCAGCCCCTGGATGTCGAGTATTGCCGCTTTTTCCATCAGCCCGCCTCCATCACGTGGCGGCGGCGCAGGATCACGGCAACCACCACGGGCGCCCCGATCAGTGCGGTAACGGCGTTCAGAGGTAAAGAGATATGACTCCCGGGCACCTGTGCGATCAGGTCCGCAAACAGGGCCAGGGATGCACCCAGCAATACAACCGCCGGCACAAGCACATGATGATCGGTGGTCTTCAGCAGCGCACGGCATAAATGGGGGACGGCGATACCCAGGAAGCCGATGGGGCCGCAAAAAGCCGTGACGGCTCCGGCCAGCAAGGCGGCCCCGATAATAATAAGGTTGCGCATGCGCCGGACGGGAACGCCCATGCTGCGTGCATATGCATCGCCCAGCAGGAATGCGTTCAACGGCTTCGCCATCAGCCAAACACCCGATGTGCCAACAATAACCGCGGGAGCAAAAACGGTCAGCTGCTTCCACGTCACCCCGGCAAACGATCCGAATGTCCAGGTGACGTAACTCTGCATCTGGTGCTCCCCGGAAAACTGCATCAGGATGCTGACCATGGAACTGGTGATATACCCGAACATCAACCCGACAATGAGCAGCGTAATGGTGTTCTCCACCCTGCGCGCAACGACAAGGACGATGCCCAAAACAGCCAAGGCTCCGACCGTTGCCGCTAAAATAATGGATAGATTTCCCGCCATGCGCGCCCGCGTAAGCCATCCCCCCCAGTTCAATCCATTCGCAGCCAACACCACCAGGGCCACCCCCAGACTTGCACCGGAGCTGATGCCAAGAACGAATGGATCGGCAAGCGGATTGCGGAAGAGGGTCTGCATGTTCAGTCCCGCAATTCCCAGGGCGCAGCCGGCCAGCATTGCCGTGAGCGCGCGCGGCAACCGGAAAAGCAGGACGATCTGGCGCCAGCTTTCCGGCGCATCCGGGCTGCCCGCCAGTATGGCGATAACACTTTTGATCGGGATCATCAGCGACCCGATTGCAAGCTCCAATGAAAATGCCGTGATCAGCAGTGCCGTCAATGCCAACCAGATGATCGGCCGAACCCGGGGGGAAAGCGGCGCTTCGGGATCAGTCGGGGCTGAGGAAATCATTTTGCACCGCCTGCCTTTTCCGGAAGCTGCCAGTACCAGGTACGCTGGTGCAGGGGCAGGAGTTCCGGATGCATGATGCTGATCAGATCCGCCAACACCCTGTCCGGATTTGCTATGCCCGTTTCCCAAACGTCATTGCCTCCGCCGGAGCCCATTTTTGCGTTATCGTTGTAGACGCGCTTCGTGCGAAAAGCCCGGAATATCGAATATCTTTCATCCTGTCCCTCGAGCTCCTCCATGGATCGGCTGTCTGCGGGATTGAGCCAGATGTCCGCATCTTTAGCGCGCGCAATGACCGATTCTATATTCATTGGAATGCTGCCGGTCGTCGCCTCATCCTTCCATAGGTAATCCCCCCCGGCATCGCGGATAAAAGCGCCGACAAAACTGTTGCCGCCGGGCATATGCCAAACGCCCCTGAAGTTCGCCCCGCAAAACACCGTCGGTCGAACAGTGGCGGCACGCGCCTTTGCCGCCTGCGCCTGATATCGCTCGGCGATACCGTCAAACAGGCTTTCCGCCTCGGTGTCTTTGTCGAAAAACGCCGCTATGAATTTCATCCACTCTGTACGGCCCAGCGGTGTTGTTTCCATATATTCCGAATTCATGGCGACATTAAAACCGGCTTCCTGGAGCTTGCCATGTTGATCGAATTCCGGAACCCCGGTCCCATACGTCATAATGAGATCCGGCTGAACGCCAACGAGCAACTCCATGTCAAAGCCCTTGGCCATCCCCGACCCATCGCCGACTTCCCGGATACGCCCATCCCGGATGCGTGCGGCTACGGAAGGAGTGTCGACCATTTTCCCGTCCACAATCCCGACAATGGAGTCTTCGATGCCCAGCATCGCGAAATAAACAACATGTGTTGTGCTCGTAACCACAATGCGCCGCACCGGCGTTTCCACCAGGATCGCGCCTTTTTCGACCTCGGGATGCTTTGCCCCACGCGGCACAAGCACGTAGGTGAAATTGGTCTTCGCATCTCGCCAGGGAGTAAGTACGCGCAAGACCTTGCATCCCGGCCGGTATTCCAGCGTGAATCCCTTTGCATGCCGGATCGTGGCGCCGGAATGGGGCAAAACCATCGACCGGCCGTCGGATTCCGAACCCTCTACGGACGGCTGATTACGGTTGCATGAATAACTAAAGGCGGCGCAGACCAGGAGCACCCAGGCGAAAAGGATCCGATTGTGCCTGCTGATTGCACTTCGTTTCATGCCGCTGAATCCCATCGGGCAAAAAAAATCCCCGACTCCAGTCTTCATTGACCGGAATCGGGGATGCCGTTTTCCATCCTCGACAATCATCTGCATGCGCGCCCAATCCACGAGGGGCAATGCAAACATGCTGCCTTCCAGGTCTTCCGGCTCCCGGATCATCCTACTTGCCGCGCCTTCCCACCCCTGCGGGCAGTGGCATTGCCGCGGCTTTGGTCCCCGGTTACGGCGGCGGGTCCGCGACGGCTTTCAACCGTCTTCCCTGTCTTAATGGAAGCTAAGAAAAAGCGGGATTGAAGTCAATAGGTTTTATTAAGCCTCCGCCGATGCCCGGCCCCCGGCTTGATCGGAACGCCAAAACTCGAGAAGCATATTGACAATTCTCCATGCACGGTGGTATCTAGGGTGTTGTTTTTGGCATTGAATTCGGTGAAATTCCGAAACTATACCCGTAACTGTGATTAGGCGTTAAACCCGCCTATAAGTCAGAGCGCAAACGCCTCCGGGAAAAGAGGAGCCACACGGTCTTAATACGCGTAAGGCCCAGCCTCCAACCGGAGCGCTGGGTCTTTTTATTTTCGGACACAATCAAGCCCCCTGGGGCAGGAGTAAACCCATGTAGTATGAAGCAGGCCGGATTACGGCCTTCCAATCCACCAAGGCAAAGGAAGTGAAGGTGCCCTGACATTGATCCTCGCAGGAATCCCTTCCACTGTCCCGCAACGGTAATTCTCATCCGAGAGAGTCCGGTCTATTGCCTTGGATGGAAGTATTTCCGAGGAGAGAGAAAGGAATTTACCGTGAACAGGATTGTATTTGCTTTTCTTTTTTGCCTGACTGTTCTTTGCTGCTCTGCGATACCCGCTCAAGAAATCTCCGAGAATTCCGGCACCGCTCAACCCAAAGAAAAGATCCGGGCGACCCACCTCGATCAAGTCGTAAGGGTAACCGCGGACGGAGTCAGGGCCACCCTGTTGGACACCCCCTCCACCATCAACATCATTACAGCTGATGACATCGAACAATCCGGGCAGCGTGATCTAACCGGCATTATCACCAGCATACCGGGAGTGTTGGATGACGGATCGGGGGCTACTTACTTTAATTTTCGGGGCACCCGCTCCTCCTCCAGCGAGGGAGCCGCCATTTTTATAGACGGCAAACCCCTGAATTTGGGAAAAATGGATTACAGCATCATTGACGATATCCCACGGGACATTGTAGAGCGCATCGAGGTCGTAAAGTCTCCCGCCGCTTCGCGTTATGGCGCCAATTCATCGCGTGGAGCCATCAATATTGTCACGCGCTCGGGGCAGAACGCCGGCAAGCCTTTTGATACCAGGATATCGCTGGATATCGGATCATGGCAAAGCTATAAGGCCTTCGTTACCATGTCGGGAAAGAAAAACTCCTGGGATTACAGCGCGCAATTCGGCCGCGACCAATCCGAGGGCTATCGACAGATAGACTCGGAGCGCACCCTGTTCAACGCCAAAGCAGGATACGAGATAGCGAGCGGCATCCGGATTGACGCCAATTTCGGCTGGAACGACACCTGGCGCAAAAACGCCCGGGGCCTCCAATACTGGTCGCTTGATGAATATAGGGACCGCAGCTACGTACCCAACAGCCAAACGGGAAGCACGTATAATGTCCGGCCGAATGAATCGGATCACAGGTTGTTCTCGAGCGGCATTGCATTCCAATACAACCGCGGCAATTGGAATGTCAATACTTCTTTCGATTTCAGCCATTTTGACGATATATTCAGCTCCCTTCGCTACTACAACAATCCGGGGAATGGAACAACCCAGCGCGGCCAGGGCACGTATATTGAAGACCGCAACGAAAACAAGTATGGCTTCAAAGCCACCGCAAACCGCTCCTTCATCCGTGGGGAGCATCTGCTCAATACCTTCTCCATAGGATACGACTACGCTCTTACAGACTGGGACCAGGCCCGGGACTATCCATATGCCGAAAGCCTGAGTTCGAGCACCATAACCGCCATCAAGAAGAACGACCTCGACTTCTCCCGCGCAATTCACGGCGTTTTTATCAACAACGACCTGAAATGGAACCGCTGGGGGCTGTATCTGGGCATGCGCCATGATTCAGTGATTTACAGCCTGGAAAACAGGCTGCCGCTGTCCGTTGAAAAGACCTTCAGCGAGCCCTCGTGGGACGTTATACCTTCCTACAGCATCGGCAAGAACAGCAATCTCTATTTCTCGATCGGGCGAAATTACTGGTATCCCAACTCCTATTACCTGATTGCGGCCATGGAATACGACGATCCCGACAACCAGCCGGAAGACCTGAAGCCGGAAAAATATCTGAATTTCGAAATCGGGCTCAAGCAGCAGGTGCATGCAAGTTTTAACTACAGCGTTGCCCTGTACCGATCCAACGTAGAC
>FZPS01000059.1_pt677 | contig 12043 bp, 15 predicted proteins | sample 1817821 | NCBI WGS metagenome assembly FZPS01 (sample SAMEA104158645, study PRJEB21678) | metagenome | place: Germany | collected 2015-04-21 | reverse complement strand
ATCACAGAAAGAAAGTCTTTAGAGCAAATTATGCAAGAAGATTTGTTTCTTAACTGGTTTTATGGAATAGATGAAATGGAAATAAAACCTGTACAGGAAGAGGTAAAGCATGTTTTATCTCATCAAATTATTCACGCCAACTTTTATAAAGTTCGCATTCCTTATAAGAAAGAATCATTAGATTCATTTATAGAGATTAAGAAAAGTGATTTGGATAAATATCCGGTATCAAGATTAATACATGAATCTATCATTAAATATTTTGAATAAAAGTGGGGCTTATCTTCTATTATGTTATTTTTTCTATTTAATTTTGACCTAGCTTATTGATTGTTGAAATCAATAATTATAAAAATAAGATAGTTATGGCTGTTAATAAAGTAATTTTAATTGGAAATGTAGGAAAAGATCCTGATGTACGTTACCTTGACAATGGGGTTGCAGTTGCAAATTTACCATTGGCAACCAGCGAGAGAGGATATACTTTAGCTAACGGAACACAAGTTCCGGAACGCACAGAGTGGCACAATTTAGTCCTTTGGCGTGGATTGGCAGAAGTTGCTGAGAAATACGTAAAAAAAGGAGATAAATTATATATAGAAGGGAAAATAAGAACCCGTTCTTATGATGACCAAGCCGGAGTAAAGCGTTATATTACTGAGATTTTTGTGGATAATATGGAAATGTTATCGCCTAAAAATTTTGGTGGAACATCACATGAGGCTTCACAGCCAACTCAAACTCAACAAAGACCATCAACAACTTCATCCTCGGATATTATTCCGGATGATCCGGTAGATGATTTACCTTTTTAATTGAAAACAAATTGAATGTTCAATTTGGAGAGTATTAACTAAAAATTTGATTTTGGATCCTGATCCTTATTTTATTGCTTTTGTGCTGACTGATATATTCAATATTTCAGTTACAGCTCCTTCTGTTTCTGCAATAATTGCTATTGTACTTGCAGGACTTTTATTGGGTGTATCTGCTTTTGCCTCTTCTTCAGAAATTGCTTTTTTTTCACTATCTCCTTCTGATTTGAGTGAAATTGAGGAAGAAAATCATCCTTCTGATAAGAAAATAAAGAATTTACTAGGTGACTCAGAAATGTTATTAGCTACCATATTAGTAACTAATAACTTTGTGAATGTTACTATTATTATGCTTTGTAATTTCTTTTTCTTTGATGTTTTTATCTTTCACTCTCAGGTAGCTGAGTTTATTGTTCTAACTGTTGTTCTAACCTTTTTATTGCTGCTTTTCGGGGAGATTATGCCTAAATTATATTCTGCTCAAAAAGTGCTTCAATTTTGTAGATTCGCTGCACCAGGCATACTCTTTTTTCAAAAGTTTTTTTATCCTATTGCTGCAATCTTGAAACGTTCCACTAAGTTACTAAATAAGCAAGTGGTTCGTAAGAATCAAGGTATCTCTGTAGATGAGCTTTCTCACGCATTGGAACTTACAGATAAAACCGATTTTTCAGAAGAAAGTGATATATTGGAAGGTATAATTCGTTTTGGAGGAGAAACGGCAAAAGAGGTGATGACTACACGTCTGGATATGGTGGATTTAGATATCAAGACCGCTTATCTTGATGTGCTTAAATGTATTGTTGAAAATGCTTATTCCCGTATTCCTGTTTATTCTGAATCTAAGGATAATATCAAGGGAATTCTTTATATCAAGGATTTATTGCCTCATATAAATAAAGGAAATACTTTTCGTTGGCAATCTTTAATTAGACCGGCCTATTTCGTTCCTGAAACCAAAATGATAGATGATCTTTTACGGGATTTCCAAGCTAATCGCGTGCATATAGCTGTTGTTGTGGATGAGTTCGGGGGTACTTCAGGGATTATAACCATGGAGGACATTATTGAGGAGATTGTGGGTGAAATTCATGATGAATATGATGAAGAGGAAAAGCCATACGTCAAATTAGGAGATAATATCTGGATTTTTGAAGCAAAAACTCAATTAACCGATTTTTTTAAAATTACGGGCTTATCTGAAGAAATCTTTACTTCAATTGTGGGAGATGCGGATACAGTAGCCGGATTAGTCTTAGAACTGAAAGGAGACTTTCCTGTCCGGGGAGAGCATTTAACCTATGAAAATTATAGTTTTGATGTGCTTGAAATGGATGAGCGTCGTATTCTAAAAGTCAAATTTACCATTAACCCGGAACTGGACGGTAAGGATCAAGAAGAAAGCTAAGTATGCCACTTATCCGATTACATAAAATGAATACTTTTCAATGGGGTATTTGGCAAATTGAAGAGCCTTTGGAAGATTTATTGGGCAGTTTTCATTTACCTAATTCATATCAACATGATATATCCTCCTTTAACTCAACACAAAGGCAGTTAGAATATATTGGAACGCGCGTCTTGTTAAAACATATTTTAGGTGAAGAAAAAGAAATTGGTTATCATTCAAATGGAAAACCTTTTCTGATAGATCACTCATATAAGATTAGCATATCGCATAGTGGTAAATATATTGCAGTTATTGCAAGTCCGGATTATGAGGTGGGTATTGATATTGAGCGATATAGTGAACGAATTGATCGTTTGGCTACACGGTTTATGCGCTTGGATGAGATGCCTACATTATATGATGGAGAATTAAGATGGTCTTATCTTCTTCATTGGTCAGCAAAGGAGGTTCTATTTAAAATTTTGAATCAACAAAATGTGGATTTTAAAAAAGATTTGAAAGTGGAGCCTTTTCAAGTTACCGATTGTGGCGTTTTCTATGCAAATGAGTTGAAAACAAAAGAGAAGAAACAATTCGATATTGCGTATAAAATCCACCCTGACTTTGTATTAACTTGGTGTGTAGATAAATAGGTTGCAATACGCTATAATTCTTATCCATGAATAGTTCAATTGGATTTCTCTTTTAATTAAGGAAATCCCATAAAAATACAGTTTCGCTACTGTTATTTGTCATTTTATTCATTAGCTTGTTTTAATTTATTCTCTACTTCCACTAATGAACAATCTTTCAGTAGTACTTTCTTATTGTTGTCTAATAGATAAAGAGCAGAACTACTACGAAGTGCATAAAGCTCTTTTTCTATGATTTCCTGTTTTGAATCATACCCATTAATCCATTGAGAATCATAGAGTTCTTGTTTGCTTTTCCATTCTTCAATTTGCTCATAAAGATATAGGGTTAGAATGGTGAGTTCTTTATCTTCAATGAGTTGTTGTAGAAAGCTTGAGTTGCGAATCTTGTTTAATTCCTCTAAGCAGGTGTGGCAATCAAAATCGTGAATGAAAAGAAGAATATATGGACTTTCTATTTGATGTAATGTCCCAATACTATCTTTTGTTGTTTGATAAAAAATATCTGTAGCTGTTGTATTGAGCTGATTTTTCTGAATCATACTCCATTGTTGTTGAGGTTTTATTTTATCAATCTTCGAGAGGGTTGGAGAGTTTATGATGACTTCCAGAGCCGCGAGATAATATTCTTCATTCTTTAATGGGGAATCTAAATTATACAGGTATTTTTCCGCTAATTTCATGAAGTGTTTTAATGCATCTTCATTAATTTCTGTTTGTTGAAAAGTTCTTTTTATAGAGTATTGTGCATCTTTTAGAGAGACAAGAGGTAATAAATCTAAAAAATCAACCCAAGCTTGTTCTACATAAGAAGGTTTATATTTAAAAATGGAATCGGAAAAGTCAAAATGATCCCAATAATGATGTACTAAATAATGAGCTCTTTCAGTGGGGGTTTTTAACTCCGTTGGTAGGGTTGGGTAAGGAAATGAATCCGGAGTTGATTGAGCATAGAGTGAGGTAATAAATAGTAAAGAGAATATAAAATGGCTTATTTTTAAGTTCATGATTCTGAGGTTTTATCTTAATTGATTATGCTATCTATTTTTTAGCATTGGCAAGATTAAATTGTACTTTTGTTTGTATATTTATCCTTCTAAATTAGAATAGCTAAATGAAATAAAAAATATGCAAGGTAAAAAATTTATATCTCCCCAATCTTGGTTTTCTTTGATTTATCCTTCTTTGTGGAATGAATTTGAAGATCGAGAAGGATCTTTTCTTTTTTATAACCCGAATCGCTGGACTGGGAACTTTAGAATTTCTGCTTATCGAAAAGATGAGAAAACTAAAGGTGCAATGATGTATGCAGAAGAAGAGATGCAACAAGTGTTGGCACTTAATAATGCAAGTAAGAAAATGAAAATTGGTTTTTACGATGCAGTTTATTACAGTCAGTCAGAAAAAGAAGAAGGAGTATATTATACTACACATCATTGGGTATTGGGAGAGAAGAACACAGTTATAGAGTGTTCTTTTACTGTTCCACAAGGTGTTGGGTATGATGAAGTTGTTGAGTTGTTGAACTCTATTGAGATCCGATTAGAAAACAAAAAATATCCTTCTGAATTAATACCTATTCGTTTAGCTGAAATTTATGAAGTAAATGTGATTTATGATGAAATGACTCATCTGATAAAGACCTCATTGAGTAAAGAGTTTCAAGGTGCTGAAGAAGATTTGGGTAAGTTACAAGAGATTATAAATGAGGGTGTTATTAGTGGAGTAAAAAGGAAAGACTGGTTTGGAGTTGGGGTTGTTTTATGTGTTATACTATATAATGAAGTGGAAGGCTTTGAATGGAAAACCTTAATGGATGGAAATAGAGAAGCTCCTGTGCTGTATTATCTGCCTTCAAAGAGAGTCATTGATCCTCTTAAAATTGTTTGGGATGCTATGGACGAGAGTGGGAAGGTCAATGTAAAAGAGATATATAAAGAACTGTTGAATAATTTGTAATTAATAAATTACGGGAAGAAAAAGATTGGTATGGTAAGCTATTTACAGGTAGAAAACTTAACAAAGTCGTTTGGTGATTTGGTTTTATTTGAGAATATATCATTTGGTATATCAGAAGGACAAAGAGTAGGGTTGATAGCAAAAAATGGAGCAGGTAAAACAACCTTGCTAAATATTTTAGCAGGGAAAGAGCCTTATGACGAGGGAATCATAGCTTATCATAGAGGGTTAACGGTGGGTTATTTGGAGCAAAACCCAAAATATCCAAAAGGTATAACTGTTCTAGAAGCTTGTTTTCATCACGGAAATGAAATAACGGATCTCATTAAAGCATATGAGCAGTGTATGAAAACGAAAGGGCATCCCGGTTTGGATAAATTGCTTAGTCAAATGGAGGTAACCGGAGCTTGGGAATATGAACAACGTGCCAAGCAAATTCTTTCTCAACTTAACATTAACGATTTTGACCAGTTGGTTGATAATCTTTCCGGTGGACAGTTAAAGCGTGTAGCGCTAGCTAACACCTTGATTGTTGAACCGGATTTCTTAATTTTAGATGAGCCCACTAACCACCTCGATTTGGATATGACAGAGTGGTTAGAGGAATATTTAACCCGTAGTAATTTAAGTCTGTTAATGGTTACACACGACCGTTATTTTTTAGATAGAGTGTGTTCAGAAATTCTTGAAATAGATAATCTACAGATTTATTCATATAAGGGTAATTATAGTTACTATCTGGAAAAGCGACAAGAACGAATTGATACTTCCAACTTGGAAGTTGCACGTGCTAAGAATTTATACCGAACAGAATTAGAGTGGATGCGGAGAATGCCACAGGCACGTGGGACAAAGGCAAAGTATCGTGAGGATTCTTTTTATGAATTGGAGAAAATAGCCAAACGGAAAATGGATAGTCGGAATGTGAAGTTAGAGGTTGAGGCTTCTTATATTGGAAGTAAGATTTTCGAGGCGGAAGGGGTATACAAACGTTATGGTGATGTAGTTATTCTAGAAGACTTTTCATACATTTTTTCCCGCTATGAAAAGATGGGTATTGTTGGGGCTAATGGAACCGGAAAATCTACATTCATAAAGATACTCCTAGGCAAGGTTAAGCCGGATAAAGGCACTATTGATATAGGTACTACTGTACGTTTTGGCTACTATTCCCAGGAAGGATTTCAGTTTGATGAGTCAATGAAAGTGATTGATGTGGTTCGGCAAATTGCAGAAGTTATTGATTTGGGCAATGGCAGAAAGTTAACAGCCTCGCAGTTCTTACAGCATTTTTTGTTCTCTCCCGAAAAGCAATATGACTTTGTTGAAAAGTTAAGTGGAGGAGAAAAACGCAGATTATATCTATGTACAATCTTAATGCAAAATCCCAATTTTCTAGTGCTGGATGAGCCTACGAATGACTTAGATATTATGACTCTTAATGTTTTAGAGGCTTATTTACAGGACTTTAAAGGGTGTGTTATTGTGGTGTCACACGATCGTTATTTCATGGATAAAGTGGTAGATCACTTAATGATTTTCAATGGACAGGGTGATATTAGGGATTTTCCGGGTAATTATACTCAATATAGGGCATGGAAGGAACTCCAAGAGGAGAAGCAACAAGATGAAAAGAAGAAGCCTGAGGAAGAAAAGCACGAGCGTATTCGTCTAAATGAAACACGCAAGAAAACATTTAATGAAAAAAGAGAATTTGACCAGTTAGGAAAAGATATAGATAATCTTGAAGAAGAAAAACAAGAGATTGAACAAAAACTGGCTAGTGGTCAACTAGAAGTTGATAAAATCACAGAATTATCTATTCGTTTATCTCAGGTTAACGATGAGTTAAATGAAAAAAGTATGCGTTGGCTAATTTTAAGTGAGATAGAGGAGTAACCCTCTTATATTCTCTTCTTTCTGGTGAAGAGAAATAAGAATCTACTTCTTAGGTATGAATATCTTGTGCTTCTTTTCCCATTCCTCAATAAAAGAAGGCTTCTTGACAACCAGTTTTCTATCGCTTGTCTGGAAAAGTTGCGTGGTCTGGGCTTGAGTTAATAAGGTGGAATCGCTGTCTCTATATATTTTATAACTAAAAATCATTTTCGCAGAAGGTGATGCTATGTAAGTGGTCTCTATGCGGATTACATCGTCAAAAGAGGCCGATTTAATGTATTGGACTTGCAAATCAACAACAGGTAGAATATAGCCTTGTTTACAAATATATTCGTAGCTTAGGCCATACTCGTATCCAAAAGTCTCCCTGCCATCCTCCAGATATTTAATGTAATTACCGTGCCAAACAATGAACATAGCATCTATCTCTCCAAAGCGAACACGCGTTTTGGTCGTTGATGTTAGGGTTTTTGATTTATCTATTTTTTTCATGATTATAGTCTTTCTTTTACAAGGATTGATCTCATTATATATTAATCATTTAGACTTAATTCTATTTTTCTTGCGGTTTTCTTTCTGAATAGAAGAGAGCCTAATGTGATTCCAATGGATAGAGTAAAAAGTAATGCAATAGTAATAACCACATAGTGGGTAGTTTGAGCGATAAGATATGGATCAGGATTTTCTATTCCCATCTCAGCTATCTTAATGAACCCTATCATAGAGTGATAAGCGTGCATGCCGGGAATCATTGTAATACAAGCCGGCATGGTGAAGACTACTGGTGGTACGTCGGCTTTTCTTGAGAAAATAATACCTAATAATCCGATGGTGCAAGTTCCTATGAGAGTAGCGAGCACTAAATGTAGATTAAGCCCTTCAATCAATAAAAAACGAAGGCTATGACCTAGTCCACCTAGTAGCGCAGCAATCCATACAATCTTACGTGGTGAATTGAATAAAATACTCCATCCTGTGGCAATGATGGCTCCTAGTAAAATATCTATTATGGTAGCTAGGGTTAAACTCATATCTAAAACTGATTAATTCCAAAAAGTAAAATACTGATGGACATTCCTACTGCAATACACAGTAAAATAAAGGCACTAAAGCTGGCCCGTGCCATAGCTGAGGGTATATAACCCTCGATTAAATCAATGAGACTGTTGGTTAATGGAACACCCGGAACTAAATAAAGTACTGCTGTAGCAAGAGCTCTATCCGGTGCTGTGCTTAAACCCCATATCGGCTCAAAAGTACCGATAAGATGTAAGGAAGTGATAAGGGTAGTGAAAAAGGCGGCTGCAATAAAGGAAAACATCATGTTATAATTCCGTTTAATGATCTGTAAGCGTACTGTCATTCCCACTATTGATGCAACAAAGCCTACTAAAGCATCTTTCCAGTCACCTCCGGCTACTATGCATAAACAAGCACAAGCACATCCTATACCTAATAAAAGGGTAGTAGTGGAGTATTTCTTTGCGGAGTAAATACGTTCAAACAGAGTTCTTGCTTTGCTTACACTTATATTTTCACCTGCAACCAACCAAGAAAGTTGACTGATTTCATTAATTGCATTGAAGTTGATATCATAGATTTTGGTTTTCTTGAAAAGTGTGACTGCCTTTCCGCATTCTTGCGCTTCAGCACTCTTACATTGAGCGGTAATGAGAAGACCTGTAAAAGTGATATGCATGTTCACCTTAACTCCCCAAGTCTCTGTTATTCTGGACACATTGCGGTATACTCTACCACAATGAGCTCCCGAGGCTAAAAGGAAGGTTCCTATATCTAAGGCTAAATTAGCTATCTCGTATATCTTCTTATCGTCTAAGGGTTTAGTTTCCATACCATCAAAAACATGTTGTGCGAAGTTAGATAATATTTTGCATATTATTGTGAATTGTATCTGTATTCTAAGAATAGCTTACTTTTCTTAGTCTGGTTCTACTTCCCGATTGAAGGTGGAATTATTGCCTCTTTCTATTTATTACTATTTGTATATCAGTGGTTTAGCTGTGGTCTTGCTCTTGTCTGACTTTGATTTGTTCTTTATTTTTTGTATCTTTATACAAATAGAGGTTTCTCCCACTATTCGAAGTCTCTTCCTATGAACGTAGTTCCAATGATCATTTAATATAAACCAATATAAGTCTATGCATAGAATTCGATTGTATCAAGAAAAGTGTTTTAAAGAGTATAAGAATGATATCGGTTATCCAAAAGAAAATATATTTATTCAAGGAACACCGATCCATCCTGTAGTTCCTGTTCAAACTGTACAAAATAAAGTCTTGGTAGTAGGAGATTCTCCTACAGCTAAGATAGCAACTATTGAAGAGGTGCCCAATGTACCGGTTTCAAATAGTGATGGTCCACTTATTGATGAGGTTTATTATAAAGGAAATCAGCTGTATGAAAATTTAATGGCTAAAGATTTACAAGAGTGTTTATTAAATGAAATAGGGGTGAGTTATGAGGATTGTTGGCTGACTAATCTGGTTAAGGTCTATTTATTTACCGCTCTGGATGTAAAGAAGTATAAGAAGTTAGGTAAAACAATTCTTCCAACTCGAAAAGACTTTTCATCTTATGCTCAGATGAGTATGAAATGGCTGGATGAAGAAATAGAGATTTGCCATCCTAAACTAATTATTACTTTAGGTGCTGCTCCGGCACAATATTTAATGAAAACCACTCAAGCCCGATCTGTCTCTTTATTGGATGGACATTTGCGAAGTTATGGTGTGAATGGTAAGCAATACCCTATGATTTCATTGCCTCATCCTCGCATTCTATCTCGTAAGAAGAATAAATCCTGGATGAAGCTATTCGATAAACGAATCTGTAAGACTGCCAAAAATAGTTTAAATGCGCTTCGTTCTGCAAATGGTGTAGAGAAACAACTCGTTTAGAATTCATTCTACAAATGTTTGTGTCATTATAAGCAGAGTAATATGGCTATTCGAATATTCATGACCAATAGTGTGTAAGTTTTAAGCAAAAAAATCCCCAAGGAAGAAAGTCTTGGGGATTTTGTATATCAGATGATGTGTAACTTAAAGTGCCATTATACCATCTATATTAGCCGCTTTTTTATAGTAAACCACAACATCTTCTGCATTACTTACAGGAACTTTTATGGTTACGCTTGTGTATTTACCTGTTTTACTGTCTCTTGTTGAGAAACTGGCATTCGAATCTTCAAAGATTGAATATAATTGTCCCATAATACCTTGCTCAGAAGGAATGATATATTTAAATATATACTCCGAGGGAAACGAATGTGTTTCTTCAAGCTTCTCTTTAAATCTTAGATAAAAATTATCACTGTTCAGATTTTTATCATTCTCGTATATTTCAAAATTCTTCTTCATAACATTAATAATTATGCAAATGCCATACCAACGATAAAGGGGTGTGTCAAACTGTCAGTTCTGTGGATGGAATAACCTGTTGTGGCATCAAGGACAATAGTAGAGGGTTTAACCGTCGTTGTTTCGTTAAAGATAACCCACGTAAAAGTGCGTTGTTGATTTTCGTTTGTTCTAATTTAAGGAAAAAAACAGTATAAAAAAAGGATGTTTCATTGCGTAACATCCTTTTTTGCACGGGTGGAAAGACTCGAACTCTCGACACCTGGTTTTGGAGACCAGTGCTCTACCAACTGAGCTACACCCGTAGCTTACCGTAAACAAAGATAGGTCTTTATTCTTATATACAAAGGTTTTTTTTATATTATTTGTAAGCCAATCTTTCTCTCTATTCCTCCAGCAGTGTTCTTTTCCACTCCTCTTCTTTAAATCCAACGAGAATGCCGGAATTTGTAATTACTAACGGACGTTTTATCAGCATTCCGTGTTGTGCTAATAGTTCAATTTGTTCTTTTTCATCCATTGTTTTAAGCTTCTCTTTGAGGTTCAAATCTTTGTAGATCTTACCGCTTGTGTTAAAGAAGCGCTTCAAAGGCAATTCACTTTGTTTTACCCATTCTGTCAATTCCTCTTTGGAAGGAGGTATTTGGTCTATGGCTATCTCTGTTACTTCGATATTCTCTGCTTTAAGCCATTTTTTTGCTTTTTGACAAGTTCCACAACGCGCGTAGCAATACATTATTGGTTTCATTCCTTTTTATTTTATTGAATTTATAATAATCCTATTTCATTAAACATTTTTTGATAGGTGTGTGCCTTTTTCTCAATAGACAGAGGATAAGCTCGCGAAGAAGAAGGCATCCGGTATAGTTTTATTGCACGCTCTTCATATTGAAAAGTTACGAAGCTACCAATTTTAGGTTCTTTTACTTCAAATTGTGCTTGAAGAGTTTCTGTAGCCTTTTTCCCGGTGGTTACCAAGGTGTTGCATTGGGGTATTTCTTGCAACAATGCTCTTACGTCGGTAGGTTCAACAACTTCAAGGAATTGATCAGAGGCATTATTTTTCAATCTTTTTATAGCAGAAGCTACATCATAAAGAGCAATTCTGTTTTTGATTAGAAACTTCTTTATCTCTTCTATCTTGAATGAGCGTTGGTTCTCTGTGCAAAAATAGTGTTTATCCTGATAGAATATGAGTCCCAATATTCGCCACATGTCATTATTTAAATTAGGATAGAAAAAATTCATTGACCACCTATTTTGGGGAGGAGGAAAGCTTCCCAACATAAGAACTTTAGCGTCTTTGGGTAGAAATGGTTTTAAGGGATGTATTTCAATTTCTAACGGATCCATAACTTATTACAAGAACTATTTATATTATTCATAGATAAAACTATGCAGAAGAAAAGTTCTTCTGCATCTATATAACTCTCGGATAGCTGTTATTGTTTATTGCAATAAATCTTTTGTTACTGCTAAGTTGCTTAATTCATCCGTTGGATTAAAATGAAAAGGGGGGTATTTGTAAACTTCAAACTCAGGTTCAGTCCTCCCTTCAGCATAACTCCATAAGTTTGCATAGTCTTCCACATTTTCACCCAATAAGCTTAACTCTCGTAAATAAGAGGCTATCGATTTATTCTCAACGATGTAAACTTTGCCTAATTCATCAATGATAGGACTGTGTCTTCGGGTTTTATCATGGTCGAATTGAAGTATGCGTTTTCCTTTAGAACTAATTCCCACTAAGTTGAATGTCATACTTTTACCCACTGCCGGTAAGTTTAATACGTTTCTATCGGTAGCTAAGAAGGGTAGGTTATACTTTTCTAAGAAGCTCGTGATATTCTCTTTTATGTGAGTGGCATCTTGTAGTAGCTCATAGAGTTCATCAGCTTGCTCTTTAGTCAGAAGTCCGAATTTCTTTTCTTCTATTCCTTCTTGTAC
>FZPS01000186.1_pt243 | contig 12044 bp, 11 predicted proteins | sample 1817821 | NCBI WGS metagenome assembly FZPS01 (sample SAMEA104158645, study PRJEB21678) | metagenome | place: Germany | collected 2015-04-21 | reverse complement strand
AAGTAGAAGAAGTAAGTAATAAAGAATTTAAAGTTGGAGATGTTGTATCAATTAGAGCTACTAATCAAATTGGAGTTATTACTTCAATTAGTAAAAAACAAGTTGATATTGATGTAAGAGGGATTAAAGTTAAAGCCAAATTATCTAATATTAGACATAGTGATAAAAAAATCTCAAAGAAGAAAAAAACTTTTGTAAATACTCATAAAATTACAGAATCTACTTTTGAATGTAATTTAATTGGTTTAAGAGTTGAAGAAGCTTTGGTGGAGGTAGATAAATTTTTAGATAATGCAAAATTTTCTAGACTTCCAATGGTTAGGATTATTCATGGTGATGGCACTGGTGCATTAAGAAATGCAGTACATGAAAGATTAAGAAATGATAATAGTGTAAAAGAGTTTAGGCTAGGAATGCCTAATGAAGGTGGTACTGGTGCTACAGTAGTAAATTTTAGGTGAAATATGAAAGATTATTTAAAAATTAAATTATCAACATTACCACAAGAACCTGGTTGTTATCTTATGAAAGATAAAAGAGGTAAGATATTATATGTTGGTAAGGCTAAAAATTTAAAAAATAGAGTAAATCAATATTTTGTAGGTGCACATGATTATAAAACTACTAAGATGGTTAGTCTTGTGCACGATTTTGATTTTGTAATTACTGATAGTGAAAAAGCAGCACTTATATTAGAGATAAATTTAATTAAAAAATATAGACCCAAATATAATATTGTGTTTATCGACGATAAGACTTATCCATATATAAAACTTACTAATGAAAAATATCCTACTTTAAGTGTTGTAAGAGATATAAAAAAAGATAGAAATAGTAAGTATTTTGGTCCTTATCCTGATGTTTTTGCGGCAAATCAAACACTAAAAATTCTTAGAGAACTTTATCCGTTAAGAAGATGTAAAACAATGCCTAAAAAAGTTTGTTTATATTATCATTTAAATCAATGTTTAGGTCCTTGTGAGTATGATATTGAACCTTTAATATATGAAGAAATGTCAGAAAAAATTACTAAGTTTTTAAGAGGAGATACTAAAGAAACGATTGATGAGTTATATAAAAAAATGTATGAAGCTAGTGAAAAATTGGAGTATGAAAAAGCTAAGCTTTATAATGACTCAATTAATTCTATAAATTATGTTGTGTCAAAACAAGAAGTTGATAAAATGGATAATTATGATATTGATGTTTTTGCGTACCATAGTGATAAAGGATATATTGCAATACAAGGCTTTATGATAAGAAGTGGAAAGCTTTTAGAAAGAGAATTTAAGTTATTAGCATTGTATGGTGATCCTGATGAAGAATTTATTTCATTTATTAGCCAATATTATGAAAATCATATTAAACCAAGTGAAATTGTTTTACCTTTAGGAATTGATATAGAAGGTTTAAATGAAATATTAGATACAAAAATTGTTCAACCGCATAAAGGATATAGAAAAAAGCTTATTGATATGTGTTTAAATAATGCGATAAAACAATTAGAATTAAAATTTGAAGTTGCACAAAAGAAATATGATGATATTGAAAAAGCTAATAATCAATTAAATGAATTGTTGAATAAAGATATTTCAAGAATTGAATTATTTGATATTTCTCATATATCAGGAGCATTTACAGTTGGAGCAATGGTAGTGTATGAAGATGGTTTACCGTTAAAGAAAGATTATAGATTATATAAGTTAAGCACTGGAAATAGTGATTTTGATTCAATGAAAGAAATATTATATAGAAGATATTTTAGATTGTTAAGTGAAGAAGAAATAATGCCTGACTGTGTTATTGTCGATGGTGGAAAACCTCAAATAAATGCCGCAAAAGAAATTATTTCTTCACTTGGTTTAAATATTATAATTTTAGGTTTAGCAAAGGATGAACATCATTCTACTTCTATTTTACTTGATGAAGATTTAAATGAATTAGAAGTTGATAAAGATAGTGAATTATTTTTCTTGTTTGCTCGTATGCAAGATGAAGTTCATAGATTTGCGATAACTTATCATAAAAAATTAAGAAAAAAAGCTCAAACAAAATCAATATTAGATGAAATTGATGGAGTAGGAAAAGTTAGAAAAGAAAAATTGTTAAAGCATTTTAAAAGTTTTAAAGCAATTAAAAATGCTAGTATTCAAGAGTTAAGTGAAGTTGTACCTAATAATGTTGCACAAAATATATATAGGGTACTAAATGATAGCGATATGCTATAATTTTTAAGGAGGTAAATAAATGAAAAAGGGAAGTATAGCATTAATAATTTCTGTGACTGTTATTTTTTTTAGTGCTTTTTCATTTATGAATTATAACTTTGATCCTTTATCTAGATATCCATATCAAAATGAAGAACATAGAAGACTTATCAAACAATATCTTAGTGATGAAGAAATTGAATATATTATTGAGTATAGTATTGCGCCTAGCTTATTTATAGATTTTATAAAAGATAGTGATTTTAATATATATCATGCAACAGAATATTATGAGTTAAGCAAACTTCAATGGAATCTTCCTAGTTCTAATATAGTTAAAATGGTTGAAGAAACTAGAGAATATATGAGTGTTGAAGTATTAAATGCTTTTTTAATACATTATTCTTATAGTGAGGTATATTATTGGCTTAAGCATGGAGATGAATATAATCCAAATTCTAATTTAGTTATTAACGCCGGAGATATGAGTGCATATGTAGATGATAATAATTCTATAAGTATTAGAACTCCATTTAATTTACAAAGATTAAATGAAAAAATACCAACTTTGTATGATAATGCTTTAATAGTAGATGTTGCAATACAGAAACCACTAATTGAATTGTGTAATGCAATTAGTAATGAAGGTTTTCAATATGGAGATTGTGGAGGTTTACTTGTAGAAAATGCCTATATTTCATATCAGCAACAAAAATCTTTATATGATAGTGCATTAGCAGTATATGGAAATGATGCTTCATATTATGAATTTTATCCAGGCCATAGTGAGCATCAGCTTGGTTTAGCAGTTGATTTTGTGGTTGATGGTGTTGAAAGTGATGACTTTGTAAGAACAAATCAAAGTTTTTGGCTAGAAAATAATGCTTATAGGTTTGGTTTTATTCAAACATATAGTTTAGACAAGGCATATTTATATAACAAAAAAGCTCAACCTAATCATTATAGATATGTAGGGGTTGAGCTAGCAAAATATATGTATGATAATAATCTTTCATTAAAAGAAACTTTAGGAAAGTAATTATATTTTTCTCATTGCTTTAATTAATCTACTTTCATTTGATACTGATGCTTTTTTAACTGTGTTTACTAAGCTTGTGTTAATTCTTTTTACACCACGATCTTCTGAATCTTTATAGTTTTTATAAAATAAATAAGTTAATACAATAAATGGAGAAAGCTTTTTAATTTTATTAATTAAATTTTTTACTTCTGTATTTATCACATTAATAGTTTCATCTATTTTTTTGGTTTTATCAGTAATTTTTTGAATTTCAGGTTTTTGTAACTTTATTTTTTTATTTAAGTTAACTAATTTTGACAATAATAAAAATAATGTAATAATAGTTATTACAACTGCTAAGTATAGTAACCAATAGTTGTATGGATATAAATTAAACATTTTATTCACCTAAGAAGATTATAACATTATTAAATTAATAGAGGAAATATGAAAATTATAGTTGTTTCAGATAACCATGGTAGAAGTGATTGGATCCCTAATGTAATGAAAAGGCATAGAGATGCTGATTATTTTATTCACTGTGGAGATATAGAATTACATCCTAGCGAAGTGTTTGGGTTTATTTGTGTTAGGGGAAACAATGATTATTATGATTACCCTGAATTTAGAGTCTTAAATTTAGGGAAGCATAATATATTTATTACCCATGGACATAGAATGATGCTTTTTAAAGATAGATCTATACTAGTTAATAAAGCTAAAGAATATGGATGTAATATTGTTTGTTTTGGACATACTCATGTATTTGAATATCAAATTCTTGATGGAGTGCATCTAATAAATCCAGGTAGTATTAGATATAATAGGGATTTTAGTAGACCTTGTTATGCAATACTTGAAATACAAGGAGATGATATTAGAGTGCGTAGGGTAGAATATTAAAAAACATTAGAAATTTTGTAATCTAATGTTTTTTTATGTTAATTTTCAATAAATGATAAGAAAAAATATTTTCTCGTATTAGATATATGTATCCTTAAATAATCTAAAGCTTTATTTTTTTTATTTTCTTTAACGAATTTAATAAGTTCTAAGTGTTCTTTAGCACCTCCAACAATTCGATCAGCATTATAAAAATCTAATGTTCTCACTCTTTGGAACTGATCAGATAAACTATTTGCAATATTAATTAAAAAAGAATTTTTACAATTTTCATTTATATAATTATGTAATTCATAATCTATCTCATTTAGTTCATGAGTATTATTTTCATTTAAAGCATTTATTGTTTTTTCTTCATATTCCGCCAACACATCAACATTAAGATTTTCCCAAGCTAATTCAAGGATTAGGGGTTCAAGATAATATCTAGCTTCAAAAAGTTCTTTTGTTTTATTTAAATCTAAAAGGGTTACATGAATACCTTTATTGGGAAAAACTTCCACAAAATTTTCCATTGCTAATTGATTTATAGCTTCTCTAATAGGAGTGCGACTAACTCCAATAAGGTCACATAAGTATTTTTCTTCTAAATATTGGCCAGATTCAAATTCATTATTCATAATTTTATTTTTTATAAAATTATAGGCTATATCTTTCATTTTTATTGTTTTACTCATACTTATTCTCCATTTCTTTCATTTATAGTATAACAATTTAAATAAAATATTAAAGTATCGATTGACACTAAAATTCAATAGAAGTATACTAAAAGTATACACAAGGTATATCTTAATTGGAGGGATAATTTTGGGAAAAATAATTCTAGGATGTATAGCAGATGATTTTACAGGTGCAAGTGATATAGCTTCTCAATTAATTAAATTAGGCGCAAAATGTCTTTTAATTAATGATTTTTATACTGATTACATTGAATTTGATGAATATGATGTTGTAATTATTGCATTAAAATCTAGATCAATAGAGAAAAGCGAAGCAGTAAGATTATCATTAGATGCTATAAAATGGCTTGAACATAAAGGTGTAAATAAATTTTATTTTAAAATAGCATCAACTTTTGATTCTACTGATAAAGGGAATATTGGTCCTGTTATGGATGCCTTATTAGATTATTTTAATTTGCAATATGCTGTAATATGTCCTGCTTTTTTAGAAAATGGAAGAACTGTAAAAGATGGAAACTTATATGTAAATGATATTTTATTGGAAGAATCAACAATGAGATTACACCCTATAAATCCAATGCTTTATAGTTCTTTAACAAAATTAATGAACCTTCAAAGTAAATATGATTCTTACGATAATACCAATTTTAAAAATTTTAAAGAAATATCTCCGGAATATTTGAAAACTTTTCAAAAGAAAAAGTTTTATTATTTTCCAGATTTTTATACTTTTGATGAAGGTGAAAAAATAGCTTCTATATTTTATGAAGATAAATTATTTTGTGGGGCATCTGGATTTGCTGTTGCTTTATATAAAAAATTGTCATCCCAAGAAAAAGTTATTAATATTCAAAATGATATTTTTTATAACAATTTACCTATTGTTATTTTGTCAGGAAGTTGCTCTGATATGACAAAAAAACAAATTATTTACTATAAAAATCAAGGATATAAAACAAAAAAAATATTCTTAAATGATGAAAAAAAAGTTATTGATGAAGTGCAAAAAATTAACAAGTTAAATTATAGTTTAAATAATGTTATCTTATTTCACACTGTTGATTTGAATAATAATGTTTCTAATAACATTAATGAGTCAATGGCAATAGAAAATATGTTTTCAACAATATCAAAAGAAATATATGATACTGGCATAAAAAATATAATTGTTGCTGGAGGAGAAACTTCTGGTGCAGTTATTAAAGGTATTGGATTTTCTGCTTTTAAAGTTTTAGAAGAAATTGATGTTGGAGTACCTTTCTTGCAGCCAATAAATAATGGAAAATTTAATTTAGTTCTAAAATCAGGAAATTTTGGTAAAGAAGATTTTTTTGTAAAAGTGATAAATAAAATTAAAGATAAAAACCTTACTAATTGAAAGGAGGACACAATGATTAATAAAGATAGTTCTGAACTTCATAAAACTTTATGGGTTGCTAAAACATTATGGGACAGAGGAAAAGTATCAGGGTCAACTGCAAATATAAGTATAAGATTAAATAATAAAATTTATATTTCTGCTACAAACTCTTGTTTTGGAAATTTAACATTAGATGATTTTTCTATCTTAGATAATAATGGAAACCATATTTTTGGTCCAAAACCAAGCAAAGAACTTACTCTTCATTTGATATTGTATAAAAACAAGTTTTGCAATGCAGTTATACATACACATAGTTTTTATAGCACATTAATATCATGTACTAAAGAAACTGAGATAGAAAGATTAATTCCTAAATATACTCCTTATTTACAAATGAAAATAGGAAATGTTGTTTTAGTAGATTATAAACAGCCAGGAACTAAAGAGTTATTTAATGAGTTTGCAAATTGTGTTGGTACAGAAAAAGCTTATTTATTAAAAAACCATGGTTCAATTGTATGGGGAGAAAACATACTATCTGCATTTTATGGTTTAGAAGAATTAGAGGAAAGTTGCAAGATTGCATTTTACGCTAATTTTATATCTTTAAATATTATTGGAAAATAGGAGACTAAAAAAATGAATATATATAATTTATTAATGAAAGAAAAAAATAAAACAAATATAGCAATTATTGGTGCAACAAGAGGATATGGTTATACATTATTATCACAAATACCTAATATTAAACAAATTAAACTTGAAGCTATATGTTCTCAAAACGTAAAAAATTGTGTCGATGTATTATTAGAAGTTGGCTATAAACAAGAAGAAATAGAGGTTTGTAAAACAATTGCTGATGTAAACAATGCAAAAAAGAACACTGTTAAAGTTGTTTCAGATTATAAATTAGTACTTGAATTAAAAATAAACTCAGTAGTTGAATGTACAGGATCATTAAGTTTAGGACTTGATTTATCTGAAAAAGCACTACTAAAAAACATTAATGTTTATATGGTTTCTAAAGAAACAGATAGTGTTTGTGGAGAATATTTAAGTGAATTAGCAAATTCTACTGGAAGTATTTATAGCTTAGTAAATGGTGATCAACCTAAAAATTTGATTGATTTATATGAATGGGGAAAAATAAATGGATTAGATATTATTTGTATTGGCAAATCAAGTGAATATGACTTAATTTTTAACAGAGAAAATAATACATTAAGATTTTCAAATGAAGACAGCAAAATTTATGATGGATCAAATTTTGAAAATTTATTGAAATATAAAGATATTACAACTCTTAAAAAAAGAAAGAAAATAATTTCCGATTTGGAATCAAATAGTGCAGATTTATGCGAAATGAACTTAGTATCTAATGCAACAGGATTTATTCCAGACATACCAACACTACATTATCCTATTGCAAGGATATCTGAATTGGCAGAAATCTACATACCAGTTGAGGAAGGAGGGATATTGAATAAAAATAAGGTGGTAGATGTATTTATTCAAGTGAGAGAAGAAGATGAAGCAAGTTTTGCAGGAGGGGTATTTATTGTTTTCAAATGTAATAATAATAAAGTTTGGCAAACATTAAAAGAAAAAGGTCATTTAGTAAATAATAATTTAAATTATGGATGTATTTATTTGCCATATCACATTATGGGAGTTGAATCAGCATTAACTATTTTGACAGGAGATTTATTAAAAATTAGTAATATAAACAAATATACTCAAAAATCTATAATGATTGGTGAAGCAATAGAAGATATAGAAGAAGGCAGAACTTTATTTGTTGAAGGTCATCATCATTCAATTAAATCACTTGCACCAAGATTGATTGAATTTGAAAAAGCAAAAGACTTTGTACCTTTTTACTTATTAAATAAATCAAAAATAAATAAAATTGTGAAAAAAGGTCAGTGCATTAGATTTGAAGATGTTGAAATAAATGAAAAAACTGCATTATTAAAATATAAAGAAATTAATCAAATTTAAAATAGAAGGAGAAGGAAATGAAGATTGTTCAAACTATGAAAAAATTTCCAGGGGGAATGATGGTAATACCATTAATAATCGGTTGTTTAGTTAATACTTTTATTCCCCAAGTATTGGAAATAGGTGGATTTACAACAGCGTTATTTAAAAGTGGTCAAGCAACTTTAGTAGGATTATTTATTTTTTGTAGTGGTGCAACAATAGAAATAAAGCAAGTTGGAGAACCATTATACAAAGGTGCAATATTAACTTTATTAAAGTTTGCTGCAGGAGTGCTTGTTGGGTACATTGTACATCTTATATTTGGACCAAATGGTTTTTTAGGATTAACTCCATTTGTAATTATTGGTGCATTGACAAATTCAAACGGAGCAATATACACTGCGTTAGCAAAAGAATTTGGTGATGATACAGATGTAGGTGCTATTGCAGTATTATCATTAAATGATGGACCGTTTTTAACAATGATAGCTTTGGGGACTACAGGATTAGCAGATATCCCTATTATTGCATTAGTTGCTGCAATAGTTCCATTAATTATTGGTATGATTTTAGGAAATTTAGATAATGATTTCAAAAAATTATTAACCGATGGATTAAATATGATACTACCAATAAATGGTTTTGTGTTTGGATCTAATATGAGTTTATATACTATTTTCAAAGCAGGAATATCAGGAGTTGTTTTAGGTTTATTAGCAGTTCTATTTACAGGAGTATTAGTATACTATATTTATAGTTTTATCAGAAAAAAGAAAGATCCTATGGGTATGGCAGTAGGAACAGTTGCAGGTAATGCAGTTGCTACTCCGGCTGCAGTTGCCATGGCAGACCCAACTTTAGAACCATATGTTGAAGCAGCAACAGCACAAACCGCTGCTGCAATGGTAATTACAGCAATTTTAACTCCAATTTTAACTGGATTAATAAGTAAAAATATTAAGAAGAATACTGATAAAATTGAATTGAAGGAGGGATGAGTTATGAGTGTACAATATATAACTGCAAGGAATATACTATTAGGTTGTGAATTAGAAAATAATGAAAATATAATATTAAAAATTGAAAATGGAAAAATAATTGAAATTATAAAACAAAACAGTGAAGTAACAAATAAACTTAAAGATAAATTAATTGATTTTGGAGACACAACAATTGTTCCAGGCTTTATTGATTGTCATAACCATCTTGCATTGGATGCAAGAATAGAAAATCATTTAGTAAAGATGAATGATTGCGAGGCAGAGCAAACAATAAGAGCAATTAAAACAATGAAAGATGATTTGATGTCTGGAGTAACAACAGCTAGATGTATGGGAGACAGATATTATTTAGATATCGTATGTAAAAACGCTCAAAAAGAAGGACGTATTATTGGTCCAAAACTTGTAGTAAGCGGTATTGGAATGAGGGCAAGCCATGGACATGGATATGTTGGGATGCCGTTTGATGGTGCTGAAGAGTTTAGAAAACAAGCAAGAGAAAATGTAGTAAAAGGTGCAGATTTATTAAAAGTGTTTTCTACGAAAGTAATTAACGCTACACCTTTTATACCTCATTTTATGAATATTGAAGAACTAAAAGCTGTTGTTGAAGTGGCTAAAAGTGTTGGTTTGACAACTGCATGTCACTGTTCAGGTGGCAAAGCACTTGATAAATGTTTAGAGGCTGGTATTGATTGTTTAGAACATGTTTACTACATAAGTGATGACCAAATTGAAAAAGTAAAAGAATTAGATAGATGGGTTGTATACACACCTAGTTATGCAATGAATGATGAACTCCTTTATAAATTTTCTCCAAAAGGTAAAGAAGAAAGTCAGAAAGAAAAAGAGATAATTATGGGTTGTTTAAGTAATGCTATAAAGAAAAAATTAAAGTTTGGAATTGGTACTGATGGATTACATGGAGGATTAGCTAAAGAAGCGGAATATATTTCTAAGCTAGGAGCTGACAATATTGATGTTATTAAAGGAATTACAGTAAATGCTGCAAAATTATCATGCGTATTTGATAAAACAGGAAGTTTAGAGGTTGGTAAATGCGCAGATATGGTTGTTTTAGATGGAAATCCATTATCTGATATAACTGCTTTAGGAAAAGTTAAAAAAGTTATTCAAGATGGAATAATAGTAAAATGATTATTAGTCAAAATCAAGGTAATATAAAATCTCGTGGGGACTTTGAAAAATAGGCTCTAAAATATCATGGGGATTTAAACAGGTGGAAAATGGATTATTCATCCATAAAACCATCTGTTTTTTTATATTTACCTCTAGGTTTTCCTTTTCGTTTATTATAAGTTTGTATATTACTTGTAAGAGAATATAAGATATTAGAATTCAAACAATAAATAGATCTACATCTAAATCTATCAAAGTTAGATAACCCATTAGAAACAGTAATTAAAGTATTAAGTTTTTGATTAATATTTTCAGCTAATGCATTAGATTGTTTTCTATTTTCATAGGGTCTTTTAAAAGAGTTTAAAATTTCAGGTTTCCAGTTTTCTAATAGAGTTATAAAATTTTCGTAACAATATAAATGTGCTATTTTAAAAGCTTGTATTATTTGATTTAACCATTCTTCACAATTATATTCAGTAGCTTCTTTATTAAACTTTCTATACATTTCTTTTAATTGGTAAGCTAAAGTTAAATTAGGATTTATTCCTAATAAAGCATCATATAATTGTCTATAATTCATCTTCTGTTTAAAGAAAGAATTATATTTAGGTTCGTTATCTAATTCATAATCTGATAATAATAATTTATTCCAAGTTTTAAGTAGATAATATGTTGGACTACCTTTAACTGAATGATTCATAATATCAATACGAATACGAGAGAAACCATCAGTAAGATTTTTAACAACATGAAAAGGATCAACTGCAACTTCACAATTAGGAAAGTATTTTAAAGCAACATCTTTATAAGGCTCCCACATATCAATGGTTACATATTTAACTCTTTTACGTTCGGATAATGGAATAGCTTCTAAATGTCTTGATAGAGTTCTTTTAGATCTATCAGGGAGTAATTCATTTAAACAGCGTTTATTATTATCAACAAAGGCGCAAAGATAAGAACCACCATATTTAGCCATACCAGAATGAATCTCATCAATCCCAAGGTTTTCAGGTAGTTGTAATCTAGGAACTTGAATAAAACTATCGCAATACAATTCTACAAGTGTAGATGAAATATTATTACGAAGAGCAATATCTTTGAAAGAATAATGAACATTACTTAGCTCAATAGCTACATTTCTAAGTAATGCATAAGTTTGATGAAAAGCTTCAGGACCAAAAGGGTTATCTTCTACAAAGGATTTACAATAGAATTTACATGAATACCTTCGTCTTTTCCAAACAATAATAGATGTAATTCCACCCATAGGGAGATGATTATAAGATCTTTTAGTGTAACCTTTACTTTTAGTTTTACAGCCACAAAAAGGACAGTTAGGGCAATTATCCTTTAAAGTAACAAATAAATAGAGTTTATTATCTTTAACAGAAGAATCAAAAGATAAAATTTGATTAGGCTCTAAATTTAGAGTAGATGTGATAAAATCATTAATAGCCATAAAAGGCACCTCCATGTCTAGTTATTCTTTAGTTAACAACTGAATATTAGCATGGAGGTTTTTAATATCTATAACTATATTTTAAGGTGTCCCCATGAAATTTTAGAGGGTATCCCCACAAGACAAAAAAAGAGGGTCAAAAATGACCCCACAAGATTTTAGAGCCTATCCCCTGTTAATGCTAATATAAATTTACCCAGAAACACCAATATAAAATTACCCAGTTATGGGTAATTGAATGAGTGAACTGGGTTTCATTTTATAATAAATCCTAAGGA
>FZPS01000014.1_pt17 | contig 12048 bp, 14 predicted proteins | sample 1817821 | NCBI WGS metagenome assembly FZPS01 (sample SAMEA104158645, study PRJEB21678) | metagenome | place: Germany | collected 2015-04-21 | reverse complement strand
CAGTTGAAGGTATAATTCATAACAGGGTTATAGGTGAATGGGTAGAAAATGAGGATAATGGTGGGATAGTTGGTAGGCAAAGTAAGTCTTTCGGAAAACCTTCTAGACAATTTATTACAAAAGCTGAATTAAAAGAACACCAAATTATAGGTATTGTGGATATAGTTGAGGGTGCTTATGAAAAATCTGATTTTGAAGAAAGTAATGAAGAAGTTCCAGAATGGTTAAAATAATATTAAGAGATATGTATTATGAATATAAAATATAAGGAGGAATGTTTAGTGAGTTTAGGTAAAAGACATGAGGTGAAATTGGACATCAAACAGTTCATGCAACTTATTATAGGTGACAAAAAAGTTGGTTCGGTTGAGCCACATTAACTGGTGACAGTTAAGCGAAAAACTCCGAAAGAAAACGGGAAGGCTAAGGTCTACAGACTATGCTAATCCGAGTGGAAGGCTAGGTTTAAAACCCTAGTCACACGCAACGCATACACGATGAACCTTTTAAAGAGCTGGTAAGATGGGTAGTGATAATAAGTATAAAAATTAGAAGCTTTTTAAAAGAATATAATTCGTGCAAGAGGTCGGAGCATCTGGTTTCAGATGAAAATATATGCTAAGCTAGACTAGAATTGACTAGTCGATGAAAATGGGGGAAACCCCTAGAGGCCTAGATAAAAAACTAGGCGATAATAACAATCTGAAGACGACACTTATGGCTGATTTAGCAAGGGACATATATGGTGGACTTGACAAGTTGTTGATGGTGTCCATAGGAAAAGAGAAGGCATATGAGGCTATTCACGGGGCGGTTTATGAAGAGCCACAAAATTGGCAGGAACTTATGGATATTGTAGATGAGCTAAGTAACAATATAGATAAGTATAATTTTGATATGGTTTCTTTTGATACTATTGATGAAATTATACCTATGGCTGAAGAAGAAGTAATAAGAATGCATACAAAAGCATATAAAGAAGTCCCTAAATCTTTTAATGCAGCTTTTGGAGGGTTGAATGCCAGCCCCTTATATTAGTAATAATATAAGCAAACCTTGTGAACTTTATTACTCAAAGGTGTGTAACTAACGATATAGGAGCAGAAGGAAATGTCTGCTAGTAGTTATGCTAACAGGGAAAGCTAAGGTGAAAACTATGCCAATCCTGTGCCAAGTATTTAACTCTTTTGTAAGAAAAAATAAAATAGAGGTGTTACATATAAAGTATGGAAGATTAACTGTAATAGGTGAAGTATATTATAAGAAAATAAAAAACTTTGGTAACTATCAATTTGTCAAAGCAAAATGTGATTGTGATGATAATATAAGGGAATATAGAGTAGACCAATTAAAATGTGGCAATACTAAATCTTGTGGCTGTTTGAGTAGAGAAAAAGCAGCACAAAGAATGACTAAGCACGGCTTATCTGGTACTAGAATTTATTCAATATGGAAAGACATGCGGAAAAGATGTAATAATTCAAACTCTTCAACATATAAATATTATGGCAGAAAAGGCATTAAAGTGTGTGATGAATGGAATGATTTTATGAATTTTTACAATTGGTCTATGAAAAATGGATATGCTGATGAATTAACTATTGATAGAGTAGATAGCAGTGGCAACTATGAACCAAACAATTGTAGATGGATTACCAAATCTAAAAATATTGCTAAAAGAAATAAGGAGAATATAAGAATTACTAGAGTTTATAAGTATACATCACCTGATTATAAAACAGGATACTTTAATAATGCAGCCGAATTTGCTAGAAACAATAACCTTTGCTCAAAAAGGATTTACGATGTATGTAATAAAAAAATAAAACAATATAAAGGATGGCATTTTGAAATTATAAAAGAGTTGAATAAAGGTCAAGAGACTATCTCTAGAGAGAGTACACAGGAAGATGAGTTACCTGTGGAAGCGCAAGGACTCTTGTGTTAAGAGTATGATATAGTCCAGCCCCTATAGAAATATGGGGATAACTGATGGAGAACCTCGAAAGAAAGTAGCTGAATTAATAAATGAACTGCTTAGTAAACTAGATACAATTACACATAAGACAGGAGTTTATTTTATAGGACACAATAAAATAAGACCAATGAAAACCAAATTAGATACAGAGGACTATTATGTAGTTTCATCAAATTTAAGTTTTGATTATTTTAATATGTTTGCTTATAAATGCCCTATAATTTGCAATATAGTCAAAGAGGTTGAAACTTTGGATACAGGTAAAACTGAAGGTGTAGGTAAAAATGAAAAAGATGTTTTAATAGCTGATAAGAGAGATAGATTTATGTACCTTAGAGATTCGGGGGCGATTGAGGCTGGTGGGCGATTTGCTCATATGCCTGAAAAAGTACCTTATGGAGCAAAATATTATTACGATGCTATACTTGAAGGCATTAAAGCGGAGATAGAAAAAGGCGGAAATGTTAACCCGACACCAAAACAACCCACACCAAAAAAGACATCACAAAAACCTCTAAAAACAACCAAGCAATTAGTGGGAGAAATTATAGAGAAAGCTAAGACTCTTCAAGATAATGGAATAGCACAGCAAGATATAATGGATATTATGAAGAATGCTGGCTATCCAAATCCTAATGACATTAAGGAAATAAAAATAGCTGAGCAAGTATTAAGTGAATTAAATAAATTGGGATAGGTTTATCCTATCCCTACCCAATAGGGGTGTTGGTATGAAGTGCAGATATAATCACTGTAAATTAGGCGGGGAAGTTGAAAAAGATATTGCTATAAAAGAGGGCAACAGATACTTCCACAAAGAATGTTATGAAAAATACAAAACTAAACAAATGATTAATGTCTTGTTTCGTGACAAAGGAATGTATCTTAAAGATATTAATATAGCTTTAAAAAGGGCAGTAGACGATATAGGTTACAATATAAGATATGTTTACTATGTAGCCACTGAAAAAAATAGATTAATAAGTGACCCTTATAAACTATTATATCAATTGAAAATAGAAGATAACTATAAAGAATATTTAAATAAATATAAAACGAAAGAACAAATAAAAATAAACTATGCGATAAAAAACAGTGACATCAAAGACAGTCCTATGGATTTTACCATAAAACCAAGCAAAAATAAAAGATTACAAATATATTAAAAAGGGGGTGTTATTTATAGCAGAAATGTATGACATTAGAGTAGAGGCAGGCGTTGTAGGAACACTACTTTTACACCCTAAATATTATTATCACTTTGAAATACTGAAACCTAAGCATTTTTATGAAAAAACCAATGCAATTATATTCGATGTAATAATGCAAATATTAAATGAAAATTCAGAAGATGTTAGTGATTTTTCAGTATATCTAAGAATAGCAGAAAAAAAATATTATGAAAAGCAATTTGAACAATCAGGGATAGATATACAAGATTATATAGAGAAATTAAAATTAGTTGGCACATCCGATGTAGATGAGTATAGAGCAAGGTGTAAGAAAGTAATAGACTATGCTTTTAAGCGGGACAGCATAGATAAGCTTAAAGAGACTATTGCTTACATAGAAACATATAATGGAACGGCAAATGAAATTAACTTACATATACATGATGTTATAGATAAGTTTTCAGAAGAGTATATAGTAGGTGGCAACCTACAACCTTTTGGGGAAATAATAGATGATTTATGGGAAGAAGTCTTAGAGAGACAAAATCCTTCGGCGGGAATGGCAGGGATACCTAGTAAGATACCAGTTATAAATAAGTTTTTTACATATGAAAAAGGGGAACTGGCATTAATTGTCAGCAGGGCTAAAACTGGGAAGAGTTTTTTTGGATTAAATGAAGCTATACATAAATTAAAAAACAATATTCCTACAGCTATATTTGATACGGAAATGTCATCTAGAGAGTTTTTGGTTAGAGCATTGGCACTCTTAACTGGAATACCTAATAGAAATATAAAGACAGGTGTTGTTACAGAAAAACAAGAGCAGGAACTTCTTGAAGCGAGAAACTGGCTAAAAAAACAGCCATTTGTGCATCAGTATAACCCAGAATGGAGTTTTGATGAAATATATTTAAATGCAAAAGAATTACAAAAAGATATTGGTTTGGAGTTTTTAATATTTGACTATATAAAAGCCATGAACGTAGGAAATCTGCAAGTACAGGAACATAATTTTTTAGGTGATATGACAAACTTTCTTAAAAATAATGTAGCAGGCAAACTAGACCTAGCAATATTATCATTTGCACAAATGTCGCCTAGAGAAATGAGAGTAGCTGATTCAGATAAAATCAATAGATATGCTTCAGTAGTTGCATATTTTATGCAAAAAGAATTAGAAGAAATACAGGTAGATGGTAAAGAAGGTGGAAACAGAAAGCTAGTCATAGACTACAATAGATTAGGTGAGCAATTTGAGCAATCAGGACAGTACATAAACCTCATATTTGATGGTAATAAATCTTTAATTACAGAAGCACCCATACAACCAAAGAATGAATTTGAAGAAATGTTTAAATAAAAAGGAGGGGGGGTTATTTGACAGCTAAACAATTAAAAGACTATTTGTTGAATAATCCTTCTTTTATTATAAAAATATTAGAAGAACTTGAGTGCCACCATATAAAGTATATAGAAAATAAAAGAATTACAGGGGCTTTACCAGATGGTGATAATCAAACATCAATACAAGTTTTATTGAATGACTTTTTAACTACGGTAGTCCATACTAGAAGTGATTACAAGGGTGGAGATATATATGAATTTGTTTCATATATAAAAAAGTGTTCTTTCAGAAATGCCTTCATGTTTATATGTAGGTTATTAAATATAGACTGTAGTTTTACACACAAGCCTAAAATAGTGAATAAAACATTTAACTTTTTAAATAGATTTCTTAAAAAAGAAGCATTTATTACTAATGATACTAATGTAATTTTAAACGAAACTATTTTAGATACCTATATTAAAACAGCTCATCAAAATTTTCTAAATGATAATATAAGTATAAAATCACAATATAAGTTTGGAATACATTATGATATACATGACCAGAGAATATTAATACCCATCAGAGATACTAATGGAAATTTAGTCACTATCAAAGGAAGAGCAATAGAGGATGGTTGCAAAGAAAAATATATAGCATATTACCCATACAGTGCAAACGAAGTTTTGTATGGATACTATGAAAATAATTTAAATATATTACTACAAAATGAAGTGATAATTGTAGAAGGCGAAAAGTCTGTTATGCAGGCAGATAGTTATGGTGTAGGCAATGTAGTTGCATTATCTAAAAAGAAAATATCTGATAGTCAGTTATATAAATTAATATCTTTAAATGTGGATGTAGTGTTGGCATTGGATAAAGATGTTGAGAAAGAAGAAGTTGAAAAAATGGCAAAAGAATTTAAGGGCTTGGCTAAGGTATATGCAATATATGACAAGAATGATTTGTTGGGCGAAAAAGATTCTCCATTTGATAGAGGAAAAGATATTTGGCATGAGTTATATAAAGACAAGGAGTTGATAACATCTTAGGATGGAAAGAATATGTAGATAATTTTACTTGGAGTTTTTCAAGATTAAATAGCTTTGCTTCAGGGTGTAAGTATTGTTGGTTTGAAAGATACGCTAACCATAGACAAGATGGTGAACAAAATGCTTTTGCCGAGTATGGAACTTTAATGCATGAGATATTAGAGGGATTAGATAATGGTAGTCTAATGTTGTGGGATACATTAGAAATATTTGAGAATAAATTTGTTAATATCGGTCAATTTCCACCATTAGGAAAGATGAATTTAAGAGAGAAATATTATCAACAAGGAATAGATTACTTAACTAACTATGAATTTGATACAAATTATGAAACAATTTCTGTGGAAGAACAAGTCGATATAAAAATAGACGGAAATAGATTTACGGGTTTCATAGATAAAGTGGTAAGGGACAGGATTGATAATAAAATAATTATTATAGATCATAAATCAAAGTCAAAGTTTAAATCTAAACGAGAACAAAAGGAATATGCTAGGCAGCTATATCTATATTCATTAGCTATTAAAGAAAAATATAATGAATACCCTAAGATGCTAATGTTCAACATGTTTAGATATGGTACGAAGGTACCGATATTCTTCAAAAAAGAAGATTTGCAAGAGACTATAGATTGGGCTTTAAATACTATAAATGAAATTAAAAATACAGAAAAATTTCCTGTATCTAAAGATAAATTTTTCAGGGAAATCTTATGTGAGTTTAGACATGATGAAGAGCATAAAGAAGGGAATTTTAAGACCTTAAATGACTGGGTAAAGAGGTGATTAGGTGAGATATAATAATTATCATAAACACACAACTAAATCATCTGTATTTAGTCCAGATACCCATATTCAAATGGAAGAATATTTTAAAAGGGCTAAAGAGTTAGGGCATAATACATATTTTACTACAGAGCATGGTTTTGGGGGAGATATATTCGAGGCACTATCTTTATCTAATAAAGAGGAATACAAAGATATAAAAATAATATTTGCTTTAGAAGGGTATATAGTGCCAAATCCGTTAGAAAAAGATAATTCAAATTATCACATAATGTTGATAGCAAAAACAGACACTGCGAGAAAAAAATTAAACAAAATAAATTCAAGAGCCAATAAAGACGGATATTATTATAGACCAAGAATTTTTTTGGAAGATTTATTGAAGATAGACAAAGAAGATATATATATAACCACGAGCTGTGTTGCTGGAATAATAAGAGATGAAATTGGATTTAAAGAAATATTCTTACCACTACACAATCACTTTGGACAGTCTTTGATGGTAGAGACCCAAACTCACAATGAGGATGTACAAAAAAGACATAATAAAAATGCATTAGCAATAGCAGATAAATATGATCTGAAATTAATACATGCCAATGATAGTCATTATATATATCCAAAACAGTCGGTGGACAGACTTGAATACTTGAAAGGCAAGGGTATAACCTATGGTGATGAAGATAACTTTATACTTGATTATCCAGACTATAATACAATACTAGAGAGATACCAAAAACAAGGAATATTAACTGAACAACAAGCAAAACAAGCTATAAAAAATACATTGATATTTGACAATTGTGAAAATCTGCAAATGGATACTAGTATAAAAATGCCAAACATATATCCTAACTTGACACCTAAAGAGAGATTTGAAAAATTAAGACAATTAATATATAAAAAATGGCTAGATGAGAGCAAGAATATACCAGTTGAAAAACATAAAGAATATCAAGATGCTATAAAATTTGAATTAGATATAATAAAAAATACAAATGAAGTTGTTCACACAGCAGATTATTTTTTACTTAATGAAAAAATTATAGATATTGCAGTAAATGAATATGGTGGACGATTAACCAAAACAGGCAGAGGTTCTGGGTCTAGTTTTTATATCAATAAGTTACTTGGGCTTACTGGTATGGATAGGTTAGCATTAAATGTTCCAATGTATCCTACTAGATTTATTTCAGAATCTAGGCTGTTAGAAACTCGTTCAATACCAGACTTTGATTTTAATACAGCAAATCCAGAGCCTTTTATAAAAGCATCTAGAGATTTATTGGGGAACAATGGTTGTTACTGGATGATAGCTTACGGAACAATGAAAGAAAGCGAAGCTTTTAGGAACACCTGTAGAGATATGGGGTTAGAGTATGATAAATATAATGAAATAGCTAAAAACTTAGACGGATATAGAAACGATAAATATTGGGGAGAAATTATCAAACACTCTAAAAGATTTGTGGATTCTGTAGTGAGTGTATCACCACATCCATGTGCAAATCTACTCTTAGACAAAGATATAGAAGAAGAGTTGGGCGTAATTAGGATTAAGGATAAGATATGTGCAACAATAACTTCAAAAGAAGCAGATGATTGGAAATTTCTTAAAAATGATTATTTAACGGTTTTAGTTGTTGAAATAATATATGATACTTTTGATCTGATAGGCAAAGAAGTGTTGAGCGTATCAGAGTTAATAAATAGTTTAGATAGTCATGTTTGGGATTTATATAAAAATGGAATAACCACTACATTAAACCAAACCGATTCAGATTTTGCAACTAATTTAGTTAAAAAATATGCACCAACAAAATATGAAGAATTAAGTTCCTTTGTTGCAGCTATCAGACCTGGATTTGCCTCATTATTAAATATATTTATAAATAGAGAACCATATTCAAATGGTGTAGAAGCATTGGACAACCTATTTAAGACTACAAATAATTTTATGCTATATCAGGAAAATGTGATGGAATATTTAGTTTGGTTGGGTGTGCCAGAAGATATAACTTATGAAATAGTAAAAAAAATAGCTAAAAAATCATTTGCCAAAGAAGAAATAGAAGAACTACATAGTCGGTTGATGGAAATGTGGAAGGAAAAGATTGGAACAGAGAAAGGCTTTATTGAATCTTGGCAAGTAATAGAAAATAATGTTTTTTATTCCTTTAATGCTTCACATTCTATATCTGTGGCACTAGATAGCTTATATGGTGCATATTTAAAAGTTAACTATCCGTACGAATACTACAAAGTGGTATTAGATAAATATAAAGATGATTTGGATAGAACTAATAAATTAATAAATGAATTAAAATACTTTAATATACATATAAAACCAATTAAATTCCGTCACTCTAAAGGCGAATATACTATAAACAAAACAGAAAACGCCATCTACAAAGGAATTTCATCAATTAAATACATATCATCACAGTTGGGTGAGGAATTATATCAATTAAAAGACAATCACTATCCAACATTCTTAGATCTATTAAAGGATATTAAAGAAAAAACATCATGCAATACAAGACAACTAGAAGTATTAATAAGACTAGATTTCTTTGAAGAGTTTGGCGAAGCCTCTATGTTACTTCAAATAGTAGAATTATATAATTGGACTAGCCGAAAACAAATATCAAAAAAGAACATAGATAAAACACCTTTCACAATGGAGTTATTGCAGAAATATTCGCAGTCAGAGACAGATAAAACATTTAAAGATATTGATTTTGAAGCAATGATAAATGATATGGTAACCAAATTAAAGCCAAAACCAATCTCAATACAAGAAAAAATAAAGTTTCAACAAGAATATCTAGGATATATAGACTTGTCGCTAGGGGTTGATGGGCAAAACTGCTATGTGGTAAAAACCGACACTAAATTTAAGCCGAGAATTACAGTTGTTTCCCTGAATAATAGCAAACAATTAGAGTTTCGTATGGCTAAAAAATATTATTCATTATTAAGAATTAAAAAAGGTGATTTAATTTACATTCATCAGGCTATTAAAAAACCTAGATGGCGAAAAGCAGGGGAGTATAAAAATGGTAAGCCGAAGTTTGAAATCATTCCAGGTGAATTTGAGTGGGAAATCACAAACTGTGAAAAGATTTTAGAAGAAGACATTTATACAGACAGGAGTGAGAGTAATATTTCCTAGACAATATACAGAAAAAGAGATAAAACGACTTCTGCCGACAATAGAGATACTTGTTGATAGTAGGGAAAAGCAATGGGAACATATTAAAAAAGCATATGATAATCAAAATATAAAATACAGGGTTCAGAAGCTAGATTTTGCAGATTATTCTTTTCTTATTCCTGTCAATGAAGATTTAGATATAAATAAAGATATATATTTTACTAATCATATATCAGTGGAAAGAAAAAGTTCGCTAGATGAGTTAGCTGGCAATTTTACAAAAAATAGAACTAGATTTCAAAAAGAGTTTGAAAGGCATGAGGGTTTAATGGTGCTTATGATAGAGGGCGATGGCTATTCGGATATATGTAAACATAATTATAAAAGCCAATTAAAACCTTTATCATATATAGCTAGTTTACATAGTTGGCAACATAGATATAATGTACCATTTATATTTATCGACAAACAATATTCAGCACAATTTATATATTATACATTTTATTATTGGTTACGGATTTTTATGGAAGACAAATATAAAATATAGGAGGTATTATTTGAAATTACCACTAGGAATTAGAAGTGATATTGATACAAATACAAAATATATTGTAGATAGTGACAATAAAGTTATTGTATATGATATTTCAGAAAAGGATGCTATGAAATTAGTCAGTAGTGTAAATTTGCACAGTGAATTAGTTGCAGAATTAGCAAAAGCAATAAGGTACTTAGAAGTATTAAATAGTCATGGGTATTTACATTATGCGAGTAGTAAGATTGAGGAATTAAATAGTGCTTTAAAAAGATATATGTGATACAGATATAAAATACTTGTTTTAATGAAATTATAGGTAAATTATAAAAAGGGGTGACGCATATAACTATCAAACAATTCAAGAGAGATAAGAGTCAAAACTCTAACAAGCTTCACTTAGATAAGTATTACACACCAGAGGATTTAGCGAAATACTGCATAGACAAGACAAGTGAAATAATAGGCATAGAAAGTATAAGTGAAATAATAGAACCAAGTGCAGGCGATGGTGCATTTAGTAGCCAGATTCAAGATTGTATTGCTTATGATATAGAGCCAGAAAATAAAACTATAAAAAAGCAAGATTATCTTGAGCTAGAATTGAATTATAAAAGTGGCAGATTAATTATAGGAAACCCTCCTTTTGGAGATAGAATGAATCTAGCAACAAAATTTATGAAAAAGAGCTTTCAAATTGCTGATTACATAGCATTTATTTTACCTATATCGCAAAAGGATAATAATTACAAATTTTATGAATTTGACCTAATATATAGTGAAGATTTAGGTAAACAAACATACACAGATAGAGAGATTCATTGTTGTTTTAATATTTATAAAAGACCTGCTAGTGAGAAATTAAATAAAAGAAAAAAGTATAGCTTTGAAGATTTTACACTATATGAGCAAAGAAAAAGTAAGGATATTAAAAGAAACAAATCGTACATAGATAGCGATTATGATTTTAGAATATGTACATGGGGTGCATCATGTGGAAGAATATTAAACAAAGACGAATCTTATGCTAAAGAAGTTGCTTTTTACATACATAATCCAAGTTTAAAAGAGAAGATGAGAGAAACAATAGAAAGTATGGATATAGAAAGAGATTTTCATATGACAAGTACACCTAATTTGTTATTATGGCAGATTTATGAATATTTGTTAAAAAAGATACCAGAATTAAAATAATCAATTTTATGATGTAGTGTTCCCAATGGTTACAGGGGTTGAAAATCAGTTAAAATTCAGATTTTATCCAGATGTAATTAAATTATAAAACAGGAAGGAAAGTGATATTTATCGAGTTTAATAAAATAAATTTAATGTCGTGTGAAGAAGGTATGCAAAAGTTGATAGACAAAGGGATAAAATTTGATTTAATTATAACCTCACCACCATACAACATAAAAGACTTTCATGCCAATCAACTAAAATACGATAATTACAGAGGCAATGATATGAACGAAGCCAAATATCAAGAATGGCAATTACAATGTTTGGATTTGATGTATCAGCTATTAAAGGATGATGGTAGTCTTTGGTATAATCACAAAGTTAGAATCAGTAAGGGAAAAGCAATTCATCCTTTAGAGTGGTTGTTTCAAACAGATTTTGTCTTAAAACAGGAGATTACATGGAATCAACAGAAGGGTGCTAATGTAGATAAGACAAGATGTTTCCCTTTTTCTGAAAGGATATATTGGTTGACTAAAAATGCGAAGGTTAAGTTGTTTAATAAAATAAGTGCCAAAGATGTTTGGGATATTGTGCCAAAGCACACTAGAAAAGACTTTAATCACCCAGCAGTTATGGCTATAGAAGTAGCTGAAACAATATATAAGTTACATGAAGATATTTATGCTGACAAAGATGAGGTATTAGTTTTAGACCCATTTGCAGGGGTAGGAACGAGTTTTATGCCAATTATCAATAACAATAGATATAAGTACATAGGATTTGATGTTGATAATAGTTTTATAGAAAACTTTGAGAATCGTAAACTACAAATAGCTTAGATACTAGCTTGCAAA
>FZPS01000193.1_pt65 | contig 12050 bp, 13 predicted proteins | sample 1817821 | NCBI WGS metagenome assembly FZPS01 (sample SAMEA104158645, study PRJEB21678) | metagenome | place: Germany | collected 2015-04-21 | reverse complement strand
ACAAAGTCTTTAGTAACCTCTTGGGGAATGGCACGATCATAAATTGATCGGATACTTTTTTCATCAAAATCACATCCAGCAAAAGAAAAAGCAACTATCAGCACTAACATAAGTCCAAAAATTCTTTTCATATATTAATCTCCTCTCAACAACAATTAACAGGATTATATCACAATCAAATTATAAAGACTTAACTTTAAGTAACTATTTAGAAAGATAATAATCTTTTTTAATCTATCAACTTCATATTAAAAAATCCTTATTTACTTTAGGCATTAAGTAAATTGGAGTTTTATCGTCAATGTACTTTCTATTTTCCTTAATGAAATTTCTTAAGTAATTAACAATCATTTTAGATGATATTATATTGCTTTTATAAAGTAGGTGTAATTTATTCAAAAGTTTATTTAACAATAATTGTAATAGTTCTTCACTTAATACTGCCAAAAAACGCCATCAGACCATGCCCCTGTTAAACAATTATATAGATATCCTGAAGCATGACTCATAGCTTGGCTCTCATCATATTTCATTTTTAAATACTCGGAAATATATACTTGTCTAACACTATCATCACTAATATATTTCTCAAAAATTTCACCCTTAACTAACGGTGCAAATTCATCTATTAATGATCTAACCCCTTTTCTAAGACTATTTAAATCAAATAAGACACCATCTAGTTTGCCATAGTTTTTATAAATATCATTTTCAATAAAATATAACTGCAATTAAAATATCACTTCCTGTTCGGGAGTCATAGATTCTTTTTCAATGCATAAATAAACTAATGAACCCTCAATAATACAGCGAGTGAAAACAAGAATCCAACCGAAGTAATATTATGTAAATAACAATCTTTAATCATACTTAAACCAAAAGATGCAATGTATCCAAGCAATGCATCTTTAATTGCTAAAGTATTTCTATTAGCTTTTCGGAGTTTCTCATCTACTGTTTTTAACCTCTTATACAAATCATCCCAAAACCCTACTAAAGTTTCTAAACTATTCGATCCTTTCATCATATATAGCCTCACATTTTCCTTGTACAATAATTGCTTTTTTAAGGCTATTATAACATGTTATAATAATTTTTTTAAGGGAATCTAAAAAAAGTCTCAACATTAATAATAAAATGCCACACCAAGTGTGGCATCAATTATCAATGGCATCCCAGAAGGGATTCGAACCCCCGACCGACGGTTTAGGAAACCGCTGCTCTATCCTGCTGAGCTACTGGGACAGAAATAAAATATTACTTAATAGAAACAAAAAGTTCCCTAAAGGGAACAAATATATTATAAGGCCGAATAGATTAAAAGCAAAAAATGGCGTCCCAGGAGGGATTCGAACCCCCGACCGACGGCTTAGAAGGCCGGTGCTCTATCCTGCTGAGCTACTGGGACATTTATTTTCATTTCAACATATAGAATTATACCACATTTGAATTTGTTTGTAAAGACTTTTGTGAACATTTTAAAGGGCAAAAGCATATTTTAATATAGGTGATAATATGGTAGTTTTAGATGCCGGTCATGGTGGCTTTGACCCCGGTGGCGGCAGTAATGAACAATTTAAAGAAAAGAATATGACTCTAAATATTTCGAGGTATCAAAACAATCGTTTTAGGGAACTTGGAATAGATAGTGCACTGGTGCGAACAGGAGATGAAACTTTAACTCCACAAGAACGGATTAATAAGATTAATAGTTTTTGTTGTACCAATACTGATATCTTAATTTCTAATCATATCAACAATGCTGGTTCTGGTGGTGGGGAAGTGATATATTCCATCAGAAATAACCCAGATTTACCTAATGCGATAGGTGAGGCATTAGAACAGGTAGGCTTACCAATCAGAAGTGTTTACACTAGACCTGGCAGAACCGGTAATGATTTTTATTTTGTGCTCAGGCAAACCCCTGGATTTGATTATTCAATGATAATCGAGTATGGGTTTGCTGATGTACCAGCTGATGTAGATCGTTTAATATATGAATGGCCAACATTAGCTGAAGCAGTCGTAAAAGCAGTTGCTAATCATTTAGGTGTCAGTTACTCTCCTCCAAGTTATGCTATACATATTGTTAGACCAGGAGAAAGCTTATTTACCATTAGTCAAAAGTACAATGTTCCAATTAGCCGAATCATAGATGACAATAAACTGGCTACAAGTGAAGTATTCCCAGGTCAAACATTGGTTGTTAATTTTTAATTAAACGAGCAACTTGCGCATAGTATTTAATGGTGATACTATGGGTCGGTTGTTCTTTTTTTTAATTATTGTATGTACAGTTATTTATTCATTGCTGAATCCAGGAACTACTAATACGATTGTCCTTGAAACTCTATCCTTATGGTTGTTAATGGTCTTACCATCAATCTTACCAATGTATCTATTGTCACACTTTTTAATTAGAATTCCCCTTTTCACAAAAGTGTTATACCCACTTTTAAAACCAATCCTCCATTTGGAAAACCATACCTCTTGTGCTATCTATCTTGTAAGTATACTAGCTGGTAATCCAACAGCTGCTTCCCTAATCGCATCAGCGGCCGATAAGAACCTCATATCAAAGGAGGAAGCCAATCGCTTAGTTAAATTCTCATCTTTTGTATCCCCTCTTTTTATTATTGCCTTTAGTAATAAATTACATCCCGGTATTTCTTTATTTTTTATTTTTTCTCAAATTCTTGCCAGTATCCTTATAGCAAATTTCTTACCTAGTAATAAAGGTAATCGAGCAAAAATAGAACATTCGATTACCACTGAAGCCATCAGTGAAATCTTAAGTAGCGCTCCTTCAGTTCTCCTTAATATTGGTGTTACCATGGTAATGGTAAACATCATTAAAGCACCACTATTAAAATTGATGAATTTTAATTCCTTTTATTTAAAATATATCTTATCACTTCTGGAAATATCAACTGGCCTAAATGATATCATCAATGCTAGTCTTCCACTCACTACTAGCATGATCTTGTTTTCTATACTCTTTTCGCTATCAGGAGTTGCTATTCACCTTCAAGTTATCACCGTAATTAGTAAGAAGAAAATTAGTTATACCAACTTTTTTTGGTATCGATTAATCCATATGGCAATTGCTTTAACGATAATTCTTTTTATGATTTTTCATTTAGTGTTAATAATACTGATAGTAATTGGTTTAATAATCTTAATCAATAGTTTAGTAAAGAAAAAAGAAAAAGTTTTATGGCAGCGGGTATTACCACCATCAACTAATTCTTTTACTTAATCTAGTTTATATTTTTTCTTTAAAGCAACCGCTACTGGCAGCGGAACAAATTGCTCAAACGATCCACCAAACGCCGCAATCTCTTTAACACTACCAGATGATAGGAATGAGAACTCATGACTAGCCATAATAAAAATGGTTTCTAGATCAGGTTTTAGTGTGCGATTTAGGGTTGCGAGTTGCAATTCATATTCGAAATCACTAACCATTCTTAGTCCCCTAAGCATTACGGTTGCCCCTACTTTACGTGCAAAGTCAACTGTTAATTGATCAGTCGATGTAACTTCGACATTATTAAAGTCTTTTAAAACTTCTTTTAAGAGATCAATGCGCTCATCAAGAGTAAAGAAGGTTTTCTTATTAGGATTGATTGGAATGACTACATATAGTTTATCAAAGAGTTGTCGACCTCTTTTGATAATATCTAAGTGGCCATTGGTTATTGGGTCAAAGGTACCCGGATAGATGCCAATTCGCATAGTTACTCCTTTCTTTGCAGGATCAGAACCTCAGAATTTGAATAAGTCCTCTGCAATCTTACTTCAAAATCATCGTAATTATTATTAACTAAATATCCCTTTGCATACTCAGCAACAATAAAACCACTTCTAGTAACCATATCATTTTCAATAAGAAAACTAATTATCTCATCTATTATTTTCATTGAATATGGTGGGTCTAAGAATATTATATCAAATGATTGTTCTTTTAGTTTTGATAAAACACTACGATAATCACCTTTGATTATTTTTACTTGTTCTTCAACTTTCAAACTATCAACATTAGTTTTAATAATTTTTAAAGCCTGAACACTCTTATCAGCGATATAGGCCATCCTTGCCCCTCGACTAATAGCCTCCAGTGCTAAGGCTCCACTCCCACCAAAGAGATCTAATACGACAAAGTCCTGACATCTTCCCCCAATACTACTAAAGATTGCTTCTTTAGTTTGGTCAAGAGTAGGTCTCGTTGCACTCCCAGGAAGGGTTAATAAGCGTCGGCTCTTAAATTTGCCGGAAATAATACGCATTTTTTCACCTTTAAATGTATAAATTTTTTCAAAAAAAACATAATAATAACGCAACGTGAGTTGCAAGAAGAATCCCCTATTCTTCTATCATACTTCTCCTCTCCCTTTCATATATTTTACAAGAAGAGCAAAAGAGCTCTTCTTTTTTTCTTCCCTATTTACTTTTTAGTCATCATCATCTTCTTGAACTTTTTCAATAAAATAATAATCCCCTTTTTCTACATAGCGTACAACATATTCAACTTCTTCTACTTTAAAGTATGGATAAGAATCTCCCTTTTCTCTAGCGGTATGGTGATGCATAATGATGATATTACCGATATGAGTAGGACCATTTTGGCTAAGTGGCCTCATATAACCAACTATCCAACCAACTTGATTTTCGACATCATAATCTTCTCGCTTAATCTTACGCCCTACAAAATCATATGCATAGTCAAGATCCCCAAATTCATGTTCCCATATTTTTAACGCTTCGCTTCGATCCATATTTCCTCCTCTAATTGTAATGTTGAATTTTATCTTTTTTAGCAAATATTTGAATATGTTCTTTCAATACCTGTATGTTGAGTGGTCCAGATGTTCCTTTCTCTCCATCTAAACACCAGTCGAATTTATCACTAACCTCAATTTTGACTTTTGAAGCTTGATAGTGTTTCACATATCGATCTTTAGTAGCATTATATAAACCTAACGTAAAAAGTTTAATTATTCTTGAAAGGGTTGATATTAACTTGCTCTTGATTCCCTTTTTAGCATTTTCAATTAAGACAACATCGATGATACCATCATTCAGTTTGGTCATTTTATTGAATAAGAAGCCCGCTACTGACTTTGAGTTCATTACCAAAATCATCGCATAATTTCCTTCTACTACCTTATGGTCATCAAGTGTTATTTTTAGATCTAACCTGTAAGGTTTTAAGGCATCTTTAATACCGCTAATAAAGTAAGCTAGTTTACCGAGAGCCTTTTTAGCTTTTTGTTTAGTCGTATAACTGATGGAGGTAAAAGTACCAGCAGCAGCTACATAAGCAAAATAGCACTCATTGGCCCTACAAATATCATGTTGAATCGTATTGCCTTCAAGAATAATGTCGACTGCTTTTTTTATATTGCGACTTATTCCTAGTGTCTTGGCGATATCATTAGTAGTCCCAGTTGGTAAATAGCCCAGGATTGGCCGTTTATCTTCACCAGAGATTCCTTGAATAACTTCATTGAAGGTACCATCACCACCAGCAAAAATTAAATAATCATAGACGCCACAAGCTTCTCTGGCTATCTTGGTTGCATCTTGAGGGTTTTTCGTGGGATGACAATCGATTTGATCAAACCTTTTACTTAATCGGTTTACCACATAAGAAAGGTATTTATTAATCCGACCATTACCGCTATTGGGATTATAAACGAATAGACATTTCATTAAAGTTTTCACCCCTAATTTTAAAAACTACTATTATATTTATTATTATACCATAAATAAACTATTTTGAAATAAAAAGAGGGGAAAAAGTTTTCCCTAAAAACCATATTCAGTATTTTCTACATATTTCTGTTCTTCAATACGTTTTTGACGTGTTAAATGAAGATAGTAATTGGTATCAGCAGTTGCAAAATAAGGCATAAAATATAATGCATATAGACCAAATGTAATAATTATCAAAAACGCATGACCGATAAATGACAAATGGAAAACAAACAATTCGCCCTTATGTCCCATCATCAATTCTTTACTTTCTTTTAATGCGTCTAAGATTTTCATATCAGGGTTTTCAGCAATAATTCTTGTGGCTTGATAATATTGATACATAAAAATATATCCTGGGACAATAAATAAAATAAGACCAACAATGATAATTAGACCATAAAGAAGTCCAACAGCACAGATTTTTGCTGCATGATCGAAACTTTTTACTTCTTTATACAAGTATTCAGCAACTACTTCACGTTTAAAAATAAGGTTTTTTATGACAAAGAATAATCCAGTAGAAAATAATGGTGATAGTAAAACACCAATTATTGTTGCTCCTACGGCTCCAGAAATAAAACCTACCAATAGCATAATAAGTAATAAGATAAAACGATTGCCTTTTAAGACATCTTTTGCTTCACTTTTAATAAATCTACGATCCATATTTTCTCCTTTCACAACTATCATTTACATAATTATACCATATATATGCAAAAAAAGTACAAAAAAAGGGAATAATATGTTAATTATTCCCTTAGATTGTGCTTGAAAGTTTTTCTTCAAGTTCTTGGATAAATTGTGTTCGATAAAGTTCGAAGTAATATCCCTTCTTATTAAGCAACTCTTTATGAGTTCCTTTTTCAAGAATCTTACCATCCTTTAAAACTACTATTACATCAGCATTAACAATGGTTGAAAGTCTATGTGCCACTATTAAACTAGTGCGTCCTTTAAGGACGGTGTTCATTGCTGATTGGATGTTCTTTTCATTTTCCGTATCGATTGATGAAGTGGCTTCATCTAAGACAAGGATCGCTGGATCAGAGATAATGGCTCTAGCAAAAGAAATCAATTGCTTTTCTCCAGTCGAAAGCTTATTACCACCTTCACCAACATCTGTATAGTAACCATTTTCTAACTTACTGATAAAATCATGAGCTTTGATTAATTTGGCTACTTCGATTACTTCTTCATCGGTTGCATCTAGTTTACCGTAACGGATATTATCCATAATGGTACCACTAAATAAGTGTGGTGTTTGTAAGACATAACCTATATTACTATGAAGCCAACTTATCGAACGTTCCCGATAATCTTTACCATCGATTAAGATACTACCACTGGTAGGTTCATAGAACCGACAGATAAGATTGATAATAGTACTCTTACCACTACCAGTCTCACCAACAAAGGCTACGCTTTGACCACTCTTGATGTGTAAATTAAAATCAGTCAAAACGTTAAAGTCAGTATTTTGATAGGAGAAACTGACATCCTTAAACTCTATTTCACCATTTAGCTTTTCCCAGTTTTCTTTAAGTGGTTCAAATTCTGTTCCGTATATTTTGATAACTTCTTCAGTATCAACGATATCAGGTTCGGTTTCAATGAGCGTAATGATTCGTTCAGCAGATGCTTGTGCTTGTTGGAAGTCTGATAAGATTCGGGCAAAGGCCATTACTGGGTCAAAGAATCTAATAGCTAAATCAATGAATAGATAAAGCGTTCCATAAGTGATGGCGTCCTTAAGATGCATATAACCACCAACATTAAAGGTTGCGATAACACTAATGTAACCGATAACTAAAATGGTTGGCCAAAACAAAGATGAAAATAAAGCAGCTCTTACTGATTTAATTCTCATTTCAGTTGTTAAAAGATCAAATTCTCTTAAGTTATTATCTTCTAATACTAAACTCTTGGTTGTTTGGGCTCCCATAAATCCTTCATTATAAGCGGCCGTAATTTTAGAGTTGACTTTTCTCACCTCGCGATAATTCTTTAGGATTCTTTTTCTAAAAAATATCGCAATCAGAGTGAGAATTGGTACAATAGCAATTACCACAAAAGCTAGTTTCCAATTCAACACAAAGAGTAAAATTACTATTCCAATCATGATGAAGATAGCCCATAAGATATCAATGATTCCCCAAGAGAGGATTGATGCAAGTCTTCTGGCATCAGATGTCATACGGGCCATGACCCATCCCATTGGGGTTCGGTCATAATATGAGAATGATAACTTTTGTAATTTTTCAAATGCTTCATTGCGAATTTCGTAAGTAGTTAACTCTTGAACTCTCCCCGCAAAATAAATGAATGCCCAAACAAATAATCCAGTACAAATAGCTACTCCAACATAAGCAGCGATAAACCAATAGTAATAGGTATAATCTTGCTTTTCAAAGAAAGTGTCGATCATATAGCTATTAAGCATCGGATATACTAATTCAATGATTGTTTGGAGGGTAATGGCTATCGCCATTAAGATTAAATACTTCTTATGACGGAAGACATATTTAAAGATCTTTTTCCATGTTTTAAAGTCGAGTTTACTATCGGAATAATCTTTTTCTTCAAATTGAGACATTAGTCAACACTCCCTTCATTTAAGACTTTTAAGAATTCATCTTCGAGTTGACCTTGAATGTCCCATAGTTTTTGATAAAGACCTTCTTCTTTAACTAGGCTTTCATGAGTACCAATTTGACTAACCTTACCATTTTCTAACACGATGATCTTATCCGCTTGTTTTGCGGTGGTGATACGGTGAGTAATGATAATGGTTGTCGTTTTGTTTTCTCTATTTTGAAGGGCACTTCTAATCATTAAATCCGTTTGGGTATCAACTGCACTCAACGAATCATCAAAGATTAAGATTGGTTTTTCATCAATTAACATTCGGGCAATCGCCACCCGTTGTTTTTGTCCACCACTGAGAGTAGTTCCTTTTTCGCCAACTAAGGTATTATAGCCTTTTTCAAAGGCACTAATATCTTTATCGATTGCAGCAATCTTAGCTGCTCGATAAACTTTTTCTGGTTTAGCATTATAGTTTGCAATCGCAATGTTTTCGTAAATAGTTTTAGAGAACAAGAATGGGTCTTGTAATACCAAACCAATTTGTTTACGAATGTAACGTTTTTTAATTTCCTTAAGTTCAATTCCGTTGATTAAGATACTACCTTCTTGATAATCAAGTAATCTTGTCAAGAGGTTCGCAATGGTACTCTTACCACTTCCGGTCTTCCCCATAATAGCCACAGTTTCACCAGGGCTAATACTAAAGGTAACCCCATTAAGTAGTTTTTGATTGGTATCTTCAAATTGGAAGTGAACATTTCTAAATTCAATTTTTCCATCAACAATTGGTGTCAATGAACCATCATTAATGAACTCTGATTGCTTATCAAGAATTTCCTTAATTCGGTTAGCAGAAACAACACTTTTTCCTAAGTCACCAATGATTCTACCTAAGCTTCTAATTGGCCAAATGAATGAACCAATTAACATTAATGCCGCCGCAATATCTGATGTATCAACGGCTCCACTACGAGCTAAACTTACTGCTATAGCAGTTGATAACACGTATTGTAAGGTAATAACCATATCTCCAAGTCCCCAAAATATTGAGGAAACATTGTTATACTTAATGTTTTTCTTCTTGTAATCTTCGTTTTGTTTTCGGTATTTTTCTAATTCATACTTCTCATTGGCGAAAGCTTTAACGACTCTTACACCTGATAAGTTTTCTTGTAAGAGAGTGGTAAGCTTTGCTTCTGATTCTTCAATTTCAGTATATGACTTTCTAACATATCTAAAATAGAAGAATGAAGAAAGGAACATTACCGGCATAATAATCATTGAAACCCACATCAATTTTTCATTGATATAAATCATTTGATAAATGGCACCACCAACAGTGGATAGGATGAAAATGATATCTGGAATTTGACGACTGATAAATGTCTTAATTACATCGATATCGGTTGTACATCTTTGAATCAAGTCTCCTGTATCAGAATTATTATGATAACTATAAGGTAGACTTTGAATGTGATCATACATAATCATCCGGTAATCTTTACTTATTCTCTCACCCAGCTTATCACGCAAGAATCCATATAAGAATTTAACGATCCCACGCAAAAATTGAAAGAGGAAAAGCACTACCCCAACCATAAGTAATATTTTGCCGGTTGATCCGAAAGAATGGAAGAACTCAATTAAAAAAATCGGTAATCGTACATCACCGAGAGTTTCGCCATTAAGAACCATAAACACATACTTAATGAAAAGTGGAACATAAGTGTATGCTACGGGATCAATAAAAGCAAGTATCAATACGATTAAAAGTAGAGGTAAATATTTAATTATTAGTTGTCCTAACAGTTTGAAGCCTTTCATGTTAACCTCCATATTTACAATAAAATCCATTCTTAAGACTTCTGTAATTATATCATTTTAAACGCTCATATTCAACTAAATAAATAACCTTTTAAAATGCAAAATGAAACTGGCTTAGAAGCCAGTTTCATCACTTTCTTTAATTATGATTTCTCTTTTTCTAATAGTCCAGTCGACAAAAGCGCGATTGTCTTTTCTAATACTGATATATCCAACCACAGCAATCACCGCTGCACCAATGAAGTCGAGGATTAAGTCCTTCATCGTATCGACAAGGGCTGCTCTTCCAATTAATTCATCACCAGTTACCGTATCACGAAAACGTTGCATATTGGAGTTGAAAGCTCCGTCAATCGCAAACTCTAAGATTTCCCAAATCACACCGATGGATAAAGAAAAACATACTACAAATATAGCAATCATAATTGGACTTAAATTCATCTGATCATTTCGATTTGCATTAATCGAATTGATAATTGAAAAGCCTAAGATTGCGACCATCGAACCCGAGAGGGTATGGAGCATCGAATCCCACCATTTAAATTTATAGAAAAAGTTACCGATTTCACCTAAGGCAAAATGGCAAATACAAAAGGCAATGAAAATAATCTCCATAAAATCTGGTATTTCTAATTGTCCTTTTCGTTCTATCAAACTTGGAATAAAGGATGCTAATAAGAACATTAAAGATTGGGCAGAGTTAAAGATCAAACGGCTTTGTTGGCTATCGTCTTTTACAAAGAAGACACTAACAAAGTTCCCCACGAACAAGATCCCCATAATTATTCTTACCACCCAAAAGATAACATCCTTCTTTAATAAACGTTTCATGCTTTCACCTAATTTCTGTATAAAATGTCACTTTAAATCTATGCTGTCAATCAAACTTCGGTTACAAGATTTACTATTCTAAGATGTTTGTCGTAATAAAGTCCACTCCCATATTAACTAATGATTCAGCAACCACTGGATCATCAACAGTCCAACAGTTAACCTTGATTCCTAAACCATGCAATTTATCAACTAATTCTTTTGAAAGACATTGATAATAAAGGTCAAGATCAAGTTTATATTCAGCACATAACCTCAAGATTAATTCTTCATTTTCTTGATATTTTGATGTTAAAAACTGTAATCTAAGGTTAGGATTTTTCTTACGTAAAGTAATTAAATTTTGATAATAGAATGAGATAAAGATACAATGGTCTAAATAATCAACTTCTTTGATTTGATTTAATACATCTTCAATATCTTCTTCTAACCATTCACCTTTAAATTCAATAACGCATTCTTTTTGATATCTTTTAGAAATCATTACATATTCCATAAGTGTTGGAATTTTTATATGACTTCTTATGTTACGATCTTTATCATATAGCGGAGTATTTAATAACTCTTCATAAGTAGTTTCTTTAATTATCTTTTTCACTGGAGATATTCTTTCAGTATGGTCATCATGAATGACAACTACTACCCCGTCTAAAGTTTTATGGATGTCACATTCCATCCCATAGTAACTTCTATTCCCCCCAGCAATAAAAGCAGCTGCGGTGTTTTCCATCTCAAGTCCACTTAAACCTCGATGGGCAATCATCAATGTATTACCCTTATTAATTTTAATAGTATTCATAACTGTCATTATCCTTTCTGTAATTAAATGTTGCTAATAAAAAACTTCCACATTATACATTATTATATCAAATTTTACATTTTTTGCATCAAATATATGAAACTATTTTCACTACTAACTTTATAAAAAAAATCACCTTCTCAGGTGATGTTAATTCCAGATGGTGACTCGTACGGGATTCGAACCCGTGTATGCATGCGTGAAAGGCATGTGAGTTAAACCGCTTCTCCAACGAGCCATCAATATATGG
>FZPS01000144.1_pt100 | contig 12054 bp, 6 predicted proteins | sample 1817821 | NCBI WGS metagenome assembly FZPS01 (sample SAMEA104158645, study PRJEB21678) | metagenome | place: Germany | collected 2015-04-21 | reverse complement strand
AAGTGCGAATTTCCCGGAAAGTTTTTGCAATTATAAGGAATAGTTTTATCTTTGCACAGCTTAAAAAATTCGGGGTGTAGCGCAGTCCGGTTAGCGCACCTGCTTTGGGAGCAGGGGGTCGCGAGTTCGAATCCCGCCACCCCGACAAAACAAAAAACACTTGCAGTTTTTATTATGCAAGTGTTTTTTGTTTTGAAATCTTTAATTTGATCGGATTATTCTTTGTGTTTAACAATTATCCTCAATTACTGTTTCCTCTTAAATGATAGGTTCCCGAACCAAGTTCGATTTCGATGTGCGAATCGGTTTCCGTTACCTTTCGTATTCCTTTTTGAGTGGGTACCGAAATATTCAGGTCCTTGGGCAATCTTACCAAAGCCGAAGTATTAGCCGGGATAACAATATCCCACGTGAACGCATCGTTTTCCTTCGTCCATTCGCTTTTGATTTCTCCGTAAACCGAATTGTAGGTGGCTTTTACATGCGTTAATCCTTTCGGGAATTTGGGCTCCATTAGCAATTTTTTGTAAGCGATACTTTCGGCTGCATTTTTGATTCCTGCCAGATCTTCATAATACCAGATGATCAGGTCGCCCAGCAGCATCACGTGATTACCCGAATTCATTGCAGGATCGGCAGTATCGCCGTTCCAGAGCTCCCATATGGTGGTTGCCCCTTTTCTGACCATATAACCCCAGCTGGGATACGTATCGTTGGTGGCAATTTTATAGGCCAGATCCACATTCCCGTATTGCGTAAGACCCCGCATCAGTTGCTGGATTCCCAATACGCCTGTGCTAACGTGGCCATCGAAATCCACCTCGGTTTTTCGGACAATATTGTCGAAAACCCGCTGCTCGTATCCTTCGGGGACCAATCCCAGACGAAGGGATAGGATATTGGCCGTTACCGTATTGTTGTCGTATTTTGCCGAGTCGGCATCGAAATAGCGGTTGTTGTAGGCTTCTTTTATTTTTGCTGCAAGGTCTTGATATCCGGCAATATCTTGTTCGTTACCTGTAAGACGGGCAAAGTCTGACATCAAATTCAGCAGACTGTAATACATGGTTGTACTCAGAATGGGACCGGCAGTTTTTCGTGCGGGATCTTTCGAGTGGATCAATTCCTGCGATTCGGGAGGCATGCACCAGTCGCCATAGGTGTCTTTTATGATGATATAATCTTCCATCGATACCTGTTGAATGCGTTCCAGATACCGTTTCATAGACGGGTAATGTTTCTTGATGGGTTCGACGTCGCCAAACTGACGATAAAGCATGTTCATGGCGTAAAAATAGGCAGCCGGCCACGTTACATCATCGTTATATATTGTCCAATAACGTGGTGAAACCACCGAAATGCTTCCTTCGGGACTTTGCGAATCTTCGATATCCTGTACCCATTTGGCGTACAGCAAGGCATTATCGAAGATGAAAGCTTCTCCAAAACATCCGGTTGCCCGATCACCAAGCCAACCTTGACGTTCGTCGCGCTGCGGACAGTCGGTAGGCATTCCCCGATAATTGCCCCTGATTCCCCAATAAGCGTTTTTGAAAACCCGGTTGATGATTTCGTTCGACGTTTCAAATTGCCCGGTTGTTACCATTTTGTCGTACAACACCCTGCCGGTAAAGTTGGACAGATTGGGTTGATAATCCAGTCCCGATACTTCTACATAGCGAAATCCGTGATAAACAAACGACGGTTCCCAACTGAATGTGCCATCTTTTGCCGGGATGTAGATATCGGTGACTTTTGCCGAACGAAGATTGTCCATATAAAGCGTGCTGTCGGGATTGAGCAGTTCGGCAAACCGTAAAGTGATGGGTTGATCTTTTTTTCCATTCAGGTTGTTGATTCTTACCCATCCTACCATGTTTTGTCCCATGTCGAGAATAAATTTTTCATTGGGAAGTTTCATGATTTTTATCGGTTGGATTTCTTCCTGTATTCTGTGATTCGGGTTGGGTTGTGCTGTCAGTTTTCCTTTGGGATCTTCCATGATATCGACCGAGTTCCAACTGCTGTCGTCGTAATTCGGAGTATTCCACCCTGTAAGTTCCAAACGGGCATCGTATTCTTCTCCATCGAATTCGTTGTTGGCAATAATCGGTCCTTTGGAGGTGACTTTCCACGATTCGTCACTCACGATCACGTCGGTTGATCCGTCTGCATATTCGATTTCGAGTTGAGCCAACAAGCGAGGCAATCCGAACACCATGGTTTCGCCTCCACGCATGCCGAAAAATCTTCCGTTCCCCAATTTTACTCCTAGCAGGTTATTGCCTTGTTGTATGAGTGGGGTTACTTCGTAAACGTTATAATACACCCGTTCGGGATACCAGGAAACCGTGGGAGCAAAAACGTCTTCCGAAATACGTTTCCCGTTCAAAAAAGCTTCGTACATACCCAGCCCTGAGATGTAAAGTGTAGCCCGTTTTATTTTCGAATCTTTGGTATTGAACGGTTTGCGTAGATACCGTGCAGCCAGACGCGTATGTCCTTCGGCTGTTTCGTTGGGATTGGAAAGCGAATCTTCGCCAATCCATTGTGCTTGCCATTCCGCATCGTTCAACAATGCCATTGTCCAGAATTGAGGTTTGCTCCATTTGCCGGCACCTTGATTGGTATTCACCTTTACACGCCAGTAATAAATGCCTCGTGAGGCAAGATCCGATCCTTCGTATGGGATAAGAATCGATTGATCGCTATCTACGTTACCTGAATCCCAGAGGAGGTTTTGTTCTTTTTCAAGATCTTCTTCGGTTTCGGCAACCTGAATGCGATACGATTGTTGCACCACATCAGGAATATCAGAAGTAATTTGCCACGAAAAACGGGGGGTTTGCGTGGCAATTCCCTGAGGATTTTCCTGCATTTCGACTTTCAGAGCAACCGCTGTGGGACGTTTACCCTGACATCCAATCAATAATAGGGTTGCTAACATTGCAATTAAAAAGGTTGTGCGTTTCATTTTGTGATTCTTTTAATAAGTTCAAGAAAAAACTTGTAATTTGACTTTTAATGGATATTTAATTTGTTTTTCGCAGGTTGTGATGTTGTTGTGTTTAATTTAAAAACTCGTATTTTCCGGCAGGGACATGAAATAAAACGTAACCGTCTTTTTCCCCGATTTGTCGGGAGAATCCGGAATTTTCATGGACCATAGTTCCTTTTTTATTCGGAAAACAGACGATTGCCTCGCAATTGGGCGGAACAGTCAAAGATAAACATATCCTTCCGCTTTTGCAATTCCAGTGCGATTTTATTAATCCTGCAGGCGATTCAAAATCGGCTTTTGCCCATGAAATTTGTGATTCGGCAAGGTTGGGAATACGGATTACGAACCGTTTGAATCCCGGGATTTCGGGGTCTCTTCGGATTCCTGCCACCCCATCGATATACCAAGCACCGGGATAAAGATAAGAACTGTGCAACAAAGAATGACCGGGAAGGTCTTTTTCCCACATTTCCCAAATGGTTGTGGCACCATTCTCGCGCATAAATCCCCAACTTGGATAAGTGGTTTTGGATGTCATGGAATAAATGAGGTCATCCCGTCCTTCTTCTCGCAAGACTTTAAAAAGCATGGCGCCACCTGTAATTCCTACGTGAATATGTCCCCTTTTGTTTACCATAATTTCTTTTTCGAGCCTATCCATCACGGTTTGACGCAAATCCGGAGGCATAACGTTCCCATATAATGCTGCAGCGAGATTGCTCATCGACTTGTCGGCATAGCTGTGATCTTCTTCGTTATAGAATTTGTCGTGAATGGCTTTGCTTGATGCTTCAGCCTGTTGCTCCCATTTTTCGGCTTCATTTGTTTTACCGATTACTCGGGCAATTTTGGCTGCCGTACGCAGGTTGTATACCCTATAGCAATTGTTAAAACACAGGGTCTCCGGTTTATCGTTATTCATTCCTTCTGCTGTGGCATTTGGCCATAGCCAATCTCCCAGAAAATCCCATTGACCTCCGTAACGTTGCAAAAGATTGTTTTGCGTGTGCGAATCCAAAAATTCGAGCCATTTTTTAATCATGTCGAAATTTTCCTCGAGAATCCTGATGTCTCCTTCGTGCTGATACAATAACCACGGTAAGGTTACTACAATACCGCCCCACGCCGGACCTCCGCCTCCGTGATAGGTAGGTGCGGAGTGGGGGAGAACACCATTACCCAACAATCTTCCGCTGCCTACTTGTTTGCGTGCCCATCCGGGGTCGTTCATGTTGCCAACCATCGTTTCTGTGCCTTGTACATCACGCCAGTCTTGCAACCATTTGGAGTAAAATGCTCCTAACTTGTAGTTAAACATGCCGGTTTCGGAAGTAGCATGTGCATCGCCGCCGTAACCGAATCGTTCCCGATGCGGACAATCGACTACATACCCTCCAAGTGAAAGATTTTCGAATGTCCATCGTACACGATCGTAAATCCAGTTTTGCAACGGATCGGAACATTCAAAAGTGGTAGCGGTTTTGTATGTCGTGCGAACCATCCATCCCTTGATATCTTCGGGTTTGGGTTTTGTATTTTGACCTTTTATCGTGATCCATCTTCCGGCACTGTAATTAAAGCGGTTGCGAAATGTGCCTTTACCCGATGTACCGATGACGTATGCACTGTGAATATTGAAAGTCATTTCGTCTTGTTCTCTTTCGGAAAACAAAAAACGAATAGTATCGCCCGGCTTACCTTGTACATGGATTTGTGTCCACCCTGCAAAATTTACACCCATATCCACACGGTACGATCCGTCCGGTCGTTTTTCTATGGCAATAGGATGTATTTCGTCGAATTGTTTGTTGGGTTCAATTTGCTGTGCAGATAAGGAAAGAGTTGGAGAATAGACTGTTGCCGTATCCCACTTTGAGTCATCGAAATTGGCTACATTCCAATTTTGCATCTCTTTATTGGCATCCTGTATTTCGCCACCGTAATTTCGCATTTCCCATGTTCCCAGCAGTTTATTGGAACTCGGATGCGTTTTCCATGTATCGTTGGTTTCGATGCGTACCATTTTGTTATTGTCTTTATCGTATATATCGACTTGAGCAATGACGATAGGTGTGCGCGGTTTATCCGGTGTGTTGTAAGGGGCAAAAATAGACCATGATGCTCCCAGCCATAATCCAATTACATTGTTGCCGGATTTGAGTTCATTGGCAATATCGTACGCTGTGTATCGGGCACGTTTTGTATGGTCGGTTACGGCCGGCTCCAATACGTTTTCTCCTATTTTTTTCCCGTTGACATATACTTCATGATAACCAACGGAAGCTACGAACAGAGCAGCTTTTGAGGGTTTTTCTCTCAATTCGAATGTTTTTCGCAACCATGGATCATCGATGTTGCAATTTCCATTTGATTTTTGATAGTCAAACAGTTGTGAACTTCCTATCCATTTTGCCGTCCATTCGCTTCGCAAAAATAAACCGGTGCTCCACTCCGCAACTTCACTATATCCCGATTCATTGTCGTTTTCATCTTTAACGGCTATTTTCCAATAATAATTCTTATCTGATAATAGAGGTTTGCCTTGATATTCAATTAATTGCATCCTATCTGATTTTACCCATCCCGTATCCCACATATCCCCTTTGTGATCATCTATTGTTTTTCGGGAATTACTCACCCATATTCGGTATGCCGTTTGTTTTTGTCCGTATTTATTTTCATCGGTTGCTTTCAATGTCCAACTGAAGCGTGGATGCAACACGTCCAATCCCCTGGGATTTGTCAGATATTCGCAGGTAAGATTTACCGGGAAAATACTGCAAGCCGATTGTGGGAAAGCCGATAGGGAAAATAAGATGAGAAGAGCAATTAGTATGTTTTTTGTTTTCATATGATCATGATTTTTGAAATGAAAATGTTCGGGTTATAAAGCTTTGCTTAAAGAATATTTTCCGCTTCCCACTTTTTTGTAGGTTTTTTCGTTTGGCAGATAAATTTTAGCGGAACAATTGGTCGGAATCAAAACATTCATGGTGAAAATATTGCCTTCCATTTTCCAATCCACTTCGATGGTTCCGTGTAAAGTAGTATAAGAAGCTTCAACAAATTTTAAATCTCCCACCACCTGGGGTGCAATTGTTATGTTTCGAAATCCGCTGTAATCGTTTTTATCGACTGTAATTCCGGCCAACGATTTATAGAACCACTCTTCGATCTGTCCCATCATAAAATGATTCCACGAATTTCCTTTGCGAGGGTCCCATTGTTCCGTTAAAGTCGTCGCCCCGAACTGTACCTGAAAACCATAGCCGGGAACTTCTTTATGATTGTGCATTTTATACATGATTTCATTCAATCCGTTTTCTGCCAGCACTTGAAACAAATACCGGTTTCCTACGTCCCCTGTTGTTAATTTATAGTTGTGTTTTTCAATGTCTTTAACCAAATTATCGAGAACGGCTTGTTTGTATTGAGAATCAACCAGTCCGGCATACAGGGGCATGGCATAAGAAGCTTGACTCCCTGTTCCGTATCGGGCTGTTTCAGGATCGAAAAACGCTTTGTCGAAAGCTTCTTTTACTTTTTCCTTTAAATCGGTATAATAGGCAACATCGTCTGTTTTGCCAAGCATTGCCGCGGCTTTTGTCAAATAATCGATATCCATGTAATAATGGGCTGTTGCCGATAGCGCTATGGGAGTATTTCTCGAGGGTCCTGCGGGAAATTCTTCGTTATAATCGTACCAGTCTCCCAAGCCATGCGAAACAATATGATTTTTGGCAGTAGTCGACAAATAATCCACGTATTTCTTCATCACATCGTAATATTCGATTATCAAGGAATTATCTCCATAGTATTGGTAGTACATGAAAGGTAAAATAACGGAAGTGCTTCCCCACTCGGGTGAATCTCTGAATCCTCCTTCGAAGATGACATATTCAGGAGCGATATCGGGTACCAAACCGTTTGGGAGTTGAGCATCGCGAATGTCGCGCATAATTTTTGGAGCAAAAGTCGTTAAATTGAAGTTGTAGAATAATCCCGGACCATTTAAGTGTACTTGTTCCAACCATCCTAATTTTTCTCTGTGCGGGCAATCCGTAAAAACCGCCTGAAAATTGCTTTTCATCGCATTTACGATAATTCGGTGGGCATCGTTAAAGATGGAGTTGGAGCAATGAAAATGTCCGGTTTGGGGTGCCGAATTATAGACAAAGCACGATTTTACATCATTTACGACCGGCAAGTTGCTATCGTCGTTGCTGTTTTTCATTTTCGCGCCTTCTACCTGAATATATCGGTATCCATAGTATGAAAAGCGTGGATGCCAAATTTCTTCCCCTTCCCCTTTCAACGTGTATTCATAATAATAAGGAGTCCCCGATTGGGATTGGTTGACCGATCCATCTTCATTTAGGTTTTCTCCTACGATCAATCGGATTTTATCTCCTTTTTTTCCGGATACCCGGATTAACGGGAATCCCGATAGATTTTGCCCCATATCGAGCGTGTAAAAATTGTCTCCCTTCTTGATCTCTTTGATGGGATAGGTTTCCATTATTTTAACAGGTGGTGCGGTTTGGGGTGTCAATTTCCCTTTCGGAGGTTCTTGTATCACTACCGCCCGCCATTCCGAATCGTCAAAACTCCATGTATTCCATCCTTTTTGCTCTAATCGTGCATCATAGTCTTCACCTCCGTACATATCGTTAAAAACAATGGGGCTAAGAGAGTATTTCCAACTTTCATCTGAAACGATTTCTTCTCTCGAACCATCCTCATAGGTCAATTGCATGTTGAAAAACAAGGTGGGAGGTCCGAAACTTACTTGCATTTTTACGTAACGGCCACCTTGTTCGTTATAAAAACCGTTTCCCAACAGGACGCCTATCGTGTTTTTGGTTTCGATATTTTCTGTGACATCGTAGGCATTGTAATATACTGTTTTATCATAATCGCTCCATAAAGGGGCAAACTGATCATTGCCCACCTTTTCTCCGTTCAATGAAAGTTCGTAATGCCCCAACCCACAGATATAAATAATGGCACTTTTCACTTTTCCGTGGGTTTCAAACGGTTTTCTCAAATAAATGCTTCTTTTCGAAAGGGGATGGGTTTGCTGCCATTTTTTTGCTTCTTCTGAGGCAACGGCCAATGCATGATAATTTCGACCTTCGGGAATATGTGAATCTTTTTTCTTTATAGCGCCAATCCATCGGGCTTTCGATTCAATATTTGAAGGCGATAGAAAGGAGGTTGCTATGGCGTAAGCCGATTGTTGCACATCATTATTCTCTACAGACATCAGTTGCCATCCAAAAGAGGGTGTTTGCGAAGACACTAAAAGGGGATTTGTTTGGTAATCACATGTAAGGTACGCAATTTTTACTTTATCTTTGTTTGAAGCGTAGGCACCTAGTAAAATAACCGTAACAACTAATATTGTGGCTATAAACTGACAATGCTTTGTTTTTATTTTCATATTTATAAGATTTTTTCATTATTTGTAACAAATACTCTTGTGCTTTTGGAATAAATATCGCCATAAGGTGCATAGTAGAGAAGGTCGACGTAAAAGGCACGAAATCCGGATTCGGGATAAGGGATGGTTATTTCGACAATTTCTTCACCTGTCATTTCTATCGGTTTGCTTACGAAACGATTATCTCTAAAATCGCGATCCTCCGAATCGGCTTTCCAAAGCAAGATTCCGGCTAATCTATCGGGTGAAGTTTTTACTTTCAATTGCACTCCCTGCTCGTTTTCCTCCGTTTCCCAGGAACAAGCCGGGTATTTTTTTCCTTGTAGCGTTTCCGCAAAAAAAGCACTCAGCGCTTTTATGACCTGTTTTTTATCTCCCAACCCGTGACCTGCATTGGCAACATAATGCAAATAATTTTCTCCCGGCAACCGGTCAAAATAATGCTTAACGGCATCTACGGGCCAATAAGGATCGTTGGTTCCATTAAAAATGAGTTTTGGCATGGTTAGTTTTTCTCGATAAGAAAAAGGATCGATCATCTCTACTACTTCCTTTCCTTCCGGCGTATTCGTCTTTTGGGCAACTTCCAAATCTACATAATCTTTGATTTGAATGCTATAATCTCCCCATGCTTCTACATGATAAGGGATGCTTTTCGGCATATTCAGCATGTCGATTACCATTGGAGCAATGGCCACAACACGCGAATCCGAAGCGCCGGTCAACCATGTTGTCCAACCTCGCTTGGAAGCACCTGAAACCAAAAATCCGGAAATGTCATGTTTTAGGATTTCCATTGAAAAATGTTGAACTGCATCCATTGCCCGTATGGCACTCTTGGTCATGGGGAAAAGTAAAGGCCATGTAAAATCTTTATCTTTCAGGTAGTTGTATAATGTAAACGAAATAAGGGCATCCTCTTTAAGTCCGTTATAAAGCGGCTGATTGGGAACCTGAGAAAGCATGGCGGTTACCGCTTTGTTTTTTTCTGCAATTGCCCCGATCATTTTAATTTCGTCATTATCTTTCTTCTTCCAATTGGGCATTTCATCGCTATTGCTGCCACCGGTTATGTAAAGCAGCGCCCTGTCATATTTTATTTCTGTTGGTACAACTATCGTAAGCTGATGCCTCCAAGTGTATTCTTTCCATTTTTGGGAGGTAAGAAGAAGGTTGTAAACCTTTAAACCGTTTAATTCATAGCATTCTTTTTGCTCCCAAGAAAAGGATTGGTCGCCAGTATCGATATAGTCTTGCAGGGCCGTTTTGGGAGTTACTTGTTGAGCAATTGACGTAATGCAAAACAGAATAAAAACCGGTATTAAGATTTTTAAGCGCATAATCGTTCTATTCATCATCATTTTAGTTGTAAATTCGAATAATTTCTTTCCTTCGCTTATTCATTACCCCATAAGGTTGGGCTATTGCCTTTTGCCTTGCGCCATGCATCTCTCCATTTGTGGATTTCCGCAGGGCCGATAAACGGCATCAATTTGCGTTGTTCTTTTGTGGGAGCCGGGGGCAACATCATGGCTTTGTCCTGATACCAGTAGGCTACCGATCCCAGATCAAGCGTCAAATTGTTGTTGTGTCCGTGTTCGATAGTTCCCTTTATTCCGTTTTCGAAGAAAATGGGATCATGAATAAAAAAGCGATAGATATGGGTTCTTCCGAGCCAGCCCACGTCGTCGTTTACCCGGGGATAGCCGAAAAACAAACTTGTATAAGGTTCTTTGGGACACCATGAAGTATTGAAAAAATCTTCTGTTCCCGTACCGATCAGCGAAGGAATTTTTTCTCCGTCAATAAACCACATATCGTCTCCTTCGCCATACCACATGGGGGTAGGAGAATGCACATAGTAATTGATTCCCACGAAATGCCCTTTGCCTTGTGTTTCGATGAACACATAATTATCGGAGCCCGTGGGATTGTTCCCTTGGGGGCCGAGGACACCCCATTCGTTTTCGCCTTCCGGTAAAGCATTGGTCAGTTCGTGATTGTACCAGGCATGAAAACGTCCTATGCCTTCAGGCAATTTATCCGTTTCGAGATAATCGACATAAAAATAAAAAGCATCGATGTTCCGGTTGGTTTGATTCTCTATTTCGATGCGTGCTCCTTTTTCGAAAGGCATGGCAAAATAACAGGAGAGTCCGGTACCGTTCACAGGCCCTGCATTCAGCGGAAAGGAAGAATAATTGTACTGTTCGTTCCATCCTTGACCGAAAAAAGGACCGATGGGCGATTCTACCGAGGGGTATTCGTTGCCATCCCAATACATTCGCAGGATGATGTCGTTTCTGCTCAGTTCGCCGGGGGGTGGGGTAATTGTAATCCAAATGTGGTTGATGACTCCCTTTCCCGATATTTCGGCAATCGTCCGCTTTTCACCCGGTTTGATTCCGGACACATTATCGGCGTTTCCGCCCGTCCTATCGTAACTGCTAATCCGCCTGTTCCTAACTCCGTTTTTTATCTTTGCCAAATCGAACAATTCTCCCGACATTTCATTCTGTGAGAATAATGCCAAACTTTCGTCTTTATCCCCAAAAACTTTTTTCACGGCTTTCAGATAACCAAATCCATTCAACATATCGGGTAACAAATAGCTGCCTTCTACCCATTCGTTCCAAGCATTGATGGTAATAAGCTTGGGTTGATCGGGATGATTATCCGCATATTCTTTTGCTTTGAAAAGCAAAGCGGCAAAACTGACAGGCGTGTTGTGATAATGTACCACATCTTTCTTACCTTTTGCCGGGAACCTTGGTGTATCGTCCCACCCGATAGAAACACATGGGAATACGGGGACATTCAATATCGAATCCAATTGGGCTCTTATTTTTAACGAATTGGCACCGTATACCAAATAATCCTCATCCAGTCCTCCCATATTGTACATGGCCACACTGTTGAACCCCATATCTTTCACCTTTTGAGAGAATCGAGCGGCTGCATCTCTCGACATAACGGAGCCTCCGCCCTGATTCCATTGGATGTGCAAATCGGGGAAGCCGGCTTGTTTTACTTTTTCTCTAAAATAATCCAATGCTTTGCGCGTTTCTTCCACACTTCCTCCAAAACTTTCCATCAGATTTTCTATGCTGAAAATGGAAAATACCGGTTTGCCGTCAATTTTGAAATAGTTTGGCCTTTTGAAATATCGGTCAATCACTCTATCGACAATAATTTTGAAATTCTCCCAATCGACTGCTCCATCCCAAAGCAGAGAATCATCGTCTTTAAATTTATGCACATTCCAGTAGTTTCGTTTTACATCATGGTTAGCCCACATAATGTAAAACTGCATTTTCGAATTGTTTTTTGCTTTCAAAAATCCGTCATTGAGAGCACTTTCCAAAAAAGGCCCTCCATCAAACCAATACCAATCATACACAAAAACATTCACGCCATGATCTACAGCCGTATCAATCCATTTCTCCACCACTTTTGGATCATTGTCCATCTCATAACCCCACAAGGGTAGGCGGGGCTGGTAATGTCCTTCAAACCGGGGAGTCCCCTTTTTTATCACTTCCCATTCGCCAATTCCTTCCGGCCAGAGCATGTCGCCAAACCGTTCGTCATGATGGCATGATGGCCAAAT
>FZPS01000098.1_pt339 | contig 12054 bp, 8 predicted proteins | sample 1817821 | NCBI WGS metagenome assembly FZPS01 (sample SAMEA104158645, study PRJEB21678) | metagenome | place: Germany | collected 2015-04-21 | reverse complement strand
CGACAGATATCCGCGGCACTCAAAATGATTACCGACTTGGAGCGCATCGGTGACCAAGCAGAAGATATCGCTGAGATTATCGTCCATCTTACAGACAAAGATGATGATCTCGAATCGGAACTGTCAGGCATGGCTAATGCAACGATGAAAATGGTAACGGACAGCGTCGATGCCTATGTCAAACGCGATCCGGAGCTCGCACGGGCTGTCATGGCCGCCGACGATGTCGTAGATAACTACTTTTCGAATATTAAAAAAGATCTGATTGACGCGATTGCCTCAGATCCGGAATCCGGAGAATACGCGCTCGACATCCTGATGATTGCGAAATACTATGAACGCATCGGCGATCATGCTGTAAATGTCGCAGAATGGGTCGTTTTCTCTATTACAGGTATACACCGGACTACAGAATATGAAGAGAGTATGTCGGAATGATTTGGTGTGTGGAAGATGATGCCAGCACTCGCGACATTGAAGTATACGCGCTTCAGATGGCGGGGTTCGACGCACAGGGTTTTGAGGACGGCGCTTCATTTTGGAAGGCGTTAAAGGAACGTCAGCCGCAGCTTGTGGTGCTTGATGTTATGCTTCCCGAAATCGACGGAATAGAGCTTCTTCGACGCATGAAAGCTCATGCGCAGTACGCTGACATTCCTGTTGTCATGGCCACCGCGAAAGGTGCAGAATATGATAAAATACATGGCCTGGATCTAGGTGCGGATTATTACCTTGTTAAACCGTTCGGCGTCATGGAGCTGGTCTCGTGTGTGAAAGCGGTGCTTCGCCGCTACAAACCGAAAACGGATAAGGTGCGAACTTTAGAAGTCGGCGGTGTGGTTCTGAGTCCGGAAAAACACACGGTGACCGTCGACGGAGAACGCGTTAAACTTACAAATAAAGAATTCGAACTGCTTCGTCTCTTTCTGTCTCAGCCCGGCATTACGTTTACACGCGATCAGTTGATGGAGCAGGTTTGGGAAACAAGCTATCGTGGCGAAACACGTACGGTGGATATGCACATCCAAACTTTACGCCAGAAACTCGGCCCTTATCGAAAGCTGATTGAGACGGTAAGAGGTGTCGGTTACCGGTTGGAGGCAAAACAATGAAAAAGAAAATCTTCGGCAGCATCATGTTGATTGCAACGACCGTCTTGATTGCCAGTTTTGTCATCATCATCGGTTATCTTTACACCTATTTTAGCAGCGCAGAAAAACAACACATCAAAGATGAGTTGAATCTTGCCTGCAGCGCTGTTGAACTCAACGGAATCGACTATCTCGAAAAAGTAGAATCCCATCGCTATCGGCTAACTTGGATCGACGCAGAAGGCCTTGTCCTCTACGATAGTGTTGCCGATGCGAAGGAACTTGAAAACCATGCCGACCGTGCGGAGTTTATTGAAGCCATGGCTTACGGCGAAGGAGAGAGCTCCCGCTATTCATCGACGTTGCTTGAAAAGCAGATGTACGTCGCGCGCCGCTTGAAAGACGGCTCTGTCCTGCGCATTTCGATCGGTGTTGCGACGGTCGGACATCTGGTGCTCGGCATGCTTCAACCTTTTGTGACCGTGCTTGCCGTCGCGCTGTTGTTGTCTTTGTTGTTTGCCAATTATCTGTCAAAGCGTATCGTCGAACCGCTTAACAAACTCGATTTGGACAGCCCGCTTGAAAATGAAGGGTACGACGAAATTGCGCCACTTCTTGTAAGGCTTAACCAACAACGTCTCAAAATTGACGCGCAAATGCGCAATCTTCGTCGTCATGCTGATGAATTCCGCCAGATTACTGCGAGCATGAGGGAGGGACTGGTGCTCATGGATACGCGCGGTACTATCCTCAGTATCAATCCTGCCGCACAGCGCCTTTTCAGAGCCGATGAAGACTGTGTCGGCGAGGATTTCCTGACGGTAGATCGTGATCCCGGTATTATCGCCATCGTAAAAGAGGCTCTGGCGACAGGTCACGGCGAGATGCGAGCGGAGCGAAGCGGGCAAGTTTACCAGTTTGATGTGAGTCGTATCGAATCGGAAGGTGAACCGATCGGTGCCGTACTCATTGCCTTTGATATTACTGAAACAGAGCGGGCGGAACGCCACCGCCGCGAATTTACAGCAAACGTTTCCCATGAGCTGAAGACACCGCTTCAGGGGATCATCGGGAGTGCGGAACTCATTGAACGCGATATGGTAAGACCGGAAGATATGCAGCGATTTGTGGGACATATCCGCAATGAAGCACAACGCATGGTCACGCTGATCGGTGATGTCATCCGTCTTTCTCAACTCGAAGAGGGCGCTGACATGCCTGTAGAGCCCATCGATCTATTCTCATTGGTAAAAGAAGTCGCGCGCGATCTCGAAGATCTTGCACAAGAACGTGGCGTTGACGTTGCCGTCAAGGGTGAATCCGTCACGATTAACGGTGTGCGACTGCTCCTTTACGAGGCGGTTAGCAATCTTATCGATAACGCCATAAAATACAACGTGGAGAAGGGAAGCGTTCGAGTTAAAGTAACGTCTGATAATGATGAAGCGAAAATCGTCGTTCGTGACACTGGTACCGGCATCGCGAGCGAGCATCTAAGTCGCATTTTTGAGCGGTTTTACCGTGTTGATCGGAGTCACTCCAAAGCGTCCGGCGGCACAGGGCTCGGTCTTTCTATCGTAAAACATGCCGTACAATATCACGGCGGTAAAGTCGACATCGAAAGCGAGCCGGATCACGGCACCGAGATAACACTCATTTTTCCTCTAACAAACCATTTAGACCAAATCGTCGCCGGACGCTAAGAATCGTATAGAAGGAACAGAAGAGACTTCTATTTCATTACAGAATCTAAAAACGCCTGATATGCTATGCGGTACGTCAGGCGTTTTTAGCGATTGTCGCTTTCAACATCTCTTCGGCGAGGATAGGGTTGGCGCGACCTTGCGTTTCTCTCATGACATTGCCCATGAGTGCACGCAATGCCGGTGTCCTGCCGCGTCGATAATCATTGACGGCGCGAGCATTCGAATTAACCGTCGCATCAATGATAGATTGAAGCACTTCAGGATCATTGATCTGCGCGAGATTGTTTTCTTCAACATACGCTACGGGGTCTTGATCTTCCTCCAGCATGACTTTCAAGACTTTTCGACCGGTGTTGCTGTTTATGATGTCCTTTCCCAACAGGTCGGCGAGCGCGCCGAGGGAGATAGGCGAGAGTGGCACTTCCGTTTCGTCCTCGCCGAAAAGCGGTGATAAATCGGTCAAAATGAGGTTGACAAGTGTCTTCGGATACGATGTTTCTTTTACTGCCTCCTCAAAGAAATCAGACAGATCTTTGTCAGCTGTCAAGCGTTCCGCTTCGTAATCGCTAAGTTCATACGTATCCTTATACATCGCTTTTCGCTCATCGGGAAGACGAGGCATCGATGCCTGAATACATGCGATCGTTTCTTTGTTGACGAGGACTTCGCCAATATCGGGATCCGGGAAATACCGGTAATCTGCTGCGCTCTCTTTCTTGCGAAGAGCGCTCGTCTCTCCCGTCTTCTCATCGAAACGGCGTGTCTCTTGGATGATAGTGCCGCCTTCCTCCAGAATGGCGACTTGACGTTTGAACTCACTTTCGATGGCACGCGCAACAAAATTGAAAGAGTTGATGTTCTTCATTTCGACGCGTTGGCCAAACGTCGTCTCGCCTTTCTTTCTGATCGACAAATTGACGTCACAACGAAGAGATCCCTCGTTCATTTTGCCGTCGGAGACGTCCGTGTAGCGCACGACGGCACGCAGTTTGCGGAGAAACGCCACGGCTTCTTCACTGCTTCTAATATCGGGTTCGGTTACAATTTCAATGAGCGGTACGCCGCAACGGTTACAGTCGACTAGAGAGTGATCGTCGTGGTGGATCAGCTTACCTGCATCTTCCTCCAGATGGATACGAGTGATTCGAATTCGCCGCATTCCGTTTTCCGTCGCAACATCCACGTAACCGCCCGTGCAGATAGGCGCGAAGTTTTGTGTCACCTGATAAGCTTTCGGTAAGTCGGGGTAGAAATAGTTTTTGCGATCAAAACGGGAGGACGGCGCGATGTCGCAGTGCAGTGCAAGACCTGCGCGAACGGCATATTCGACACATTCGCGGTTAAGAAGCGGCAGTGTGCCGGGCATCGCCAAGCATACAGGACATACCTGAGTATTCGGAGGCGCGCCAAAAGTTGTCGAACAGTCGCAGAATAATTTTTTCGGTGTTTTCAGTTCAACATGGACTTCAAGACCAATAACGCTTTCGTAATCAAGGACACTCATGATTATTTCCATTCCTTAGTTCGTGCAAAAGACGGGGTCGAGGCAAACGTTCGTGCGCGTCTTCATAGGCAGTTGCCAGCATGTAGAGTCGCCCTTCCGAAAAACGCGGTCCCATCAGTTGAAGTCCGATCGGCAGTCCTTCTTGAGTAAGTCCGTACGGAAAGGCAAGTGCGGGCAGTCCCGCAAGAGGCGCCAATACGGTGAAGCGGTCGGAAGAATATTGACCATTGAGCGATTCGCTATTTCGCGTTCCAAGCAACGGTGCAGGTCCCGTTGTCACCGGCGCCAAGATGGCATCACACGCGTTAAACAGTGTGTTGAAGGCCTGAATCACTAAAGTGCGGATGCGCGCCGCTTTCTCGTAATAAGCGTCATAGTGTTCTTTTGAAAGCAGATAGCTGCCAAGTAACACGCGGCATTTAACCTCCAGGCCGAGCGCATCTGAACGTGAGAGCATGTAGATGTCATCGACGGTCTCGGCATCGGCGGCACGATAGCCGTAATGAACGCCATCGTAACGGTTGATGGCGGAATATCCCTCGGCACTCGTTAAAAGATAGTACGCTGCAAGCGCTTCTTCCAGATGAGGGAATGACAACGACACTACGCGGGCACCTGTCGATTCATAGAATTGAAGTGCGTGTTCTAGGGCGCCGCGCACAGAAGGATTGAGACCTTTTGAGAATTCCTCGACATAGCCGATAACCGGGTTGCCGAACGCATTCTCGGTCGCACCTACATAACCGCCGTCCGGCACGGGAGCGAAGCGAGAGGCCATACCGTCTTTCGGATCGCGTACGGCAATAGCGTCCAGCACCGCAGCGTTGTCGCGTACGGTTCTCGTGATGGGGCCTGCTTGATCGAAAGAGGATGCGTACGCCGTTATGCCTCGGCGCGAGACTAAGCCGTAAGTCGGACGCATGCCGACAAGACCGCAGAATGCGGAAGGCTGACAGATCGATCCGCCCGTATCTGTGCCAAGCGCGTATACCGCTTCACCTGCCGCCACTGCCGCCGCTGAACCGCCGGAGCTTCCGCCCGGTACGCGAGACGCATCGTAAGGGTTATGGGTGACATGAAAGGCGGAGGCCTCGGTTGAATCGCCCATTGAGAATTCATCCATGTTCGCTTTGCCGAGAAAAACGGCTCCATTTTTGCGCAAACACGTCGTGACATATGCGTCATAAGCCGGTACAAAATTTTCCAGCATGCGCGAAGCGTTGGTAGTACGGATACCCGAGGTTGCGATATTGTCTTTTAATGCCATCGGAATGCCGGCAAGCAGACCGGGATCATCGCCTTCTCTAAAGCTCATGTCGGCTTCTTCCGCCATTGAGAGCGCGTCGTCTTTGGTTACGGTGATGTAGGCGCCGACGGACGGCTCTAAGCGCTCGATGTTATTAAGAAAAGTGCTGGTGATTTCATATGAGGAAAGATCGCCTTTTCGGAGGGCTGAAGCTAATTCTTGTATTGTCATGTCGGTTATCGTCATGGTTTGCCTCTCATTCTACGACCGGAGGAACGACGATGAAACCGTCGCGGGTTTCTGCTGTATTGAAAAGCAGCTGATCGCGTGAAGCGCCCGGTATCGTCTCCGGAGTCAGGTAGACGCCTTTCTCGTCTGAGGGTGAAATCGTCATGGGCACGCCTTCCGTATCGACCGTTTGCATATTTTCGGCTAGATCAATGAGGTGTGTGAGACGATGATGAACAAGTCTTTCCTCATCCTGTGTGAGTGACAGGCGCGTTTGGGCTTCCAGTTCCGCAAGATTAAAGACCGGTGTTTTGCGCTTCGGTGAGCTCGACGTATTATCGATCGTCTGAGCAGCATCAGATCCTTTCTCAAGTTGAATGCCGAGCACGGTAAGTTGCGCAGGATCAACGAGGGATGGCGCATCGGTCAACAGGCAGGACGCGTCTCTTATTTTCGGGAACGCGATAACGTCGCGCAAAGAGTCTTCTCCTGCAAGCAGCATGACCAGCCGGTCAAGTCCGAACGCAAAACCTCCGTGCGGCGGCGCGCCATAGCGGAATGCGTTCAAAAGAAAACCGAATCGGCTGTTGATTTCATCTTCTTCAAGTCCTAATGCCTCGAAAACTTTCTTTTGTATATCGCTTCGATGGATGCGAATGCTGCCCGATCCGAGCTCTGTGCCGTTCAAGACAACGTCGTATGCTTGAGAACGTACGCGCGCAGGATCAGAAAGCAAATAAGGAAAATCTTCTTCGTAAGGCATCGTAAAGGGGTGATGTTGTGCGACCCAGCGGCGGTCTTCTTCGCGATATTCAAACATCGGACAATCGGTAATCATGCAGAAGGCATACTTAGAGGAGTCGCGAAGCGCGAGCATGTCTCCGAGTTTAATACGGAGCGCCCCGGTGACGCGGCGCGAAACATTAAGCTTGTCCGCGGAAAAGAGGACGAAGTCACCGGGCTTGGCGCCGACAAGACGCAATAATTCATCCATGTTTTCCTGTGAGATGAACTTTGACAAAATAGAATAAACTTCACCGTCCGGTCGCCAAGCAATCCAAGCCATCCCGCCCGCCCCTTGTGAAATAGCAAATTCAGTCAAGTGTTCGATCGTCGCACGCGTGAAGTCGGCTTTTCCGGGAACGGTGACCGCACGTACGACGCCGCCCTCTTTCGCGGCTTTCTTAAAAACAGTAAAGGAGGAGGTTGATGCATAGGAAGTGATGTCGACTATAGGAAGGCCGAAACGAAGATCAGGCTTATCCGACCCGTACGTATCCATCGCTTCTTGCCACGCGAGACGTCGGAATGGACGCTTTAACGTGATGTTCATCACATCTTGCATCAAATAACTGAACAGCTCCTCTAACAGAAGGAGCACATCTTCTTGTTCGACGAACGACATTTCAAGATCAAGTTGCGTAAATTCCGGTTGGCGATCGGCACGTAGATCTTCATCGCGGAAACAACGCGCGATCTGATAATAGCGGTCAAACCCGGAGACCATCAGGAGTTGTTTAAAAATCTGCGGTGATTGCGGCAATGCGTAGAAAGAACCGGGATGGACTCGACTTGGAACGAGGTAGTCGCGCGCGCCCTCCGGTGTGCTTTTTGTCAACATCGGCGTCTCGACATCAACGAAGCCTTGCTCATCCATAAATCGTCTTATCGAGCTGACGATACGGTGGCGGAAACGGATATTATTTCGAAGAATCGGTCGCCGAAGATCTAAGAAACGGTAGCGGAGACGCAGCTCTTCGTTGACGTCATCGGCATCCGCCGGATTAAACGGCAGATCATCACATGGAGAAAGCAGCTCCGCTTCTCGTACGCGCAGTTCTACGGTGCCGGTCGCGATTTTTGGATTGATCGTTTCCTCGTCGCGCAGCGCGATTATGCCTCGCGTTAAAAGCACTGACTGGTTGCGGACGCGCTCAGCAAGAGCAAATGTTGCCTTGTCGGTCAACATCGGGTTAAAAACGACTTGGAGTGTTCCTTCACGATCGACGAGATCAATGAAGATTACGCCGCCCATATCGCGCTTCGTTTCCACCCACCCACAAGCGCAGGCTTCGCCTCCAACATCTTTTTCAGAAAAAAGACCGCAGTAATTTGTTCGTTTCATAGTTTATTTGTGAAAAACTCCCCTAAATGCAGTTGCTTGCATTTTAGCACAATGCTCCGACGGCAAGAAGCAGGCCGTATTCCGGGGTGATATGATAATGTACAGGCCGATGCATGCCAATGAAAGGTGATGAATCGGTTTGCGGTAAAGTGACAGTCTTATTAATTGTCGAGGCGACCAATATGCTGTTCGCAGGGACATGTCCGGCACGGGGCAAGTAGAAATGGATGGCGAAAGGATGGCAAAGGGAGAAAGCCTTCGAAGCAACATTCACGATGTAGCGCTTATATTTGAAGGCGGCGGTATGCGAGCCAGCTATACAGCCGGTTTTGTGACGATGCTGCTTGAACAGCAACTCTATTTTGACTATGTAGCCGGCATTTCGGCAGGTTCCTCCCACGCGATCAACTATGTTTCGCGCGATATGTTGCGCGCGCGATTATCTTTCACGGATTTGGTTGAGGATCCTTCGTTCGGTGATATTCGCACATGGTTGCGGGGACAGGGTTTTTTCAACGCGGATTATCTTTACTCGGAATCGTCGCTTGCCGACGGCGTCATTCCGCTTGATTTTGAGACGTTTCGGCGAAATAACGCTGAATGCGTGATCGGAGCTTTTTTGAAGAATGAAGGGCACATGGTGTACTGGCGCAAACATGACTACAGAACGATTGATGACTTGACAATTCGAGCGCGCGCGTCATCCTCCGTGCCCTATCTCATGCCGGATACGGTGATTAACGGCAAAATGTATGTAGACGGTGGCATTGGCGACGCCATTCCAATCGATATTGCTGAACAAGACGGTTACGAACGATTTGTGATTGTGTTGACCCGACCGCGCGGTTATCGACACGAACCGCCGGTGCGCTTAGCGATTGTGGATCATTTCTTGAGTCAGCACCCTGTGCAAAAAGAGGCGCTTATGACGCGTTACTTGCGGTACAATGACACGCTTCGAAAAATTGAGCGACTTGAACGCGAAGGAAAAGCGTACATTTTTTATCCGGAAGATGTTCTCGTCCGCATGACGGAAAAAGAACGAGACAAACTGATGGAACAGTATGTCCTCGGGCATGAACATGCGTATAAAGAGCTTCCTTTGCTGCGATGTTTTCTTGATAAAGTAAAAAAGGAAAGGTCTGAGACGTTTGCGAAGACCGGAGATTTAAAAGCGCCATTGGATAGTGTTTTTGAACAAGCTAAACGCGATGTATTAGATCATAAAAAAGACAACGACGTGTCTTTTTCGAAATCCGCTGCTTCAAACTCGCATCAAGAGAAAGGCGAGGAGATAATATGAAGATAATCCACCTTGCCGACCTTCATCTTGGGAAACGTGTACATGAAGTTTCTATGATAGACGACCAGCGCGTTATGCTGGATTCAGTGATCGACCTTTGTCGTCACGAACAACCTGATGTTGTCATTATCGCCGGTGATGTTTACGACAAACCCATTCCCTCCGTTGAAGCGATCAATCTGTTCGAGTCGTTTTTGCTCGCTTTGTCGGCGCTTAACGTGATGGTTTTGATCATCGCAGGCAATCATGATTCCGGAGAACGTCTGTCTTTCGGCGACACGTTTTTCAGGAAAGAAGGCATTCATATAGCGGGCGTGTTTGACGGAGCGATCGAGCAGGTTGTTATCGCCGATGCGTATGGCGACGTGGTGTTTTATCTTCTTCCTTTTATACGACCGATGCATGTCCGCCGTTTTTTTCCGGAAGAAGAAATCTTCTCAACTGAAGACGCGGTGCGATGCGTGCTGCGCTCTGTCAGCAAGGAGATATCATCCTTAGGCGACACGGTTAAAGAAACGGAAGTCGCCGAACAAAATGTCATAGGTCCGACAACGAGGCATGTGCTCATCGCGCATCAGTTTGTCACTCGAAGCGGGTCTGCCGTCATACGTTCCGATTCAGAAATGTTGCAGGTGGGTACAACCGATCAAGTGGATGTATCTCTTTTTTCAGCCTTTGATTACGTGGCACTCGGCCATCTGCACGGAGCGCAGAGTTTGAAGGAAAACGTGTGGTATGCGGGCTCGCCGCTTGCCTACTCATTTTCGGAGGTCGAGCAGACAAAAGGTGCGCTTGTTGTAGAACTCAGTCCGGATAGTCCGCCGAGCGTGCGACCGGAACCGTTGGCATCTCTTCATGCGATGCGCCGTGTTCGGGGAAAACTTGACATGTTGCTAGCCGATGGCGAGCTGTTGGAGCAGAGGAATGATCCGTCACGCGAAGATTATCTTGAAGTGACGCTGACAGACCGAGGTCCTGTTGCCGACCCTATGAATCGACTCAAGGTGTTCTATCCAAACATCATGCGCCTTGTTTTTGAGCGCGTGAGAGGAGAGACGGAATATAAAGACGCTTTAGTAAACGACGAGGATCTGGGTGAGCTTGATCCGGCTGCATTGTTCGAGCGTTTTTTCGAGGAACGAGCCGAACGACCCCTCACGGAGCTTGAAAGAGAGATTGTTGCTGATGCTGCTAAGGCTGCAACCGATGCGTATAACATCGATGTTGATTCAGATCCTGAGGAGCTCGAAAACAGCATCGTCAAGCGTTCGATTGATGGAGGCGTGACAGCCGGCAGTGACGACGGATCGAGCAGAGGAGGCGCGTGATGAAACCTGTAAGGCTTGAGCTATGTGCGTTTGGTTCCTATGCAGACCGCGTTGAGATTTCGTTCGAACACGTACAAAACCGCCTGTTTCTGATTTCCGGACCGACCGGCTCCGGAAAAACGTTGCTCTTTGATGCCATGATGTTTGCTCTCTACGACGATGCAAGCGGTGCCGCGAGAGGCAACAACACGCTCCGAAGTGATTTTGCTTCACCGGATGATGAAACGTATGTTGAACTGACTTTTCTGTTTCGGGGAGACACGTATGTGATTCGGAGAAGTCCTGCTTATGAACGTCCTAAAAAACGCGGCAACGGATTGACGCTTCAGGCTGCGACGGTTGAACTTCGTTATCCGAACGGTCGCGTCATCGATAAAAAAGTTGAAGCGGATCAAGCGGTTGAAGAGTTGATCGGTCTTGATAAACACCAGTTCCGTCAAGTTGTTATGATCGCGCAAGGCGCTTTCTACGATTTGATCAGCGCCCCGAGCAGTGAACGCGTTCATATTTATCGGAAGCTATTTGCTACATACGTCTATCGTGCCATGGAAAACAGCTTTAAAAATGAATACCGTAAGGTAAGTGAACGTTCTCAAAATGAGCAGGAGCAGTTAAAAATGCTGTTTTCCCGATTTACGTTCTTGGAAGAAGATCCGGAGGAAAAGTCGCTAAAGGCTCGCTGCGCCGATATTATTAGCAGCGGTACAGTCTGGGACCTCGATCTGTTGCTTCCGGATTTAAAATGTTGTGTCCTGCAGGATAACAATATCCTTGCCAATTTAGAAGCATCGCTAAGCCAAGCGCAGGAGAACCTAAGTGAGACGACGCGCGCGCTTGACCGCGTCGTGCGAGACAATGATCTTTTGGATCAGTATGATGACGCACGTGACCGGGAAATCGAATTGAACCGAACGCTTCCCGAGTTTCAGAAGAACATGTTACGCCGTGATGCTGATATGCGCGCCCGGACGATCGTTGATCCGATCGCGCGTCTGCGCCTTCGTATTCTCCGTGACCTTGACAAAGCGGAACAGAACTTGAATCGTGCGAAAAATGATCTTAGGAATGCGGAGAAAGATCTTCTTAACTCAAAAAAGAAACAGGCGCTTTTTGTTGAGCGTGAGCCTGAACGCGAAGCTCTCATACTTCGTCACGACGCGCTTCTTAAAGAGCAAAACGCGCGTGAGGCCATCGTGCCTCTAATCCGTGAGAAAAAACAACTTGAAGAAAAAATCGCGTCGTTGCAAAAGGCGTGGAATGATCGTGCTTCTTCGATTAAGGTTTTAGAGGATACGGTTGTCTCAAATGAAGAAGCAATGACCGCGTTCGATGGTGTTGAACAGGCGTCTTTTGAAGCTGAACAGAACGTTGCCGCATTAAAAACCGATGTAGAACGCTCGGAAAGCATAAGTGCAGATTTGAATCGGCAAAGTGATCGGCTGCGTGAGCTTGAGGAAGCCCGTCTTCGATTTTTCGAAGAGCATAGTCTTTGGCGAAAGAAGGAAGACGAGGCTGTTGAAGCG
>FZPS01000037.1_pt36 | contig 12054 bp, 9 predicted proteins | sample 1817821 | NCBI WGS metagenome assembly FZPS01 (sample SAMEA104158645, study PRJEB21678) | metagenome | place: Germany | collected 2015-04-21 | reverse complement strand
TTTTCGTAAGCTCTTCCGTTTTCGTCTTCTATGACCTCGATTATGCCCTTGTCAAAATCCGTATAGTTATTGCCGACAATGCTGATTACTCCGAGGGGCGGCTTTTCGGGGAAGTATCTCTCCTTGCAAGTCTGCTCTGCGATATCCTGCCTGAGAGCTTCATACAGCTCGTTTCTCTGCTCTGAAGTCAGGTTCAGCCTTGCGATATATGACAGGTCTTTCGGATAAACTCTTACAATTACGCCTTCTGAACGCAGGAGCCTTGCCCTCTCGTTCTGCATGATGGGGGTATCGGGAGACAGCGCCTCATCGGCAGCCTTTTTAAATCTTTCTGTGTCGTAAATCTTTAAAAGCTCTTCTATTACGCCCGCGGAGACATTCCTGAAGCTCCTTCTGACCGTCTTGCCGTTCTTGAGATAGTATGTGAACTGAATTCTGGAGGCAAGGCGCTTTGAGGAGTGGTCAGCGGAGAACTTCCACATCTCATACGCGTCCGCGGCGTTAAGCTCGGCGATTTTTGCGTGAATATCTCTGATTAACTTAATATCCTTCTCGCTCTCAAAGCCGGAAATCATTTCGTTTGAGCCGGGGTAGACGAGAATATCCTCGCGCATGGGATAATACTCGCTGAAGAAGCTCTGAACGCCCACAGTGGAGACGGAAACGGATTTGATGTCCTCAGCGGCGGGAACTCTCTTTGAGTAGCCGAAAAGTCCCGTTGAGAAAATGAAGAAGATGGCTGTAATAACTGCGAGATGCATGGGCAGGAATACAAGGTCCCGCTTAAACTCTTTAAAGCTGCGCCTTAAAACCGCATCAAGTATGACAAAGACCAAAAGCGCGGCAAAAAGGGCTATTCCGAAAGCTGCATATTTCTGTAAAGGTGAGCTTGTGAAAATAACGCTGAAAGTGAAAATTGCCACAACAAAAATTCCTACATTGTTAAGAACTCTGTTGGTGCCGATAAAGCCGCTGATTTCAGCTCTTCTGCGCTTAAAGAGGTACATTCCGAGGAAGAATATAGCCGCAATCGCAATCAGCCAGAAAAGATCGGTCAGGTAGTCCGACGCTGCCAGTTCATATATTGTTTCCGCAGCCTTTTCGGCCTGGTCAGCATTCAGAGGCTTTTCACGGTCGGCTATTTCCACAAGGGTACTTGAAAACGCGGTTAAAGGAGTGAGGTATGAGAAATGGGTTACAAGCGACGGGGAATTATATTGGTGCGTTAAGCCCGTTTCTACGAAGGCAACACCGAACGGATTGCCCCATACCAGCTTGTTCATAAGGAATTGAACGCTTGAGAGCAGGAATGTGGGGAGGAATGAGATTATGACCGAGAATATTCCGCCCTCAAAAACCGTTCCCACGCTTGAGAGAACCGCTGCTGTTACGGAGTATGAGAAAAGGGCGATTGTGGCAAATGCCATCATATAGTAGGTGGCCGCCTGCCACAGCTCAAAGCTGCTGCCTATATAGATAAGGTTCATAACCACGCCCACCATTACCGAAAGCACGGCTCCAACCACAAGCAGCAAAGCGCCGCTTAGGTAATGGGCAAGGAACAGTTTTTCTCTCTTAATGCCGAGGCTGTAGTATACATTTACGGTCTTTTTGGAAGTGATGAATCTGAATGAGGAAAGTCCCATAAGAATGCCCGCAACAAGCATAAGTCCACAGGCGAACACCGTTGCCAGTTCGTTTGGGGCAAACAGATAATATATATACTGGTCCTTGGCAGTGGGTGATTCCATATAGGGGTCGCGATATGAAAGCGGGTAGCTCAGCATTGAAAAGAACATAAAGGCCATTACCGCAAGCATAAGTAGTGTTACGACTATATTTGTGCTTTTCAGGCTTTCAGAAAAGGTATGGGTAAAGGGGTTAGCCGAAGATCTTTTTTGCTTCATTGCCCTCAGCCTCCATTTCGTCAAGGAATATTTCTTCAAGTGTCAGGAGTGTTTCTTCTATAAGCAGCGGCGACATCGCTTTAAGCTTTGCGTATGCCTCCTCAGGGGTGCCGAGGGCCATCAGTGTTACGATGCTGCCGTCGATGTTAAGACGCTTGTGGGGAATGTCTTTGAAATCCTGCTCGGTTACGGGGCGGTCGAATACCAGCCTGTACTTTGCCTTGCCCTTTGACAGGTCGGATACGGAGCCGCTGAGGACTATCCTCTTGCCGTTTATAAGACCCACATAGTCGCAGAGGTCCTGAAGCTCGTGGAGGTTGTGGGAGGATATGATGGTCGCGACATCCTTCCTGCTCATGTAGTCGTACAGAAGTTCCTTGACGACCGCTCTCTTTTGCGGGTCAAGTCCGTCAAACGACTCGTCAAGCAGCAGGGTTTCGGGCATTGTGGACATGGCGAAAACCACCTCCGCCTGCCTTTGCATTCCCTTTGAAAAGCCGTTCAGTCTTTTTGTGGGGTCAAGACCGAAAAGCTTTGTTACCTTTTCAAAGGTGTCGTATGAAAAATTGGGATAGTAGCCTTTGTAGAAGGCTGCCATCTTGTTCATAGTGGCGTAGGGCTTGAAATAAATTTCGTCGGGAACATAAAAGAGTCTTTGCTTTTTCTTTTCGTTCTCAAAAACGGGCTCGCCGTCTATCAAAACCTTTCCGCCTTCGGGGCGGTAGACTCCCGCGATTGTTTTAAGCAGAGTGGTTTTACCTGCGCCGTTGTATCCCACAAGACCGTAAATTGAGCCTTTGGGGACAGTCAGGGACAGGCTTTCGATAGCTGTGAAATCGCCGAATTTTTTTGTTACATTTACTGCCTCTATCAAAGCTACTCCTCCTTTTGAGGAAAGACAGGGCTGTCAAACCTCATAAAGTTTCTCTGTCACGATTATTCTACTTGTATTCTATATGAACGCTACCCTCAGTCAAGGGAATAAGGGAAATATTAAGATAATCGTAAGAAAATGTTATTCTTTTGTAATGATTATTCTCTAATTAGATTATCTCTATGGTTTTATTGTCGCATAATTTATGCTTTATTTGCAAGCATATGGGAAAAATATTCATTAGACTTGCATAAGTCGGCACTTTTTGCCCTCTATCGCTTTATCGCAGTTAACAAAAACATGAAAATATCGGAAAGATTTATTGACTTTAAAAAAATATGCTGATATTATTTAATAGTTAGTCGGCTAACTATTAGGCGGCTAACTATATTTTTGGGCAAGACGAGGTGAAAAAATTGTCCCCGAAGGAACTTATAACAGCGGATAAATTCATTTTGACCCATATACTGTTCAGAAAGCGGCTGCATCAGCGTTTTAAGGAAAGGGATATTTACCCCGGGCAGCCGGCTATACTTCATATAATAAATGAGTTCGGTGTATGCTCCCAGAAGGATATTTGCGACAAGATAATGACCTCCCCCGCCTCTGTCGCTGTAAGCATAAGGCGCATGCAGAACATGGGACTGATTGAAAAGCTGACGGATGAAAAGGATATGCGCTTTAACAAAATACGGCTTACAGAAAAGGGCGTAGAGGCTCACAACTACTGCAGAAACGAGCTGAAGGCTTTGTCCGATGAAATGCTGGACGGCTTCAGCGAGAACGAAAAAAACGAGTTTGACAGAATGCTTGTAAAGATGATTGAGAATCTGTCCAAAGAGGAGCAATAATCTGACAATACTAATTTCGGAACCTGAGAGGACAAGCGTATGAACTTAAAGAAACTGACTCCCTTTATGAAAAATCAAAAGCTGTATGCTATACTTACGCCCCTGACGGTAATGCTGGAGGCTATGCTTGAGGTCTGCATACCGGCGCTTATGTCCGTTATTGTGGACAGCGGACTTTACGGCAAGGATTTGAGCGAGACCGCGGACCTATTCCTAATTCGCACCCTCATTAATATGGGCATTATATCGGGCTCCGGCACTCAGCTTATATATAGGACAGGCACCGTTATGGTTGCTTTGTCTATTGTTTCCCTTTGCCTCGGAATACTCGGCGCGAGATTTGCCGCAGTCGCAGGCATGGGCTTTGGCGCCGATTTGAGAATGGGCCTTTTTAAGAAGGTGCAGAACTTCTCCTTCGGCAATATTGACTCCATAAACACCGCCTCGCTTATCACGAGGATGACCACGGATATAAACCTTATACAAATGACCTTTATGATGATAATAAGGACCTGCGCAAGGGCTCCTTTTATGTTCCTTTTGGCTATTATCTATGCCATAAAAATCAACGCAAGGCTGTCTATAATCTTCCTTGTAATCGCCCCGATTCTCGGCTTTATGCTCGTATTCATCATACTTAAAGCCTTCCCAAGATTTAGGGCGATGTTTGAGAAATACGACCGCTTTAACGCCGCTATTCAGGAAAACCTTATCGGAATCAGGGTTGTTAAGACCTTTGTAAGAGCCGAGCATGAAAAGGAAAAGTTCAGAATAAGCAACGATGAATTAAGAGACGCCAGCATCTTTGCGGAAAAGCTGGCAATCCTTCAGAACCCGATACTTCAGCTTTCAATGTATACCGCAATCACGCTGATTCTTTGGTTCGGCGGCAACATGGTGCTTTCCGGCTCCATGGGCACCGGCGAGCTTATGAGCTTTATCGCCTATGTTCATCAGATTCTCTTCTCCCTTATGATGGTTTCGATGGTTTTCATCATGATTGTCATTTCAAGGGCGTCGATTCAAAGGGCCATTGAGGTTCTGTCCACAGAGCCCATTATCAAAGACGACGACGCTGACGAGAATTTAAGCGTTCAGGACGGCAGCATTGTGTTTGACAATGTGTCTTTCAAATACTCAAAGAGCGCGAAGAAGAATGTTCTTGATAATATTAATCTTTCTATTAAATCGGGAGAGGTAATCGGCATTATCGGCGGCACGGGCTCTTCTAAGTCCACGCTGGTGCAGCTTATCCCGAGGTTCTACGATGTAACCGAGGGAGCCGTTTATGTCGGCGGCAGGAATGTAAAGGACTATAAGCTCCGCAAGCTGCGTGACGCTGTGGCTATGGTGCTGCAGAAGAATCTGCTTTTCAGCGGCACCATTGAGGAGAATCTCCGCTGGGGCAACGAAAACGCCACTATGGATGAGATTATCACCGCCTGCAAGGCCGCGGCTGCCCACGACTTTATCATGAGTTTCCCCGACGGCTATCAAACGATGCTTGGTCAGGGCGGCACAAATGTCTCGGGCGGTCAGAAGCAGAGGCTTTGCATCGCGAGGACTCTTTTAAAGAAGCCGAAGATTCTCATCCTTGACGACAGCACAAGCGCCGTTGACACAAAGACTGACGCTCTCATCAGAGAGAGCCTTAAAAACTACTTCCCCGAAACCACGAAAATAATAATCGCCCAGAGGGTTAACTCCGTAAAGCACGCGGACAGAATTATAGTTCTTGACGAGGGCAGAATCAGCGAAATCGGCACCCATGAGGAGCTGTTAAAATTGGGCGGCATTTATGCGGAGGTTTGCCGCTCACAGCAGGAGGATTCGGAAATATGAGCACAAGAGCACCTATGAGAGCACCTATGAGAGGGCCCGGCAGGGGCGCTCCGGGTCTGAAGCCTGTCAACACGAAAAAGACGGTTGGAAGGCTCATTAAGTATATTACAAAGAATAAGCTGATACTGGTTTTGGTCGCCTTCCTTGTGCTTATTGCCTCCGGCGCGGGAGTTGCGGGAACCTATATGCTCACCCCCGTCATCAACACCATTGAAAAGGCTTTTAAGGGCGAAATCACCGACCCTGTTGCAAAGATTTTAGGCTATATAGCCATCCTTGCCGTCATCTATATTGCGGGAGCCGCGGCTCAGTACGCATATCAAAGGGTCATGGTGGGACTCACCCACAGGACGCTCAACGCCATAAGGCGGGATTTGTTCGACCATCTGCAGGATTTGCCCATTGACTTCTTTGACAAGAACACCCACGGCGAGATTATGAGCCGCTTTACAAACGATACAGACACTTTAAGAGAGGCTCTGAGCCAGGGTCTTACCCAGATTCTGACCTCGCTTGTATCGGTTACGGGCACATTTATAATGATGGTTATCCTCAGTCCCGCGCTTATGATACTGATTTTGATAATGCTTGCCATAATGCTCTTTGCCATAAGGACCATAGGCAGCAGGAGCGCAAAGTACTTCAGACTCCAGCAAAGAACGGTAGGCGCGGTAAACGGTTATATTGAGGAAATGATTGAGGGTCAGAGAGTTGTTAAAGCCTTCTGCAGAGAGGATAAGGTTATTGAGGATTTCGGCAAGCTAAATAATGATCTGAAATCCGCTTCAGTCAACGCCCACACCTTCGCAAGCGTCATTATGCCCGTCATGGGCAACCTCTCTTATATGAACTATGCTCTGACAGCCACCATTGGCGCTTATCTCATCATCAAGAAAGCGGCTACGGGCGTTATTGGGCTTAGCATCGGTCAGCTTGCCTCCTTCCTTCAGTACACAAGGCAGTTTTCAATGCCCATCGCCAATGTCTCCCAGCAGGTGAACAATATTCTTGCCGCTCTTGCGGGCGCTGAGAGGATATTCGAGATTATCGACTACCCTGCCGAGACCGACGACGGAGTCGTAACCCTTGTAAACGCTAAAGTCAATGACGACGGCAGCATTGAGGAGGTTGACTACAGAACCGGCGTTTGGGCTTGGAAGCAGCCTAATGACGACGGCAGCGTAAGCTACACTCTTGTAAAGGGCGATGTAAGGTTTAAGAATGTAAGCTTCGCCTACGACAAGGATAAGCCCGTTCTGAAGAACATCAATATCGAGGGCGCCGCGGGTCATAAATTCGCTTTTGTAGGCTCTACGGGCGCGGGCAAAACCACGATTACAAATTTAATCAACCGCTTCTATGACATTCAGGAGGGCGAAATCACCTACGACGGCATAGATATTAAGAAGATTAAGAAAGCGGATCTTCGCCGCTCCCTCGGCATGGTGCTCCAAGATACCCACCTGTTTACAGGCACGGTTGAGGACAATATCCGCTACGGCAGGCTTGACGCTACATTTGAGGATATCGTTAACGCCGCAAAGCTCGCCAATGCCCATTCATTTATAGAAAGGCTGCCCCAGGGATATCAGACAATGCTGACAAGCGACGGCGGCAACTTAAGTCAGGGTCAGAGGCAGCTTATATCCATAGCCAGAGCCGCTGTTGCCAATCCGCCGGTCCTCATTCTTGACGAGGCTACAAGCTCCATTGACACCAGAACCGAGCACCTTGTGGAAAAAGGCATGGACAGCCTAATGGAAGGCAGAACGGTGTTTGTAATCGCTCACAGGCTCTCCACCGTTAGAAACTCCAACCAGATTATAGTGCTGGAAAACGGTGAGATAATTGAGCAGGGTGACCACAACACACTGATTGAAAAGAAGGGCAGATACTACGCCCTCTATACGGGTCAGTTTGAGCTGAGCTAAAAAAGGCGGGGAAAACCCGCCTTTAAATTTGCAATATAAAAGCCGACCGAAATTCGGTCGGCTTTAATTTATTTTGCGACTATATTTACGAGCTTGCCCTTTACATAAATCTCCTTCAGAACCGTCTTGCCTGAGAGCTCCTCCCTGATTCTGGCGTCGGCTTTAGCGTCGGCTATAGCCTGCTCCTGTGTAGCGTCGGCGTCGATTACGATTCTTGAGCGTACCTTGCCGTTAATCTGAACCGCAATCTCAACCTTCTTCTCCTCGCAAAGCTCCTCGGAGTATTCGGGCCATTTCGCGTCGGTTACCCTGCCGCCAAAGCCTTCAAGCTCCCAAACCTCCTCGGTGACATGGGGAGCAAAGGGATTGAGAAGAATTGTAAATATCCTGAGTTCCTCTCTTGTTATCTTGCCCGTTTCGGAGATTTCGTTCATAAGGCTCATAAGGGCGGCTATTGCGGTGTTCATCTTAAGATTGTCAATGTCGTGCGTGACCTTCTTGATTGTCTTGTGGAAGGAGCTTAAAAGCTCATCTCTAATCTTTTTGTCGGGGATGAGGATGTCTCTGAAGCTCCAGTATCTGTCCACAAAGCGCTTGCAGCCCTTGATTGAGGTGGAGCTCCAGGGAGCGGCCTTCTCAAAGTCGCCGATGAACATCTCGTAAAGGCGCATGGTGTCGGCGCCGTAGGTGTTTACTATTTCATCGGGATTTACCACATTGCCGCGGGATTTGCTCATCTTCTCGCCGTTCTCGCCGAGAATCATGCCGTGGCTGGTTCTCTTTTTGTAGGGCTCCTTGGTGGGCACAACGCCGATGTCGTAAAGGAACTTATGCCAGAAACGGCTGTAAAGCAGGTGGAGGGTTGTATGCTCCATGCCGCCGTTGTACCAGTCGACGGGTGTCCAGTAATCGAGAGCCTCCTTGGAGGCAAGGCACTCATCGTTGTGCGGGTCGCAGTAGCGCAGGAAGTACCAGCTTGAGCCTGCCCACTGGGGCATGGTGTCGGTTTCCCTCTTTGCCGCGCCGCCGCACTTGGGGCATGTGGTATTTACCCAGTCTGTGAGCTTGGCAAGCGGCGACTCGCCCGTATCGGTGGGCTCGTAGCTTTCTACCTTGGGAAGCTCAAGCGGCAGCTCGCTCTCGGGCAGCGGAACATAGCCGCACTTGGGGCACTCCACAATCGGAATGGGCTCGCCCCAGTATCTCTGGCGGGAGAATACCCAGTCGCGCAGCTTGTAGTTGGTCTTTCTCTCGCCCTTGCCCTCTTTAATGAGCCACTCTATAATCTTCTCCTTAGCCTCCTCTACGGAGAGACCGTTGAGGAAGCCGGAGTTTACCATAATGCCGTTTTCGATGTCGGTATATGCCTCTTTTTCAACATCTCCGCCGCTGACGACCTCGATAATCGGAAGACCGAATTTCTTAGCGAACTCCCAGTCTCTTGTGTCGTGTCCGGGAACCGCCATAATAGCGCCGGTACCGTAAGAGATGAGAACATAGTCGGAGATGAAAATCGGGATTTCCTTTGAGTTTACGGGATTGATTGCCCTAACACCTTTAAGCTCAACGCCCGTTTTTTCCTTATTGATTTCGGTGCGCTCAAAGTCGCTCTTGTGGGCTGCCATATCCCTGTAAGCGTTAATTTCGTCTATGTTCTGCAGCTTATCCGCCCATTTGTCGATTAGGGGATGCTCAGGTGACAGCACCATGTATGTTGCGCCGAAAAGGGTATCGGGTCTTGTGGTGTAAACGGTGATGGTGTCGCCCTCGGTTGTGGTGAAATCGACCTGAGCGCCGTGTGACCTGCCTATCCAGTTTATCTGCTGGAGCTTAACCCTCTCAATATAGTCAAGCTCATCAAGGTCGTCAATGAGTCTGTCGGCGTACTCGGTGATTTTGAGCATCCACTGCTTTTTGACCTTTCTGACAACCTCGTTGCCGCAGCGCTCGCAAACGCCGTTTACGACCTCCTCGTTAGCGAGAACGCATTTGCAGGAGGTACACCAGTTGACAGCCATTTCCTTTTTATACGCGAGACCCTTTTCGAAGAGCTTTAAGAAAATCCACTGAGTCCACTTGTAATACTTGGGGTCGGTGGTATTTATCTCGCGGCTCCAGTCAAAGGAGAAGCCCAGAGCTTTGAGCTGGCTTTTAAACTTTGCTATATTGTCCCTTGTGACTATTTCGGGATGGATTTTGTTCTTTATGGCGTAGTTTTCCGTGGGCAGACCGAAGGCGTCCCAGCCCATGGGATAAAGAACATTGTAGCCCTGGAGCCTTTTCTTTCTTGCTATGATGTCAAGGGCGGTGTAGGACCTCGGGTGACCTACATGCAGACCCTGACCCGAAGGATAAGGGAACTCAACAAGGCAATAGAACTTTTCTTTGCTTTTATCGAGTTTTGCATGGAATACTCCGGACTCTTCCCAAATGTCCTGCCATTTTTTCTCTACTTTCTTAAAGTTATATTCCATCTATATTTCTCCCGTCTCAGAATTAATCTATATTAATGAATCAGCTCTTCAACCGCGATTCTTGAACCGTCGGACCATAGTCGGCTGAGATTATAGTAATCTCTTGCATCGGGCAGGAATAGGTGGACAACCACATTCTGATAGTCGAGGAGAATCCAGCCCGTTGCCTTGCCTTCAATCTGGCGGGGTCTTATATCCTCCTCAGCGAGTTTGAACTCGAGCTCATCGGCAAGCGCCTTTAAGTGGGTGTTTGATGTGCCCGAGGCGATTACGAAATAATCCGCAATGATTGTAAGCTCTTTGATTTTGATAACCTCTATATCAACAGCTTTTTTGTCGTCGAGTATATTAACGATTTTTTCTACAAGTTCTTTGCTCATTTATTCCGTCCTTTCGTTTTTCTTCATTACCAGTTCATTATATGCGCTAACGGTATCGCCGCAAATGGGTCTGTCCTTTTTTACAAGGAATTCTATTGCGTATTTAAGCTTTGCCAGAACCGCCGCGTCAAGGTCCGTAAAGGCAAGAGACCTTACCTCGTCCAATTCGGGATATGACCTGTCATCGGAAATGCAGTCCGCCGTAAAGATGATTTTTTCAAAGGTGCTCATGTTTTCTCTGCCGGTTGTGTGATAGCGGATTGCGTTTAGGATGTCCTCGTCTTCAATGCCAAGATTTAGCCTTGCGTAAACGGGAGCGGTTATTGAATGCCAAAGGCTCTGAGTCGTTCTCTCTATCTCGGTGAGCTTTACATTACCCTTTTCGATAAGCTCAAAATGCTGCTCTTTGGTGAACTCCTTGGTAATGTCGTGCAGCAGAGCCGCGAGATAAGCTTTTTCCTTGTCGCAGCCATAAATATCTGCCAGCTCTTTTGCCGCTTTCGCCACATTCATTGTGTGGGCAAAGCGTTTTTCGGATAAAAGCTCTCTTAGCTTTTCGATATAAATTTTGCTATCTATAAAGCATCCTGCTTTCTATATATTCTTTCACTTCGGGGACAAGAAATTCCTTGATTTCAGCCTTGGAGATTCCTTCCCTTATCTCAGTGGAGCTTATTGGAATGGGGGTAAACTCCAGAATAACAACATTATGCCCCTGAAGGAATTTATTTTTATAATCGATAAGAGGGCGGCTGCTCTCCCCTTCTCTAATTGCCGCGGCAAGGGTGGCGAGATTCAGTATCTCTCTGTAATCCTTCCATGTGTGGAAAGAAAGAAGCATATCAGAGCCGATAATCAAAAACAGCTTGTCTCCGGGTCTTTCCTTTTTAATTTCTTTAAGGGTGTCAACCGTATAGCTTTTGCCCTCGCGGCGAAGTTCGATGTCGGAAATCTCGAAAAGCTCATTCCTGAAGGCAAGGCGGCACATATTCAGTCTGTCCTGTGCGGAGGCAAGCTCAGAATTATCTTTATGAGGGGGATTCAGCGCAGGGATAATAAGAACCTTGTCAAGGGCGAGCTGCTCTGCCGCGGCCCTTACCAGCTTTAAATGCCCTATATGGGGAGGATTAAAGCTGCCCCCGAAAATACCTACTCTTTTCATCCTGACCTCCGTTTGGAGCTTGTTTTCACTCCCATAAAAACAAAAACCCTTAACGCACAAGTGCTTTAAGGGGCGAATTTCTCCGCGGTACCACCCTGATTCGGCATATAAATGCCCTCAGACCCGCCGATAACGGCAGAGGTTCGACATATAACGCTGTCAGCCGTCCTGCCCTACTCATTGTTATTTCGGACAGGCAACTCCGGAACGAGCTATGCACACAAGCCCCCGCCGCTTTGCACCAACCAGCGGCTCTCTGAAAGCAAAGCCAGTGTCTTTCTTTCCTTCACAGTCTTTAAATATCTAATTTGCAAAATCTTCCTATGTGTTAAATGATTATACATCAAAGAAAAGACTAAAGTCAAGAAGGTGAATATTCTTTGCTTTTTTGTCTTACAATTAATTATGTCCTGAATTTAGCTTCTTAATAGTTTTAACACCGAGTCGCAAACGGGAATAAAATGGAAGCAAAAACACGCAAAAAGGGTCTTGATTTTATTGGACTTTTATTGTATATTATATAGGCAATCAGATGACGCGGAGTAGAGCAGTCCGGTAGCTCGTCGGGCTCATAACCCGGAGGTCAGAGGTTCAAATCCTCTCTCCGCAACCAGTTAAAGCTAAGAATCAATC
>FZPS01000062.1_pt4417 | contig 12055 bp, 13 predicted proteins | sample 1817821 | NCBI WGS metagenome assembly FZPS01 (sample SAMEA104158645, study PRJEB21678) | metagenome | place: Germany | collected 2015-04-21 | reverse complement strand
CTTATATATAGGAAATATGAAACAAAAAGAAATAGAAAAGAGGATGTATAGTTGTGAATACAATAAGATTTAGTGATTTGAATTTAGACCCAAAAATACTGAAAGCCATCGATGATATGGGCTTTGAAGAACCATCAAAGATACAAATAGAGGTTATTCCCGTTTTATTACAAGGATATGATGCTATTGGTCAGGCACAGACGGGAACAGGTAAGACCTTGGCTTTTGGGGCACCTATATTAAATAACATGGAAAGTACTGGGTATATAAATAGTTTGATACTGACCCCAACCAGAGAGCTGGCTGTACAGGTAAATGATGAATTAGTCCGTATTGGGAAATATACCAACGCAAAGTTATTGCCTGTATATGGGGGACAACCTATTGAGAGGCAGATAAGGGCTATCAAAAGGGGAGTTGATATAATAGTAGGAACTCCCGGAAGGGTACTGGACTTAATTAGAAGAAATGTTATCAATCTAAAGCATATCAAGTTCCTTATCCTGGACGAAGGGGATCAGATGTTGGATATGGGATTTATCAGTGATATTGAAGCCATAATTAAAGCTTCAAATCATGATAGGCAAACCATGATTTTTTCGGCTACCATGCCTGATGCTATAAAGAAGCTAGCAAAGCAGTATATGAGACCAAACGCTAAGCATATTTCAGTCATTAGGAATGTAATGACTGTATCTACTGTTGAACAGTACTATTATGAAATTAAAAATAAGGATAAATTTGAATCACTATGTAGAATATTGGATGTTGAGGAGCCTTCCAGCTCAATAATCTTTTGCAGAACAAAAAGAGGGGTAGATGAGCTGACACAGGCTCTACAAGCTCGTGGTTATAATGTAGAAGGTATGCACGGTGATATGAATCAGAATCAAAGGCTTCAAACCCTAAATAGATTTAAAAATGGTAATGTAGAATTTCTTGTAGCAACAGACGTGGCTGCAAGAGGGATAGATATAGAGGGAGTATCCCATGTCATAAATTATGATCTTCCCCAGGATACTGAATCTTATGTTCACAGGATAGGAAGAACGGGTCGTGCCAATAGGGGAGGTATAGCCTACTCATTGGTAACCCCTAAGGAATACTCTATGTTAAAGCTAATTCAAAGAACTACCAAATCTAAAATCAAGAGAAAAGAAATACCAACCATTGATGAGATTTTTCACTCAAAATACCACAGTATAGTTAGTCGTGTAAAAAAATCCCTGGAAAAGGATGATTTTAAGAAATTCATCCCTTTGGTATCCGAACTGGATGAAGACTACAGTTTGGTGGATATATCGGCAGCTTTGATGAGTTTAGTATATGATAAGGAAGTAACCTTCGATTATACTAATGATGATATTGGCCATTCCAATGATTATACCAGGTTATTTATATCCGTAGGAAAGAAGGACAGATTAAAGCCCAAAGTATTAGTCCGGTTTTTATGCAGTAATGCCCAAATAAGCAGCGAATCCGTCGGAGATATAGATATCATGGACAAATTTTCCTTTGTCAACGTAGATAAGAATGCAGTAAAGCCCATATTAAAGCATTGTTCTGGTAAAATGTTATCAGGTCGAAGGGCAACAATACAGATATCAAAACCAAAGAAATAGTTAATGTAGGAAGAAACAATAAAATAATAGTTTTTTGAAGGATTTTTTCTAAAGCTGTAGAACTATTTTCATAGTCAAAATATTACCGGAAAGGATTATTTTAGGCTATGAGTAAAAATCTACATGCTGGTCATAGACAGAGACTAAAAGCCAGGTTTTTGTCTGAGGGCCTGGATGCTTTTGAGGATCATCAGGTATTAGAACTATTACTCTTTTATGCAGTACCTAGAAAGGACACCAACGAGCTGGCACATAGGATGATAAAGGAGTTTGGATCCTTAGCGGGGCTTTTTGAGGCCGATGTTAAGGATATTGTCAGAAGATGTGGTGTGTCAGAGCATACTGCTATTTTGTTAACATTAATACCATCTCTGTCCAGGAGATATTTTTTAAATAAATGGGGAGAAAAACCCCTTATAAACAGTTCATCCAAAGCTGGGGAGTATGCTATATCTCTCCTTGCTGGAAGGATATACGAGGCATTCTATGTAATATGCCTTGATAGTCAAAATCGGGTAAATCATGCCGATATGGTTCATGAAGGAACCATTAACGAAGCAGTTGTCTATCCAAGGCTTATAGTTGAAACTGCACTTAGGCATCAGGCTAATAGTGTAATTTTAGCTCATAATCACCCAGGGGGCAGCACCCGTCCTTCAGCAGCTGATATTAATGTGACTAAAAGGATTGTCACAGCTTTAGAGAGTATTTCTATAAAAGTTTTGGATCATATTATTGTTGCAGGAGATAAATATGTTAGCTTTGCAGAAAGAGGTTTATTAGATTAATATATAATATAGCAACTTTTTAGGAGGAAAAGCCATGAAGGAGATTGTTTTAGCGGGAGGATGCTTTTGGGGTGTAGAAGAATTCTTTTCCAGAATAGATGGTGTTGTTGATACCAAGGTTGGATATGCTAATGGAACTGTTGATCATCCAAGCTATGAAGATGTATGCACCGGAACTACAGGGCATGCAGAGGCATGCTATGTAAAGTATGACGAGAATAAAATAAGCCTGAAGGAATTATTGGATAAATTCTGGAGTGTCATTGACCCCACAGTATTAAACAGACAGGGAAATGATGTGGGCAGCCAATACCGAACAGGAATATATTATATTGATGACGATGATTTGGAGATTATTAATGAGAGTTTAAAGAGGGAGCAGGCAAAGTATGAAAAGCCTATTGTAACTGAAGTAGTGCCCCTATCCTGCTTTTATAATGCTGAGGAGTATCATCAAAGATATCTAAAAAAGAATCCTGATGGCTACTGTCATATTAAGCTTGACTAGAAAATATACATTAAGAAGTAAGTTGCCAGGCAGGGTCTTAAAAGGTGACAGAGGGAGAGAGGGAATTTGAAAATTAGTTTTATAAAATTATTGTCTGTTTCACTTTTGATAATAGCTATGTTAATGATTCTAACAGGCTGTATTCCTGGTGATGGCCGAAATACTCAGCAAAAGCCGGCAGGTTTCTTTTGGGGAATATGGCATGGCTGGATGGCTCCCATATCTTTGATAATAGGTATATTTGATGATAGAATACGAATATACGAGGTCTTTAACAAGGGATGGACCTATGACTTTGGATATTATATAGCTATTATAAGTGGCTTTGGCAGCATATCCCTTTTTAGAAAAAAGGACAAAAAATAAGGAAACAATTAATAAGGAAGGGGAAGGAGTAAGTTGGGTAAAAATCTATTACTGGATATAAAGGAGCAAAAGGTGGCTCCTTTTAATTGGAAGAACCAGGCCGATTTCACACTTTTGCCTGAAGGTGGAATCCGAATCTTTGCGCCAGGAAAAACTGATTTTTTCTGCAATCCTGACGGGACAAGTGTACAACATTCAGCACCTTATCTTTATTTAAATGTAACAGGTGACTTTGTCATGAAGGCACATGTTTGCCATCCATTTAAGCATAAATGGGATGCTGCGGTCTTGATGGTACGTGAGGATGCCAACCGCTGGGCAAAGCTTTGCTTTGAAGGATCAGATTTTGGAACTCAGGCAGTGGTAAGTGTGGTTACTAATAACGGCCTGTCCGATGATGCTAATGGGGTAAACTACCACTGGCCCAGTGTATGGCTTCAGATAGTCCGAAAAGGCAATCTATTTGGCATGCATTACGGACCCGACGGCCAAACATGGAACATGGTGCGTTACTTTACTTTAGATGTTCCAAAAACCATTAAGGCTGGAATGGTAGCCCAGTGTCCTGTTGGGCAAGGAACCTATGCTGATTTTATGTATTTTAGTATGGAAAATAGATCTGTAGATGATATTCGTGCTGGTATTTAGTTATAGTTGGTATTTAAATTTAATGGAGGATAATCATTGAGTAAAATACATTATTCTGACATAAACATTATTTACGAGGACAATCACCTATTGGTTGCAGAAAAGCCGGTTAATATACCATCTCAGCAGGATAGGTCAGGAGATAAGGATATATTGACCCTTTTGAAAGAGTATATTAAAGAAAAGTACAACAAGCCTGGAAATGTATATCTGGGCCTGGTTCATAGATTGGACAGGCCTGTGGGAGGGGTTATGGTATTTGCCAAAACTTCAAAGGCTGCTTCCCGTCTATCAGAACAGATACGTACCAGACAGTTTGGCAAAAAATATCTGGCGGTTATCCACGGGATACCGCCAGTTAAATCTAACAAAAATCTTGTACACTATCTCATTAAGGATAGACACAAAAACATAGTAAAAGTTGTAGACAGTGGAACAGAGGGGGCCCAAAAAGCTATATTGGATTATAAGGTTATTGGACAATCATCTGGTATGGCTTTAGTTGAAATAGATCTTCACACAGGACGCCCCCATCAAATAAGGGTACAGTTTGCTGAAATTGGACATCCATTATATGGTGACCAAAAGTATGGCTACTACTTAAACCAGCCAGGGCAGCAAATTGCTCTTTGGTCCAGATCCATAACTCTTATACATCCAACCATGAGGGAAACTATGACCTTTTCTAGCTTACCCCATTCTATATATCCTTGGAATCTTTTTGATTATTAGAGTTTCTCCAGGCCTTTACTGCCTTGTTAAGTCTATTTAAACCTTCCTCCAAGGTGACTCGGGGGCAGGCTATGTTCATTCTTAGAAAACCTTCGCCGTCAGGACCAAAGTCCAGTCCATTATTAAGACCTAATTTCCCTTTATTAATCATGAATTTATGAAGAGTTTTTCCATCCATGTTAAGAGCCCTGCAATCAAGCCAAACCAAATAGGTGCCTTGAGGTTTTGTGACCTTTATTTCAGGAATGTTTGTTTCAAGGTATTCCATAAGACAATTAATGTTATCATCCAGATATATAATCAAATCTTCCAGCCATGATTCCCCATGAGTATAGGCTGCTTCCATGGCTACCATACCAAAGACATTGCTCATGCCTATTCCGATGCGGTTTATGGTTTTTTTAAACTCCATCCTGAGCTTTGGATTGGGTATAATTACAGCTGATGTTGTCAACCCGGGAACATTAAAGGTTTTACTGGGTGCGATGCATGTAACTGAATTTTGTTTAATATACTGTGATACAGTTGCAATAGGCGTATGCTTATGTCCTGGCATTATAAGATCTGAGTGGATCTCATCAGATATCAATAATACTTCATATTTTTCACATAGTTTTGCTATCCTATCAAGTTCAGTTCTAGTCCATACTCTGCCTACAGGATTATGGGGACTGCAGAGAATCATCATTTTACACCCGGAGGCCATTTGATCTTCCAGGTTTTTGAAATCTATAGAATAATACCCGGATTTTTCAATCAGGGGATTAACAACCAGTGTCCTGTCATTGTTTTTGACAACTGAGAAAAAAGGCGGATAAACTGGTGATTGAATGATAACAGAATCTCCAGGCTGAGTAAAGGACATAATAGCTAAGTTCAGGGAGGTAACTACTCCGGGAGAGTATAAAATCCATTCCTTAGCCACATTCCATCCATGTCTCTTTTTCATCCATCCAATGACGGATTCATAAAGGGAATCTGGATGAGTAGTGTATCCAAAAATTCCATGCCTGTTTCTTTCTTCTATACTATCTAAAATTGGCTTTGGACAGGCAAAATCCATATCAGCCACCCACATGGGGAGGACATCGGCTGCACCAAAAGTTGTATCCAGATTGTCCCATTTTACGCTATGAGTGTTGCTACGTTCAATAGGTTTATCAAAATCAAAGACCATCTAATAACCCCCCATCTTAATATAATTATAGCTAATATTTTACTACTTATTTTAACTCTGTGCAAACATGATATGGGAAAAGCCGCTGATTATAGCAATCAGCGGCTTTGCTTATACATATCTTACTTTCGACAAAACTTACTATGGATGTAATTTTATTGATCTCATCTTTATTATGCCAGGAATGCAGGACAGGTGCTTTAGTGTTTCTTCTTTTACTTCGGTTTCGATATCGATAATGGTATAGGCATATTCCTTCTTACTCTTGTTTATCATATTAGATATATTAATATGCTCTGAGGCCAGGCATGAGGTAATTTGTCCTACCATGTTAGGCACATTTTTATGAGCAAGAGTTATTCTCTGGTGCGAATCAGCAGCAGGGGCTAGTTCGCATTCCGGATAGTTTACGGAATTTGAGATATTTCCGTATTCAAGGTAATTTCTTAGTTCTTTAACTGCCATATATGCACAGTTCTCTTCAGACTCAGGAGTAGAGGCACCAAGATGGGGAATAGCTATAATATTTTCCACGCCTATAAGCTTTTCATTTGGGAAGTCTGTTACATATTTACTAATATGACCACTAGCTAAGGCTTCTAATAGATCCTCATCATTTACCAGCTGTCCCCTGGAAAAGTTTAATAGGCGAACGCCCTTTTTCATTTTTGTGATAATCTCCTTGTTAATCATTCCACGGGTTTTATCCGTTAGAGGGACGTGGATAGAGATATAATCCGATTCAGCTAACAGCTCATCTAAAGTTTCAGCTCTATGAATACCTCTAGATAATCTCCAGGCCGAAGTAACTGAAATGAAAGGGTCATAGCCTATGACTTCCATACCAATGGCATGAGCATCATTAGCCACCATGACACCAATGGCTCCTAAGCCAATTACACCTATTTTTTTACCTTTGACTTCAGGTCCTGCAAAATTCGATTTACCTTTTTCTACTATGGCAGCGATATCAACATCTTTGTCCTTGAGGGAATTAACCCATTGAATACCTTCTACGATTTTTCTGGAGGATAAAAGTATTCCTGCCAGCACTAGCTCTTTAACAGCGTTAGCGTTAGCCCCTGGCGTATTAAATACTACAATACCATTCTCTGTATATTTATCTACAGGTATATTGTTTACTCCTGCGCCAGCACGAGCAACCGCCAGCAGGGAAGGAGGGATTTCCATATCATGTAAATCATAGCTTCGGAGTAAAATGCCATGGGGGTCCGAAATATCTGCAGAAACCTGATAACTATCTTCTGGTAATAGCTGCAAACCATTTTCAGATATATTGTTAAAGACCTTTATTCTATACATAACTACTCCTCTTTCCTAATGTTTTTACTTATTCTCTAGTTCAAACTTATTCATAAAATCTACCAGAGCCTTTACCCCTTCTATGGGCATTGCATTATATATGCTGGCTCTTATACCCCCAACAGACCTATGTCCTTTTAGGGATACCAGTCCATTTTGTTCTGCTTCTTTTATAAACTTGGAGGTTAGTTCCTCGCTCGGCAATGTAAAGGTAACATTCATAATGGAACGATCTTTTGGGTTGGCAGTGCCTTTATACATACTGGAATTATCTATACAATCATATAGAAGCTTTGCTTTTTCTTTATTAATTTTTTCCATGGCTGGAACTCCTCCTAGATCCTTTAGCCATTCAAAGACCAGCTTTGCCATATATATGCTAAAGGTAGTCGGGGTATTGTATAGTGAGTTGTTATCAACATGTACTTTATAGTTTAACATAACAGGAGTTATGTCCATAGCTCTTCCCACAAGATCTTCCCGGATTATTACAATAGTAACACCCGATGGTGCAATATTTTTCTGGGCACCTGCATAAATAAGGCCAAATTTTGATACATCGTAAACTTCAGATAAAATGTTGGAGGACATATCTGCCACCAGAGGAACATCTCCTGTATCGGGCAGCTTAGTAAACCTTGTTCCATAGATAGTGTTGTTGGTAGTAATATGGAAATAATCTGAGTCCGGACTAGCCTTCATAGAATCAACATCAGGAATATAGCTAAAGTCCTGATCCTCAGAGGAGGCCACGATATTAACCTGGCCATAGCGTTGAGCCTCTTGTGCCGCTTTTTTCGCAAAATTACCTGTAATAGCATAATCAGCCTTTTTATATTTGCTAAATAGGTTTAAAGGCACCATGGAAAACTGGGTAGTTGCCCCACCCTGTAAAAATAAAACCTTATAGTTTTTAGGAATGTCCATTAATTCCATAAGTAACTCTTGTGCACTATCAACTATGTCTTGAAAGGTCTTGGACCGATGACTCATCTCCATAGTAGACATGCCTGTATCTTGATAATTTAATAATTCCTTTTGAGCTTTTTCAAGCACAGGTAAGGGTAAGGTAGATGGTCCCGGTGAAAAATTATACACTCGTTTCATAAGAATCCTCCTAATTGCTTGTAGTTAATATTTAAAGAATGCATTTTATAATAATTGCATTCAATATTTCAGTCATCAGCATTTATGTATTATCAAAGATGCAAAGCATATTATAATTCGGCCTAGATATTAATATAAGTATAATACATTTTATCAGAAATGGATATAAAAATATTATACTACATAATTTAATGAAGTAAAACATTAAATCAACATAATTTATCAAAATTCCATCAATTGATATAATAAAGATACTAATAAAAATTCAGTAAATACTCTTTGAGGATAAAAAAAGAGCAACACAGTGTTTGTTACTCTATGTTGCTCTTTGCACTTATTTAATTTTTTATTTAGCCTTTATTTCAGTCCAAATTCTATCGTAGATCTCCAGGGCATCACTGACATCATCAAAGACTTCAGCGTTTGCTATATCTTCATCGGAAGGATATGCAGCAATGTCATTAAGAAGTTCTTCATCCAGCATTTTCATAGTTTCAATATTAGGAGTGGAGTAGCCTATATAGTCGGTATTGCGGTAGGCAATTTCAGGATCACATAAGTAGTTGATAAACAACTCTGCTTCTTCTTTATTTTTACTTACTTTTGGTATTACAGCACAATCAAACCATAGGTTGCCTCCCTCTTTGGGTATAACGTATTCCAGATCTGGATTTTCCCATTTCATGGCCACTGCTTCTCCTGACCATACTACTGCCAGTGCTGCTTCTCCACCTACCATTTTATCCTTGACCTCATCTCCTACATAGGCAAGAACCAGAGGTTTTTGCTCAATAAGTTTCTGCTTGGCCTCTTCTAGCTCATCCAAGTTCCTGGTATTCATAGAATAGCCTAGCATCTGCAAGGTAAGACCTATGGAATCCCTTTGGCTGTCCACCATCAAAATTTGTTTGGCATATTTTTCATTCCACAGAATTTCCCAGCTGTCTACGGGATCATCTACCATGGTCTTGTTATATACAATACCCAGCGTACCCCAGAAGTAGGGAACAGAATATTCATTATTAGGATCAGCAGGTAGATTTTTAAATTTATCATCTATATATTTGTAGTTAGGTATATTATCTAAATTGATTTTATGAAGCATATCTTCATTTATCATCCGCTTTACCATGTATTCAGATGGGAAAACCACGTCATAAGTACTGCCACCTGACTTTAAACTCACATACATATCTTCATTTGTGGTAAAGGTAGTGTAAATGACTTTAATGTTATACTCTTTTTCAAAATCTGTGATTATACTTTTGTCAATATAGTCCCCCCAGTTATAGACCCTTATAGTTGCCTTATAGGACTGTCCGCAGCCGCTAAGTAAAAGAATGGAGACTATAGATACTGCCAGCAGCAAGGTGAACTTTAATTTTAAACTTCTTTTCATATGGCATTCTCCTTTCGAGAGTTATTTGAACTTCTCTTATTGACAATGAGTAGCAATAAGAGAACTGTAACAAACATAAGGGTTGACAGCGCATTGATTGATGGATTTATACCTAGCCGTGCCATGGAATGGATGACTATGGATAGATTTGAAACTCCTGCTCCTGTAGTGAAATAACTAATAACAAAATCATCGATGGACAGGGTAAAAGCCAAAATCAATCCGGTTATCACACCTGGCATAATTTCCGGCAATATTACTTTTCTAAATGCATAGGAGGGGGTAGCTCCTAGATCTAAAGCCGCCTCATACAGATGTTTATTCATCTGCTTGAGTTTGGGCATTACAGCAAAAATGACATAGGGAATATTAAATGTTATATGAGCCAGCAAAAGGGTTACAAATCCTCTTTCAATTTTGGCAAAAACAAAGAGAATCATTAGGGATATACCCGTTACTATATCAGGGTTTAGCATGGGCAGATAACTCAGGTTAATGATCACGTTTTTGCCTACTTTTCCCATATTATGAATGCCTAATGCAGCGATGGTACCGATTATAGTAGCAATAAGGGAAGCAAGCACTGCAATAAGTACTGTATAGTAAAGAGCAGACATAATCTCCCTGTCCCTAAAAAGCTCAACGTACCATCTTAGGGTGAAACCACCCCAATGACCTCTAAACTTTGAGTCGCTGAAGGAAAATATCATTAGAATAATAATGGGGGCGTATAGAAAGAAAAATACCAATCCTACATAAAACCTTTTTATAAAACGAATCAAAACAATCCCCCTCCTTCACTTTCTTTTTCATATTTGGACATTATGGCCATACTAAATAATATGAGTATCATCATTAAAAGGGATAAGGCCGAACCAAAGCCCCATTCTCCTGTATATAAAAACTGCTGTTCTATAAGGTTTCCTATAAGAGTGAACTGTCCTCCACCTAAAAGCCTTGATATAACGAAGGTAGTTACCGCTGGCATATATACCATGGTTATACCGGAAACAACTCCTGGTAAACTTAAGGGAAAGATAACCTTCCTAAAGACTGTCCTGGAATTAGCACCTAGATCTTCCGCTGCCTCTATAATACTCTTGTCAATCTTTATTAACACAGAGTAGATGGGCAGTACCATAAAGGGAAGGAAGTTATAAACCATTCCCAGAACTACAGCACCTTGATTGTATAATAGTTCCATTTTAGGTAGTCCAATAAAAGAAATAAAAGTATTGATTACACCGTTTTTTTCCAGCAAGGTCAACCATGCATAAGTACGGAGCAAAAAGTTCATCCACATTGGTATAACGACTAACAGCAATAATACTCTTTTATGCCTGAATTCTTTACTGGCCAGAATCATGGCTAAAGGATAGCCTAGAAGCAAACATATTATTGTGCTGATTAAAGCCAGGTATAGAGATCTTAGCAAAACCATAATATATATGGGCTCAAAGAACCTCTTAAAATATTCCAATGTAAACACTATTCCCTCATCAGTAGTTTTAGTAACGCTGTAAAAAACTATTAGCAGCAAGGGAACGAAGATAAATATAACCAGCCAAACCACATAGGGGTAAGCAATCCAGCCCTTCTTCATAGCTATCTCACCTTCTTCATTATATGAATATCGTCAGGAAGAATATTTATTCCTACAATTGAATCAACGGGCTCCATAAGGGTGCTATGGACCAGCCATTTTATTCCATTAGACTGTACCAGCATCTCATAGTGGACCCCCTTAAAGAGGACAGATAGTACCCTACCTTCGATCATACCCTGTCCCTTGGGTACCAACTTAACGTCCTCAGGTCGGACTACAACGTCTACATTTTCATTAGGCTCAAAGCCACTATCCAGGCATTTGAAACGGTGATTAGCAAACTCCACCAGATAGTCTTCAATCATAACTCCATCTATAATGTTACTTTCACCGATAAAGTCAGCAACAAAAGCATTTTTAGGCTCGTTATATATATCAATGGGGGTGCCAATTTGCTGAATAACTCCTTCATTCATGACCACAATGGTGTCAGACATGGTCAAAGCTTCTTCCTGATCGTGGGTTACATAGACAAAGGTTATTCCCAGCTTTTTCTGAATGTTTTTAAGTTCTATTTGCATCCCCTTGCGTAGCTTTAAATCAAGGGCTCCCAGAGGTTCATCAAGAAGAAGAACATCTGGCTCATTTACCAATGCTCGAGCTATAGCTACTCTTTGTTGCTGTCCGCCGCTTAGGGAATCAACGGAACGTTTTTCAAAACCCTGCAAATTTACAAGGTTTAACATGTTTTCAACCTTTTCTTTAATTAGTTTTTTATCAATCTTTTTAATATTGAGGCCAAAAGCTATATTTTCTGCTACATCCATATGGGGAAAGAG
>FZPS01000156.1_pt227 | contig 12066 bp, 14 predicted proteins | sample 1817821 | NCBI WGS metagenome assembly FZPS01 (sample SAMEA104158645, study PRJEB21678) | metagenome | place: Germany | collected 2015-04-21 | reverse complement strand
CTGAAGATTGGGAGACTTCCAAATGCTATATCAGGAAAGAGATTCTTCAGCATATCTTAGCCAGGCGTAATGCAGCTTAGTCCTGTGGGATCCCGATGGAAAATTGCGAACTATACTTGACACAATCGTATTCTTTAACACGCCCCATGAATTCCAAAGCTTTATGGATGGCGGCCTCATAGCGTTCATTGGCTGTTTCAAGATCATCCAGGTATGCTTTTAACAGGTTGTGATCGACTAATTCATCCAAATTGATAACCACATCTTGGGGTTGAGGATGATAAGTGTGAGGATCAGTGCTGGTAATGATGCCGGTGCTCAGTTCAGGCAAGATCATGTGTTCGATTTTCGTAGGAATAAGGGCACAATGATAGGCTTCCACTTGGTAATTTAGCCTCTTTGCTGTTTCGAACACTTTGTGCACTATAGTGGCTTTGCCTGTACCCGGTGCGCCAGTAATGATGTATCTCTTGGCCATGTTATCGAATAAGTTTGGCAAATGGTTAGTTAGTCCCTGGGGTGTGATAGCTGAAGCAAATAAATGTCTTTCTTTGGACAGTTTACGGTATAGCCTCTCGGGGAAGATATCTTCTATCAAGCGATTGGCTGTTAAATTCAATTCCTGGATGTTGAGGCTGTTACTAATCTGGTAGTAACTTTCCTGGTCTTCATTTAATAGTTTTGCTTGGGCCAGATAGTTATAAGCTCTGGCAAACAAATGTTTTATTTGCCTGGAAAGGTTGATGATCTCATGCTTTAGTTCAACTAACCCTTGTTCATGCCAAAAATTGCCCAGGTTGACGATTTCGTCTACTGCTCCGGGATGTTGTGGGTCGATAATGTGCAGCGTCGTGTCTGCCGTAGAAACCATTGCCCGCAGCGGCAGTTTCGAGAATGGCTACGTTTTCGGGTATAGTGTCGGGAATTTTGGCTTTGATGTCAATACGCTTCCCGGTAACAGTAATCTCTTCAATCAAGAGATTAACCAGGCGCTTTTTCTCTTCAAGAGAAAGAGTGTCGAGAGCATCTCCGACCTGGGCGGCAAGCTCTTCTAACCGTTCCAATTCCTGCGCCGCCAGGTCGTGCCGGGAAAGTTCCTTTAAAATTTGCTCCCGGCGGCGCGAGAGGTACTCCCAGCGCTCCCTTATTTCCTTTAGCCGCTGTTCCATTTCAACTTCCGGGATCAAATCTTTTTGGAACATGGTCGCTACCCGTGACCGTTCTTTGGAGGCTTGAACCAATTCTTTTTCGATGGTGGCAAGCTCGATTTCCAAAGCTTTGGCGGTCTCGTCAGGGAAAGCGGCCTGCAGCTCCGCGCGAAGCCTTTCCGGATTTGTCAGCCAACCGGAGACTCTTTCCCAAACGATCTCTTCTAATTCCGGAGCATTAAGATATTGGGATTTACAGCGTTCCCGACCCGGTATGCCTGGCGATTTCGCAGTGCAGACGTAATAAGCCCTCCTCTTTCCTTTTGACGTAACAAGATTCCCGTGTATAGTCGCGCCGCATTTTCCGCAGCGCATAAGGCCCGAAAGAAGATAAGGGTAAGCGCTGTAGCTGCGCCAGCGCCTTCGGGAATTCTCAAAACGCTTTTGGGCTGCCTCCCAGGTTTGTTTATCAATAATGGTGGGGACAGAAATAGGGACCCACTCTTCGCGGGGTCTTTCTTTTCGGCTTACCCTTTCTTGAGGCGGCTTATATTTATTGAACTTGACGTCCTTAGTATCATAGCGGCGGATATACAGGATGCCCGCATAGGCGCTATTGGCCAAAATACGTTTGACCGTTTGTTTGGTCCATTGTTTGCCTTTGGGACTGGGGATGCCCATGGCATTCAATCGCCGCGCTATTTCATAAGGACTGGCGTCTTCATCAGAAGTAAACCATTGATACATAAGTCTTATGATTTTAGCCTCTTCTTCGATAATGTGCAGGGTATCTGTTTCTTTATCAAATTCATAGCCGTAAAGTCCAGGACTGTGAGTAAGTTTCCCCGCTTTTGCCTTGGCTCTTTTGCCAATTAAGGAGCGGAGCCTGGTCCTGGCGCGTTCGTATTCGTCAACTGCACTAAGTACGGTTAAATGGAAACGGTCTTCAGGGGTGTCGGTAAACTTGGAGTTGACAAAAATCAGCTCCGCTCCTGCTTTTTTAATCTCATCGATCAGGAGAAGCTGGTGGGCCACACTACGCGACAAACGGCTGGTGTCTAAACAAATAAACCAGCGGATGCCGCCGGCTTTAAGCTTTTCCAGCGCCGCCACCAGGGCGGGGCGCTCTAAGATTGAGCCCGAAACCCCTTCGTCTACAAATTCTGTTATTTCAGTTGCGCCTAATTCCTGAGCCTTGGCCCTGCATTCCTCCCGCTGCGCCGCAATGGAATAGCCGCGTTCGGCCTGTTCCTCAGTGGACACCCGCAAATATATCAGTGCAGCGGTCACGTTCCCTGTTCCTCCTTCAGCGTAACTTTACTTTGACGTGGTTGCGGTAATTTCCTGCTCTGTTCAGGAAGGCGGAACAGAAGAAAGCGAATCGCTTCCCGGTAGGCTTGTTCGCGTTCATCCTGGGAGCCGGTGCGGGTTATGATCACGTCAAATTCCCGCTTTGCCATGGCCCCCCACCTCCTATTAAGGCCCGGTGGCCGGGCAAAAACCCTTCCACCTCTAAGCCTACCGGTACCTCGAAGCAGATTCCAATTATCAAGCAAATAACTGCACTTTTTTCATTAATTCAGTTTATGCCGGGGGTCTCTATGGACGACCCGGGGAGAAATAATTACCATTTCTAAGAAAACGAAGGAAGCGCGAGCAACGGTTGAGATCAGGGCGTTCCTTGTGGTATAATCTTACAAAAGGCACTGTTCCTACCGGAGAGGAGCAAAATCCCGGGCAAGGCCGATATTGCGAATAATAAAGATGACCGTTCAAGAACAACTGTCAATAGATACTATTTCAAAGGAATGGCTCAAGGGACTGGCCTGTCTCTATACTGGAGGTGAAGCTGTTGCTAACCCCTGAAGTGAATGCGGACGAACTGAATTTGCCGGCAGAGGTAGCGCGAAAACTGAAAGGTAAGCGAGTAACCATCGTGGAGGTGCGCGAGGGATTTCTTCTAAAACCTGTGGAAGATCCAATTCGTGAGGCACGGGGGATTTTGAAGGGAAAGGGCTTTAACGTAGAGAAATACTTGCAGTCCAAGCAATTGGAAAAGGATCTGGAAACATGAGCGATTATTATGTGCTTGATGCCTGTGCCCTCATCGCCTTTCTGAACGACGAAGCTGGTGCGGATGTTGTGGAAGAACTGCTGCGAAAATCTAATCATCAGGAGCCCAATTTGTTCCTGCACCGGCTAAACCTGCTGGAGGTTTACTACGGTATCTATCGCGAAGTAGGCCCGGAGATAAGTGAACAGACATTGGAAAAAATACGGGCACTACCTGTTACCGAAGTCACTGAGATTACCCAGGAGGTTTTTCTGGAGGCCGGCAGGTTGAAGGCGACTTACAGGTTGTCTTTAGCGGACTCAATAGCAGCCGCGGAAGCAAAAGTCCGCGGTGCTAGCCTTGTAACTGCGGATCACCATGAGTTCGACCTCATTGCTACCAGGGAAGATATCGCGTTCCGCTGGATAAGGTGATTCCTTTCCCCGAATAGCCTCTGTTCCAACACTCTTCACTGTTCAGGTGAGGGGCTTTTTTTATTGCCCAAAAACTAAGATCATATCAGGAGGAGATGAAGTGAGTGATGACTAAAAAACCGGCCGTTCCTCTTGAACGCCGGCAGATGGAAGCTGCCCTGCAATTATACCAGAAATGCAAGGGGTGGCAGGCGACGGATGAAGCGCTGGATTCCCTTGCCCGGTCTTTTCCGGACTTCGATTTCAAATCGATCTTGCTCAAAGCGGCAGCCGTCAACGCCCTCTACGGAACCCAGGTTTACGCCGTAGTAGAGGTGGCCGAACACTTATGCAGCGTCTTGGGAAATACCACGTTACCGGCTACTTCCGCCCTCGTAGAGGAGCTGGCAAAAGTGAAATTTGTCAAGGGGTCAAAGCACATAACATGGACGTTCCGGAGTTTTGCATCCAAATTCGCCCACTTTTTTATTGATCCGGATCAATTCCCGATTTACGACTCGTATGCGGTTAAGATGCTCACATACCATTTGAATGGGAAGGGCAGGGAAGGGCTCTCGTATGAGCAGTTTGCGGCGGGCTTTTCAGCGTTGAAGGATGCCCTGGATTTTCCCGTGACCACTCGGGAACTCGACCGGTACCTGTGGTTGGCAGGCCAATTGAGGGCATGGAAGGGCTTAGTGCCCTGGAGAAGACCTTATCCTGGAATTAATTCCGAATTGCAGCGTCTCTTCGAATCCCCCGCGCGGGAAGTCCAGGAGCTTACGAGAGCTGTCCTTGGAAGGGGTGAAAATCCGTGAGCAATACTGGACATGAAGGCCGCACTTTTCGCAGCACCGCCTCATTCGGCAAACGGCAGGAATACGTTGTCATAGCCGAATTGCTCCGGCGGGGCTTTGACGTCTACCAGACGCTTGTGGACGACCAGGGTATCGACTGCATCATACGGCAGGAAAGGGAAGGCGAGCTGCGGTATCTGGACGTCCAGATCAAAGCGCGGTCGAAAGACTGTAATCCCCGAAACGCCGGACGTTTTGCCGCCATGGACATTGCCAACCCCCGGCCCAACTACTTTTTCATTTTCTACTCTGAGCAAGCCAACACTTACTGGGTGGTTCCTTCGGAAGAGCTTGTCCGGCTTGCCCACCGTAATAAGACCGGGCGAAACGAGGGACGGTACACTATCAACTTTTGCAACGTCAGGGCGGATGGTACGGTGGCGCCCCGCCCGAAGTTTGACCGTTACAAAAATAACTTCAGCCTTCTGGAATAGCATTCTGAAAGATTCTAGGTATTATTTACCCGTATTAAAAAGGACAAAAATTAAAGAACAACAACAGACCTTAGAAATTATTTTCTATGGGTTCCCCTTAGGGAGATTTTTTTATTTCCTCATTATTTTCTAAGCTAGATTGATTAAACAAAAGCTATAGCGACTTATTCTATCAAAACGAAGAACTGGCGCTGATTTTGGCCGATATTCGGCAAATTTTTAAAACGAATCACATCAGAACTCAGGCATATCGCACGGCGCTGCGGCTTGACACGAGGTATCTCTTGTTGTTATCCAATCTTGTCCATAACTTATCCATAGTTATAATTTAAAGAGAGGTGATCTTTCATGGAAGCAATTAAGAAAACGCTGGCATTATGCAAAAATCTCAAAGACAGGTTTGTCAATCTTGAAGAGCAGCTCCATGCAATCCCTTTGCACCCGGTTCGCTGGCTGGCCATCCAGAAGACGCTCAACGAAATCGACGGACAGCTGAGCAGCGTAGAAGAAACCATAAGAAGAGGTTCAAGGCAGTCCTGATAAAGAAGAGCTTTCATAAACAACCATGTGTCACAGGAAGCGCAGGATCCCCTGGCGGCACAAGGAATAGGGATGTGTCACACCGAACCTCGCAAAAGAGGGCTGATGTATCACAAAAGCGTCGAAAAACCTTGAGAGACAAGGGCTCAAGCTGTGTCACATAATGTATGACAGCACGGACCTTTGAATCAAGGGATAAACTATCTAAGCAGTTGGAAGCGCTGGTAACCCAAGGCACTCCCGAGGAATGTTGTACGCCGCTGAATTGCATGAAAAGATTTCCGTTATCTTTTCCAGGACCGATCCGACCTCAAAAACGGGACGCCTCAGGAAAGAAAATAACAACCTGACAGAAATTATTTTCTGGGGCACCTTTTAGCGAATTATTTGCTTTTCCCGTTATTTTCTAAGAAATGCTGAGCAAGTCTAAGCTATAATAACTTATTCTATCAAACCTTAGAACTGGCGCTCGTAAATCAGAAATATTGTTGAATATAGGCAGTGGGGTTGTTGTATCTTGGAAGCGACAGATGGGTTTCCAAAGGCAGGGGTAACCTCATGCTGAGTTAGTGGCATGATGACTTTGACTAGGTTTCTTATCAGCATATTGAGATGTTTCTATTGTTTGCACGGTTTGGGCGGCGTCGGCACTCGCGCCGCTCGTGTGACTAGCCTTACGCAACGAGCGGCGCGAGTTCTTGGGACGAAAACTGATACTCAGAAAGTAAAAGAATTTGTCCTGAATTTTACCTTGTGGAGGAACGCTGATGACTGACCGCAAGTTAACAAATTGGGTGGAAATTGATGTTAAAACCGGAAAACCATTGCCCAATAACAGAAATTTGGTAGGTAAAACTTATCTCGATAAAGACGGCGGAATTATTGAGGTCGTAGGAGTATGCTCTCTTTTTCCCGAGACGCACGTGGTTGTCGAGAAAAAGGCGACTGGCGAACGCTGGAGTATCGCTGCCGGAATTTTAAAGGGCCTAATCTGATTACATAGATTAGGATGAAAACAGCCGGTTTTGCTGCGAAAACCGGCTATTAAATTTTTACGCCAATGGAGTTTGTAGCCATGAGCCAGATAGGATGAAGAAAGGCTTAAATGTACGAGTATAAATAGATTTTGCAGGGTTTTCTTTTCAATTGGCAGGATTTTCATGTTTTCTTGCCGAATAAGTCTCTCTATCCAGTTTTCCATACTTCCTGGCAGGTGGTTTTCTTGGCCCAAAAGAAAATTTTTACACCCAAAATGGGACCGAAAGGTCAAATGACGTTGCCAAAAGAAATACGGACTGCTCTTGAAATAGAAGAGGGCGACCGGGTTCTTCTCAGAATCGAAGACGATGGGAAGGTCGTCCTGGAGAAGGCGATAATTATTCCCGCGAGCAAGAAGGATGGGGTTGGGGAAGCTACTGAAACCTGATGCTTTTAGTGGTTATCCAAAGGATATATAGGCAGGTGCTGGGATTGCCATGAAAACAGATGAGCTCAAAAAACAAATAGCAGCAGCCCGGTCGAGGTATTATCGACTGGTTTTACTGGTTGGGTCAGCTGCAACCGGAAAAACCAAAATTCTTGTTCAAACAGCCAAAGATGAGGGTTATCCTTATATTAATCTGAACCTCATGCTGAGCCAGAAACTCCTGGAATACCCCGTTAAAATACGAACATTACGCCTGCCGAGAATAGTGGAGACGATCATAGGCGAAACAGGAAAGGACACTGTCCTTCTTGATAATACAGAAATACTTTTTAATCCTGTTCTTCAACAGGACCCTTTACGTTTACTTCAACAAGTCAGCCGCAATCGAACTATCGTTGCCGCATGGAACGGCAAATTCGAGGGTGGTGCGCTGATTTATGCCGAGCCGGATCACCCGGAGTACAGAAAGTATTATGAAGTCGATGCCCTTATTTATCCTCTGGGGTAAAGAGATTTCAGGAAAAGGTGGGGAAATACTGTGAAGTACGCTGACCTGATCCATTTTGAACCGGTCGAAACTATAGTGCAGTTGCGGGAAGCTGACGCCAAAAGCAGGGCCGGTGAGCTGGTAAAAACCTATGTGATCTCGGAACGGATGGCCGAGCAGATTACGGAAGTTGTCTTTCCGCAACTCCAATATGACCATCCCCAGGATAATAAGGGACTTTTGATCGTCGGCAACTACGGTACCGGCAAATCGCATTTAATGTCGGTGCTATCCGCTATAGCCGAATATCCAGACCTGGTCACGGAAATACGGCATCCTGCCGTAGCTAAAAAATCTGAGGTTATCGCCGGCAAGTTCAAGGTTATCAGGACCGAGATCGGTTCCACCACGATGTCCCTCAGGAACATCATTTGTGCTGAGCTGGAAGAACAACTGGCTAATCTTGGGGTGAAATACCGTTTTCCTGAAGCCGATAAAGTTACCAACAACAAAGACCCTTTTATTGAGATGATGAACGCTTTCCAAGAGGTTTACCCGGATCACGGGCTCTTGCTGGTTGTCGATGAACTCCTGGACTACCTGCGTACGCGGAAGGACCAGGAATTAATCCTCGACCTAAACTTCCTGCGAGAAATCGGGGAGGTTTGCCGGCTCACCCGGTTTCGTTTCATGGCGGGTGTGCAGGAAGCCATTTTCGACAGCCCGCGCTTTCAGTTTGTGGCTGAAACTCTGCGCCGGGTCAAAGACCGTTTTGAGCAGATACGAATTGTCCGTGAAGACATAGCCTACGTAGTTGCCCAGCGCCTGCTGCGCAAGGATGACCGACAGAAGGCCCTCATAAGGGAACACCTGCAGCGTTTCACCAAGTTATATGGCACCCTGGCCGAGCGCATGGACGAATTCGTCGCTCTTTTCCCCGTGCATCCGGCATTCCTGGAAACTTTTGAGCGGGTCTATGTAGCTGAAAAGCGCGAGGTGCTGAAAACCATCAGTGCGGCCATGAAAAAACTCCTGGACAAAGAAGTTCCGGAACAGGAACCCGGCCTCATTGCTTATGATTCTTACTGGCAAAACTTAAAGGACAATCCATCTTTCCGCAGCGACCCGGACATTCGCGAAGTGATGGAGAAGAGCCAGGTACTGGAATACCGTGTCCAGCAGGCCTTTACAAGGCCGCAGTATAAGCCGGTGGCCCTCCGCATCATTCACGCTTTGAGCGTTCACCGGCTGACAACAGGAGATATTTACGCTCCAATAGGGGTCACGGCTGAAGAACTCCGCGACGACCTCTGCCTTTACCTGCCCTTGCCGGAAGAGGAGGCCGAGTTTCTTAAAACCACTATCGAATCAATCTTGCGCGAGATCTTAAGGACGGTGAGCGGCCAGTTTATTTCTTTCAACCAGGACAACGGCCAGTACTACCTTGACCTGAAAAAAGACATTGATTTTGATTCGCTAATTGAGCAGAAAGCCGAGACACTTACCCCGAACCAGTTGGACCGCTACTATTTTAAGGCCCTGGCCCGGGCCATGGAGTGCCCCGAAGCCACGTATGTTCCCAATTTCCAGATTTGGGAGCACGAAATTGAGTGGCGCGAGAAAAAGGCTACCCGGTTAGGGTATTTATTCTTCGGCGCTCCCAACGAACGTTCTACCGCCCACCCGCCCAGGGACTTTTATCTCTACTTTCTGCAGCCTTTTGACCCGCCGGCCTTTGAAGACGAAAAAAAGCCCGATGAGGTGTTTTTCCGTCTGGTGCAGCGTGACGAGGATTTTGACCGTGCCCTGAAGTTCTACGCTGGCGCCAGCGAGATGGCCAGCACGGCTTCGAAAGGAACGCGGCAGGTTTATGAAAATAAGGCCAACGAGCAGTTAAAAAAGATAGTCGAATGGCTGCGGAACAACATCGCCACTGCTTATGAAGTTACCTACCGGGGAGCAACCAAAAAATTCGTCGAGTGGGTTAAACACAGTGCCAATCCCCATGCCTCGGTTCGGGATCTGGTAAACTTGGTGGGTTCCTCGTGTCTCGCGCCTTACTTCCAGGAGCTGGCGCCCGAGTACCCGGCCTTCTCCATCCTGGTTACCGTAAAGAACCGGCCTCAGGCTGCCCAGGAGGCGATAAAGTGGATCCTCGGCAGCATCAGGACCAGGCCGGGGGCAGCCGTCCTCGATGCCCTGGAGCTTCTGGACGGAGATAAGTTAAGGCCGCAAAATTCCCGTTATGCCAAACACATCCTGGAACTGCTGGACAAGAAGGGTCCGGGCCAGGTCCTCAACCGGAGTGAGATCATAGCCGATTTTAGCGGTGTGGAGTTCGAGCCCCGCTTCAGACTGGAGCCGGAGTGGGTGGTTGTTATCCTGGCGAGCCTGATCTACAGCGGCGATGTCACTCTAAGCCTGCCAGGGAAGAAGATAGATGCTTCCAACATAGATGAGCTGGGCAAAGTCTCCATAGAGGAACTGACCAAGTTCAAACACATCGAGCGGCCCCGGGATCTTCCCCTCGGCCCCCTGCAGGTTCTGTTTGAATTTTTGGGGCTGCCGCCCGGTCTCATTGTCAATCAATCTACTCGTGAAGAAGGGGTAAGGCAGCTTCAGGAAGCAGTGGATAAGCTCCTGGAACGCACCGCCCAGGCCAAGCAGGCCATCCAGCAAGAGTTATCTTTATGGGGTATTTCTCTCTTCGATGAAAAAAAGAAACCCGGTTTAAGGGATGAACTGGCCGGTTTCAAAGGGTTTCTGGAGTCACTCCGGGTTTTTAACACTCCCGGGAAGTTGAAAAACTTCCGCTACTCCGAGCGGGACATTAACAAGCAGAAGGCGTACCTTGCCACCCTGAAGAGGGTTGAAGAACTGGCCGGGCTGGCAAGTGAGGTCCAGCCCCTGCTCTCCTACCTCAGCGCTGCAGAGGCTGTGCTTCCTGCGGATGCCGGTTGGACGGTAAAAGCCCGGGAGCGGCGTGAAGAGCTCAAAGGAAAACTATCCGGCCTCGACGAAGCATCCGCCCCTGACCTTCGCCGGGAGCTTGTCCAGGTGCTCTTAGAGCTCAAGAATTCTTACATTGAAGCCTACCTTGAGGCCCATACCAAAGCCAGGTTAAATGCGTCTTTGGACCAGAAGAAATCCGGCCTGCTCAAAGATGGGCGGTTGAGCAAACTCACCAGGCTGGCCGGTATCGAGTTGATGCCCCGGGCCCAGCTTACTGACTTCCAAAACCGTCTGGCGGAGCTGAAAACGTGCTTCAGCCTCACCAGAGAGGATTTGGAAAAAACACCCATCTGCCCTCACTGCAACTACCGGCCGGCACAGGAGCAGATTAAGCTTTCGGCTGAAGCGGCGCTCAGGCAGCTGGAGGAAGACCTGGAAAGGCTGTACGAGGATTGGGAAAAGACACTGATCGCCAACCTGGAAGACCCGACGGTGAAGGAAAACATCTATCTTTTGAAGCCGGAGCAGCAGGAAGCGCTGGACCAGGTGATCAAAGAACAGCAGCTGCCATATACGGTGGACGCAGCGTTTGTAAAGGCCGTTCAGGAAGTTCTCTCCGGCATGGAAAAGGTTTCGGTTACCGCAGCCGACTTAAAGAAAGCTTTGGCTCAAGGCGGAACGCCCTGCACAGTCTCTGAGTTAAAGCAGCGCTTCGAGGATTACATCCAGTCTCTCACGCGCGGCAGGGACCCACAGAAGGTAAGAATCGTACTGGAATAGAGGGGTGAAGAGTGATGGCCAAAGAAGAGCAACTTTTCATAGATACACCGGAAGGGAACGAAGAACGAAGGGAACGGCAAGAGCGCTCACGTTTCCGGCTTACCAAAGAACACCTGGACCGGGTGAGGCATATTGAGGGATTTCCCATTGCCAAAGATGAGAATATCATCAGCCTTTCCGACCCGCCCTATTACACGGCCTGCCCGAACCCGTTCTTAGGGGATTTTATCAGAGAGCACGGCAAGCCGTACGACCCGGATAACGATGCTTACCGCCGGCAGCCCTTTGCGGCAGATGTATCGGAGGGCAAGAACGATCCCATTTACAACGCCCATTCGTACCACACAAAAGTGCCGCACAGGGCGATCATGCGCTACATCCTCCACTACACCGAGCCGGGAGACATCATCTTTGACGGTTTCTGCGGTACGGGCATGACCGGCGTTGCGGCAAGCTTATGCGGGGACCGCAAGGCCGTAGAATCCCTGGGTTACATTGTGCAGGATGATGGCACCATCCTCGATGAAAAAGGCCGGCCTTTTTCTAAGCTTGGAGCACGCAAGGCTATCTTAATCGACCTCTCCCCTGCCGCCACCTTCATTGCCTACAACTACAACACGCCGGTAGATGTCCGGGCCTTTGAGCAGGAAGCCCGGCGGATTCTGATTGATGTGGAAAGAGAATGCGGCTGGATGTACCGGACGCAGCACGTGGTGGATGGAAAAGTTCAGAAAGACGCCAAGGGCAACCCCATCATGGGGAAAATCAACTACACCGTCTGGTCCGACGTGTTTATCTGCCCCAGCTGCTCCGGAGAGCTCGTCTTCTGGGAAGTGGCGGTAGATAAAGAAGAAGGTAGAGTCCGTGACGAGTTTCCCTGCCCCCACTGCGGGGCTAACCTCACCAAGCGTTCCCTGGAGAGGGCTACCGAAAGGGTGTACGACCGGGACATCGGGGAGTTTATCACCCGCGCCCG
>FZPS01000094.1_pt534 | contig 12066 bp, 10 predicted proteins | sample 1817821 | NCBI WGS metagenome assembly FZPS01 (sample SAMEA104158645, study PRJEB21678) | metagenome | place: Germany | collected 2015-04-21 | reverse complement strand
GGTGTACTCCTATGGGGTTAGCTGACGGGTTAGGACGCCCAAGTCGCCCCTCTTGATGGCTCAAGATTCACCCCGAAACGTTGGGTCCCCCACTATCAGTATTCGGAGCTTACAGGCTCTATCATACCTGATTTGCTGCAAAATGCAAGTTCAGTCCCCAGCTCATTGTCCAAAAGGCCCGCCAGTGCTATGATTAACCTAGATCAAGCAACAGCAGCAAGGGGGCAAAGTTATGGATTTCCAAAACAAGGTCTGTGTGGTCACCGGAGGTGCCCTGGGCATCGGCCGCTGCCTAACCCAAGAGTTTGCCCGCCGCGGCGCTAAAGTGGCCTTCATCGATCGGGATGAAGCGGCTGGCCAGGAGAACTTAGAGGTTATCCTCCAAGCAGGGGGCCAAGCCCTGTTCTTCCACGGTGATATTGCGGAAGAGCAGGTGCTGCGCGACTTCGTCCAAGAAGTGGTCAAAGCATACAGTAAGGTTGATTACCTGATCAACAACGCCTGCCTGTCCCGGGGCGGCATTCTCTCTGGATGCAGCTACGAGGACTTCAATTACGTGCTGCGCATCGGCGTTACCGCTCCGTACTTCTTAAGCCTCCTGCTCCTTCCCCACTTCAATCCCGGTGCCAGCATCATCAATATCTCTTCCACCCGGGCCCTCATGTCCCAGCCAGATACGGAAAGCTACACCGCAGCCAAAGGCGGTATTACCGCCCTCACCCACGGTCTGACCGCCAGCCTGGCGGGGAGAGTACGGGTCAATGCCATCTCCCCCGGTTGGATCGACACTACCCCTTACCACGGATCCAACTACATGCCCAGCCATTCACCTGCAGACCAACTGCAGCATCCGGTAAAGCGCATTGGGCAGCCCATGGATATTGTGCGCGCCGTCATGTTCCTCTGCTCCGAAGAAAACAGCTTCATCAACGGCCAAAACCTAGTGGTGGACGGCGGCATGACCAAGCTGATGATCTACCACGGGGATTTCGGTTGGTCATTCACACCGGAAGAGGAAGGAAACTAACAGCCTCGGCCGCAGCCCATGATAACAGACCCGCATCACCCTAGGGGTAATGCGGGTCTTGTGGTTTTAGACGTTGTAGGTGGTTGCCGAGGTGCTTCCTCCCGTTCCGGTCCAGTTGGTGTGGAAGAACTCGCCCCGGGGCCTGTCGATGCGTTCGTAGGTGTGGGCACCGAAGTAGTCCCTTTGGGCCTGCAGCAGATTGGCGGGAAGCCTCGGATTGCGGTAGCCATCGTAGTAGGTCAGGGCCGAAGCAAAGGCTGGCACCGGGATGCCGTTGGCCAAGGCGGTGGCGCACACCCTCCGCCAGCTCTCCTGACAGGCTGCGATCTGCTCTTTAAAGAACGGATCCAAGAGCAGGTTGGTCAGTCCAGGGTCGCGGTCAAAGGCCTTTTTGATCTCGCCCAAGAAGACAGAGCGGATAATGCAGCCGCCCCTCCAGAGCAGGGCGATGCCCCCGTAATTGAGGTTCCAGCCGTAGGTTTCGGAAGCGGCCCTCATCAGGGCATAACCCTGGGCGTAGGACACAATTTTCGAAGCATCGAGCGCCCGGCGGATATCCTCCACGAAGGCCTGCTTATCCCCCTCAAACTTGACCTGGGGACCAGTGAGCACCTGCGCAGCTGCCACCCGCTCGTCCTTCAGGGCAGACAAGCAGCGGGCAAACACCGCTTCAGCGATCAACGTCAAGGGAATGCCCTCATCCAGGGCGGCAATGGCCGTCCATTTGCCTGTACCCTTCTGCCCTGCCGTATCCAGAATCTTCTCCACCAAAGGCGAACCATCTTCGTCTTTAAAGGCCAGGATATGGCTGGTGATCTCGATGAGATAACTGTCCAGCTCGCCCTTGTTCCACTCCGCGAACACCTCGGCCATCTCATCGGCGCCCAGGCCCAAGAGTTCTTTCATCAGGTGGTAGGCTTCGCAGATCAGCTGCATGTCGCCGTACTCAATGCCGTTATGCACCATTTTCACGAAATGACCGGCGCCATCGGGCCCCACCCAATCGGCGCAGGGGCTGCCATCTTCCACCTTGGCGGCAATGGCCTGGAAAATGGGCTGGATATGGGGCCAAGCTGCAGGCGAACCGCCTGGCATGAGGCTGGGCCCATGCAGAGCCCCCTCTTCACCGCCCGATACTCCTGTACCCACGTACAGCAGTCCGTGCCCTTCCACCAGCTTGGTGCGGCGGATGGTGTCGGGGAAGTGGGAGTTACCTCCATCGATAATGATGTCCCCTTCTTCCAAGAGGGGAATGAGTTTTTCAATGAAATCGTCCACGGGTTTGCCGGCTTTGACCATGAGCATCACTTTGCGGGGGCGTTTGAGGCTGGCCACCAGCTCCTCCAGGGAATAGGTGCCGATGATGTTCTTGCCCTTGCCCCGGCCTTCCACAAAGTCGGTTACTCGCTCTACGGTGCGGTTGTACACCGCCACGGTGAAGCCCTTGCTCTCCATGTTCAGAGCCAAGTTTTCGCCCATGACGGCCAAACCAATCAAACCGAGATCCGCTTTAGACACAGCTGCTCCTCCTTCCTACCTTTGAACCCGGGCGTTGCCGGCCCAGACGCTCCATACCTGCGCTTCATCGGCAGGCTGCACATAGTCCGTCAGGAATGTAGTGGCCATGGCCCCCGTGGCCCAGGCGAACTGGATCCACTTCTCAGACTCCCAGCCCCGGAGAATGGCGTAGAGCAAACCGCCCACAAAGCCATCTCCTCCGCCGATGCGGTCCAGCACGGTGATGGGCCTGGGTTCCACCACATGCCACTCTTCTCCAGCGAGGAGAATGGCTCCCCAGAGGTGGGAGTTCACATCCACCACTTCCCGCAGGGTGTTGGCGAACACGGTGGCGTTGGGGTAGCTTTCCTTCACTCTCCGGATCATTTCCTTGAAGGAATCGATTTGGGCGCTGATCTCTTTGCCGCCCGCTTCCGGTCCGGGAATACCTAAGCAGAGCTGATAGTCTTCTTCGTTGCCGATGAGGATATCGCTTTGGCTGGCAATTTCACTGAACACTTGATGCAGCTCTTCTTCCCTGTTCTTCCAGAAAGAGGCGCGGTAGTTGAGGTCGAAGGAGACCAGTGTCCCGTGCTTTTTAGCTGCCTTGACCACATCCAGGCAGAACCGGCCCGTTTCCGGTGAAAGTGCGGCAATCAGACCGGACAGATGGACGATCTGTACCCCTTCCTCGCCAAAAATGCGCTCCAGATCGAAGTACTTGGCATCGAGGATCCGGCCCACTTCCCCGGCCCGGTCATTGTGTACCCGCGGTCCCCGCACACCATAGCCGCTGTCGGCGATGTTGAACTGGTGCCGGTAGCCCCAGGGGCCGCCTTGAGGGATTTCGGGCCCTTCAAAATCCATACCCCTGCTGCGCAGGTTGCCTTTGATAAACTGGGCAATGGGGCTGCCCTGCACAAAGGCAGTGAGCACCTTAACCGGCAGACCCAGGTACGAAGATACGCTGGCCACATTGCTCTCTGCACTTGTGGCGTGCATGATAAAGGTGTCGCTGGCGTGCACCGGCTGGCCGTAGAGCGGCGTGATGCGCACACCCATGCTGGTGGGTACCAGCAGCGCGTATTTGCAGTCCGAACGCAGTTTCATCTCAGATCCCCCTTTAGTTAATTCCTAGTGCCTGCAGATGGCGGCCAATATGGTCCATGAGGAACTGCTCATACAGATCCTCGTTGGCCTTCAGTACGGTGAAAAACGGCTCCCTAAGCTCAGGATCGGTGAGGATAAAGCCGTAGGTGATGTGCAGCAGCTGCCGGACATCGTTGTTGTTCCTGAGCAGATCGGGCAGCTGCCCATCGCTTACCTGCTCCAAGTCGGGCACCCCAGCCAGATCCAAGCTCACTTTGTAAAAGGCCCGTGCTTGATCCACGGTGGCTAACGCTTTGCGGTGCATAGCCCGGTAGAGCTCAGGATCCCGCGCCGCGATCACCCGCACCGCTTCCAGCCAGTTGGTGCCGGCAGTTTTCAGATGATAGCCCCTCTTGCCCGCGTGTTTCCCGATGATGGGGAAGATGCTGAACTTGTCGCTGCCCGAATGGACGCTGAGCTTGTAGCCGAAGTGCTCTGCGATCTGGCTGTGGATGGCAAACTCCTGCTCAAACTGGGCCCGATCACCGATGTAGTCAATACCCTTTTCAAACTGACCGCAGAAGCGGGGCGCTACCGAACTGGCCCGCACGCCCCTTCTTTGCAGCTCATGGGCGACAAAGAAGTGGTCCTGGGGAGTGGTGGGCGTGGCCACCTCATCGATGCTGATCTCGAAATCAACGGACCGTTCCTGTTTGTCAATCACGGTCTTGTACACCATTTCCATGAAATCCAAAGCCCGGTAGTAGGTGAGCACCATGCGTTCAGACCCCGCGGGCTCCATGTGGATTTCTGCCCCGCTGTTCAGCCGGTAGGTCTTGTCCTTGTACAGACCCTCAAGCTGCTCCCGCAGGTCTGCAGGCAGCTCCCGGTAGCGCGCAGCAACCCCATCCTCACTGAGGCTTGAGGCCCCGTCATCGATGTGCTCCGAACAGTCGAGGGTGATCATGCTGAAGCCCAGTTCCAGTGCGGCCTGAATGTGCTCAACCTTTTTGAGATGGTCTCCATCGGCGCCGTAGCCAGCGCTGTAGCCTTCCTGGAACACGGCCCAGGTAGCCGCATCCAGCACATCCCGGTAGGTGCGCTTGGTCAAATCCAGCTCGCGCATGGACTGCTGGGCCAAAACAGGGCGAACGGGGCTGTGGCGCACCGTTTTGATATGTCCAGGGGAAGCCAAGCCCAGCCTATCGCCTAAGCCCAGGGAAATGCCCTCAGTACCAAAGGGCTGGGGTGCGGTCCAGGGCAAAAGGGCTCTGAGGGCCGCGGCGTTGGCGCTGTTCAGCTCGGCCACAAACACGTGGAACCGGCCGCAGCTGCTGACTTCTGCCGCAAAGGGGACCTCTTCCTTGGCGGTAACCACAACCAAGAACTTCTCCAAACCTTCCTTAACCATGAACAAGAGCTGATCCTGGACCAGCTGCACTGAAGAGCTGTACACACCGGCCATGCCCCCGGTCTGCAGCTGCTCCGCCAGGGCCTGCAGATCTTGGGCCTGTTCAACTGCCTGCTTCCAAGCGATCACAAACACTCCTCCCTGCTTACCTTTCTAGTTGAAATCCTTTTCCAGAGCCCACAGTCCCAAGGCCGGGTTGCTGATGAAGAACACCTTTTCTTCTCCCACCACGTTGAAGCCGTCCTGCAGCTCTGCGGGGTTGTAACGCTGCACAGCCTGCTCATAGGGCAGGTAGTGGAAATGGACACCCCGTACTTCCTCTTCCGTGAGGTGCTGCACAGCATAGGTGATCTTAAATCTGCCGTCGGAGGAGCCGTGGATCAGATGGGCTGCCACCGACAGATTCGCGGCCAGCTCTTGATTCTCCCGGGCCGCACGCAAAACATCCAGGCGTTTTTGGTAGCCAAAGGCCCGGATCAGGCGGTCGATCTCCGGATCCTCACCGAACATGCGCACCCCAGGAGCCAGGATCACCAGCTCGCCACCATCGGCAATGGCCATGCGGGTACGGTAAATCGCCTTGTTCCCCAGCCAGGTGCTTTTGAACTCCGTGGGATCCAGATAGACCACTACTTTATGCAGAGGTTCGGCCAAAAGATCTAGATTGTGCTTCTGGCTCAGGGCCACCGCCTGCTCGAAAACGTGCCTTTCCCTGCCCATAAACAGGCCCATGAGGGATGTGTGCTGCCTTTCCGTTTTGGTTACGGTGAGAATATAGGCTAGGGGCAGTTTGCTGAGGAAATGCTGCTCCGCGTAGTCAAAGACCTTGCGCACAGGGGAATGGTCGCGGCCCATGAGTTTTTCCATGCCGTAAACCGCGCCTAGGAAATGGGACTTATCAATGATCTCCTTGCCGCCGCAGCCCACCACCACGTTTTTGGTGTAGTTGGCCATGCCCACCACTTCATGGGGCACCACCTGGCCGATGGAAAGGATCAAATCGTAGCCCCCCTCCACCAGCTCCCGGTTAATGTCCACGGCAATGGGGTAGTCCACTAAGCCCCCGGAGACCTCGGCCACAAATTCACCGGGAATAACGCCAACTCTAGTCACATCGGTCCGCCAGTGATGGTCGATGTACGCAGCGGCGGGGATCTCGTGGCCGAACATCCGCTGCTTTTCTTCCCTGGTCATGGGCACATGGGTGCCTAAGGCGGGCAGCACCTTGACCTCCGCCGGCTGCAGCAGGCGGTAAAGCAAGGCTGTAATCGGCCCCGCGAAGCTATGGGCCCTGGTGCCATCAGGCGGAATGAGCAGTACCCTGCGCAGCGGCCGCCCAACTTGCGCCAGCCAGCCTTGGAGTGCACTTTCCACCTGCTTGAGGCTCAGGGGGCCATCCTGCACAACTAGGCTTTTCATAGCATCCACCACTTTCCACTATACTCCGGCAAAGGCGGAAAAACCACCGTCCACCGGCACCACGATGCCCGTGACAAAGGCGCTGGCATCGCTTACTAACCAGATCACGGTACCAACCAGGTCCGCCGGCTCTCCAAACCGCCCCATGGGTGTGTGTTCCAAAATGGTCCGCCCCCGGGCAGTGAGCTCTCCAGTCTGCTCATCGGTGAGCAGGAAGCGGTTCTGCTCCGTCAAGAAAAAGCCCGGTGCCATAGCATTCACCCTGATCTGGGGGGAGTAGTGCTTGTTGAAATGCACCGCCAGCCACTGGGTGAGATTGTTAATGGCAGCCTTGGCAGCTCCATAGCCAATCACATTGGTCAGGGGGCGAAGGGCCGCCATGGAAGAGACATTCAGGATTACGCCCTGCTTCTTCTGGGCAAAGATCTCCCCAAAGACCTGCGTAGGCAGGAGGGTGCCCATGAAGTTCAGGCGCACCACGTTATCCAACGCCTCCTCACCCAGGTCGAAAAAGGACAGGGTGGGGCTGGTGGTGGCTGCCCTTTGATTCCCCCCGGCGCCGTTGATCAGAATATCGACGGTGCCGAACTGGTTCAGGACTTCCTCCCTGGCGGTGAGGAGACTGGCCTGGTCCAGTACATCGCAGTACACGCCCAACGCTTCGCCCCCTGCTTGGCGGATGGCCTCCACCACTGCATCCCGGCGGGCCTGATCCCGGCCCAAAACCGCCACCTTGGCCCCGGCCCGGGCTAAACCCAGGGAAAGTTCACTGCCTAAAACCCCAGTGCCTCCAGTGATCACCGCCACCTTGCCGGTGAGATCGAATAAGTGCTTCAATGAAAAAGCCTCCTTTCAGCTAGCGGCGCAAAAAGCGGTAGAAGTTGTTCTGGAACAGCTCCTCCACGTCCTTTTGCACCTGGTCCTCCGTCAACTGCCAACCCGTGGCCAAAATATCGCCGTATTTCTCAGCCAGAACATCACCAATGATCTTCTTGGAGTGTTCCCATTTGTAGATGAGATGCTCCAGTACCCTAGCATCAGAATGCTGAGGGATAAAGGACAGGCCGAGCGTCTCCAAGCGCATGGCTGTGATCTCCTCCACTAAGCTGGGGTTGTTCAAGAACCACCAGCAGCCGAATACCATGAGGTTTCCGTACTTGCGGGCGGCAATGGCCAGCTCATGCTGGTTCTCCCGGGAGAGCATGGTAACCAGGAACTTGTTTTCAGGGTATTCTGTGCACAGCTGTTCCACGACCCTGATCTCCGCTTTGCCCACGGAATCCCCGGCCAGTCCCAGTTCCTTGTTCACCAGTTTCTTGACCCCGATCATCATGGCGAAGGGGATGTTGTGCTCCCTGCACACAGGCAGCACGCATTCTTTCAGCACCCGGGTCTGGATGGAATCATCGAAAACAGTGAAGGTGGGCGGCAGAGATGCGGCCATGTACAGGGCATCGATCTTGGTCACCCAATCACTGAGGAAGCGGCGCACTTCCGCGGCGGATGAACCGCTGAAATCAGCGGAAACCCCATAGCCTTCCCCCTGCAGGGTTTGGACCGCTTGGGGGAAGTTCACCAGCAGAGGATCGATGCGCAGGGAAGATTTGAACCTGGGATCTACCTCAGTTTCCCCCTTCCAGTACTCCCGCTCCTGGGGATCAAAGGGATCGTTGGTCATGACGATTTCCTTCACCCGAGCCAACTGGAACACAGTATCGATCTGCTCGTTCAGGGTGCGGCCGCGGAAATACTCCCGGTACTCCTCCAGGGAGCGGGCACCCACATCCAAGCCCAGCCTCTGCAAAATGGTGAGCACGCCGCGCTGTGCTTCGCTCACCGGGGAGCGCTCCACAAAGAGGGTCTGCCAGATCAGCTCTGCCTGCTTGGCCTTGGGCAGCCGGAAAAACTCGGCGTAGTCCAGCTCGCTGTAGCGGAAATACTCCGCAATCAGATAGTGGTAGGTCAGGATCTCATCAATACCCCAGAGCAGCATCCCGGTAAACTCAGCTGGAAAGAGATGGGTATGCACATCCACGATTTCCACGCTGTTCAACTTGGCATCAAGAACCTCTCTCACTTTGTCCGGCCCTACTAACATTCCATCACCTTCTCGTTTAATCTAGTGTGTCTTCTCAAAACCCCACGGGCCCGAAGGAAGTCCTTCAGCCCAAAAGCTCCCTAAACACCAGAGTTGCTGCGCCCACAGCCACCGCGTTTTCGCCCAAGCCCACCGGTTCAATCTGCAGAGCAGCTTTCAAGGGATCGAAAACCCTGGCCACAACCACCTCTCTGATCCTGGGCAGCAGGTAGTCCACAATGGGCAGGATATCTCCGCCGATGAGCACCTTGGCGGGGTTGAGGATGTTCATGGTGTTGGCCAGGGCTACCCCAAGGTAAGCTGCGGCTTCGTCCCACAGCTGACAGGCCAGACCATCCCCTGCCAGCACCGCCTGGTACACATCGTCCGCGGTGAGCTCATCGGGGTCCAGATCCCCTTGCGCCAACAGGCTGCTGGCCCCATCACCCCGTTTCAGAATCACCCTCAGTTTCTTAAGCACGGCGTCGATGGAGGCCACCGTTTCCAGGCAGCCAAAATTGCCGCACTTGCAGCGCATGCCATCGGAGATGACCGTGGTATGGCCGATTTCCCCGGCACTGAAGTTGGCCCCCACAAACAGCTCTCCATTGAGGATCACGCCAGAACCGATGGCCTGACCCACTTTCACCGCCAAAAGGTGCCGTACTCCCTGCCCGTTGCCAAACCAGGCTTCGCCCAGGGCCATGGCTTTGGCGTTGTTCTCCATGCGCACCGGCAGACCGAAGCGCTCCTCCAGAAGTTCGGCCACAGCCACATTCCGCCAGCCGATGGCCGGGGCGAAGATGCTGATGCCGCTGGCGCTGTCCACCGTTCCATGCATGGCTACGCCAATGCCTGCCACGTCCAAGCCCCGGGCCTGGGCCCGGCTTAGAAGACCTGCCACCACCGCAAAGATGGTCTCCAGAACACTGTCCTGCTCAGCAGCGGGCGGAAAGGGCAGATCGATCCTTTCGAGAATGCGTGCCCCCAGATTAACCAGCACACCGGAAACGAAACCGGCTTCCACCGCTAAGCCCACAACGTGAATGGCATCTTCCACCACGCTGAGCACAATGGGTTTGCGCCCTAGATCGTTCTGGCCCTCGCCGCTTTCCTGGAGCAGTCCCGCCTCCAGGAGTGCAGCCACAAGGCGGGTAATGGTGGAGGGATGCAGACCCGTGGCCCGGGCCAAATCCGCCCGGGAAACGCTCTCCGCCTCCCGCACCAGCCTGAGCACCAGGCGAGGGTTGGGCTCGTTGAGAATGGGTATCTTGCTTAACAAATCCACTCAGCTGTTCTTCCTCTCACCCCGCAGCCGGGGCTGTTCCCACATTTATTGTTCCACACAACATATTCTCTTATCTTCGCCCCAATTCCTGCCGAGAATACAAGATTCTCCTAACGTTTTTTGCAGAAACCCCACCCACTCTGCCCATCTTTATTGCTCCGTGCAATTAAAATGCGGGAAAGGAACACTGTTGAAAGGGAAGGGAGGGCAGACTCCCGAATGAGTTTCAATGGGGAAGCCCCCTAAAGGAAGGTGGTAGCGGCGTGCTGTGGGGAGTAACAACCATGACCTTTTACCACCGCCCCATTTTGGAGGCGGTGGAATTCATCGGCAGCTGCGGGTTTGACTGCGTGGAGATCTGGGCTGATCACGCCTGGGATGAAAAAAAGGGAGCCAGCGCCGCCAAGCTGAAGGGAGCCTTGGCAAGGTGGGGATTGCAGTCCACCGTGCACTGCCCCGTTTTGGATGTGAACATCGCCAGCCCCAATCGGGGCATTAGGGAAGAGTCGCTCCGCCAGTACCGCGCCGCCCTGGATTTGGCCAAGGAGCTCGGCGCCAGGTTGGTGGTGCTCCACCCCGGTCGGAAATCTTCCCCCAGGGAAGCTGCTGCGGCCCACTGGTCCTATCAAGTGGAAGCTATGGGCAGAATCCTCCCATACGCAGAGGAACTGGGGGTTGTGGCGGCAGTGGAGAACATGGACAGCGACCAGGCGCTCTATTCGGTCCAGCAGTGGGCACATCTGGATCAGCTCTTTGCAGACTGCGCAAGTGCCCAGCGCTGGGTGTGCCTGGATACGGCCCATTTGCAGGATACCAGTGCAGTGCTCTCCTTTATTCACCAGGCAGGGCCGTGCATTGCCCATGTACACCTCAGTGATGCCACCGGCCAGCATCTGCACCTGCCCGTGGGCCAGGGCAGCCTGGATATCCCCCGGATTGTCTCTGCCCTGCATTCTGCCGGTTATCAAGGCATCTACTCCCTGGAGTGTTTTATACCCAACAACACCCCCGAGAAACTCGGAGCCGAACTGGCTAGGGTTAAGGAGCTGCTCAGTTAAAAACACCCCCTGGACTTGAAGTCCAAGGGGTGTTGCCCTTATTCAGGCAGCACATGCAGCGCGTGGGAATCTAGGTAGAGGAAACCCTGTTCCCCGGGGGCAAATGCTTCCTCCAAATTGGGATTGCTCTTGTACACGGTGACCTGCTCCCCGTTGGGCAGCTCTACCCGGTACTCTAGGGCCGAACCCAGGTACACCCTGTTCACCACCGTGACGGGGATCCCCTCACTTCTCTGGAGGGACATGGCTTCAGGCCGCACCACCAAAACGGCCTCGCCCCGGAGCTCCGGCGCATCGTGGACTGTGATCCTGCGTCCAAAGGCCTCAACCACTGCCGCGCCCTTTTCCCGTCCCAGCACTTTGCAGGGCAGGAAGTTCACTTTGCCGATGAAATCGGCCACAAAGCGCGTCGCCGGCTTCAGGTAGATCTCCTGGGGCGATCCCACCTGCTCAATGCGGCCTGCGTTCATCACCACGATGCGATCCGATAGGGCCATGGCCTCGCTCTGATCGTGGGTAACGTAGATGGCCGTGATCCTCAGCTCCTGCTGGACCCGGCGGATCTCCTCCCGCATGTACTCCCGGAGTTTGGCATCCAGGTTCGAGAGGGGTTCGTCAAAGAGCAGCACTTGGGGCTCCACAACCAAAGCCCGGGCCAGGGCCACCCGCTGCTGTTGACCGCCGGAAAGCTGGCCTGGAGCCCGTTTGCCCAGGCCCTTGAGACCTACCAGCTCCATAATCCTTTCCACCCGCTGCTTGGCCTCCTGCTTGCTCACCTTGCGGAAGCGCAGCCCGTAGCCTACGTTTTCCTCCACGGTCATATGGGGAAAGAGGGCATAGCTTTGGAACACCATGGCCGTATCCCGCTCATTGGGAGCCTTGGTGGATACATCCTCACTGCCGATGAAAATGTGGCCCGAAGTGGGCATTTCAAACCCTGCCACCATACGCAGGGTGGTGGTTTTTCCACAGCCCGAGGGCCCCAAGAAGGTGACCATCTCGCCGGGCTCAATCACTAAGTTAACCCCATCCACCGCCCGCACTTCACTGCCGCCGGGGGCGGGGAAGATTTTGACCAGGTCGCGTAATTCAACTTTCTGTGGCATGTTTCTATCCTCCCTTGTACAATGGTGATGCAGACATACCATGTTAATCAAAGTCATTGACCTTTGACAACCACATAGGAATTCCACTTCAGAC
>FZPS01000048.1_pt408 | contig 12066 bp, 12 predicted proteins | sample 1817821 | NCBI WGS metagenome assembly FZPS01 (sample SAMEA104158645, study PRJEB21678) | metagenome | place: Germany | collected 2015-04-21 | reverse complement strand
CTCGTTACAATGCGCCATCTGATAAGGGCCTCTCTGCGAATGCGGCCGGAACGCATCATTGTAGGCGAGGTTAGAGGCGAAGAGGCATTGGACATGTTGCAGGCTATGAACACAGGTCATGACGGATCGCTCTCCACGGGGCACGCCAACTCAACACAGGATATGCTTGCACGGTTGGAGACGATGGTCTTAATGGGATCATCCAGCCTGCCCCAGGATGCCGTACGCCGTCAGATAGCCTCATCAATAGACATTATGATCCATTTATCCAGACTGAGGGACCATTCAAGACGAGTTATTGGCATAACAGAGGTTGTCGGCTATCGGAGTGGTGAAATCCGCCTAAATCCACTATTCGTGTTCGAGGAAGAACCAAGTGCAAGTACACCAGAGAGGGTGGCAGGCAAGCTAAAACGCACTAGAAACCATCTACTTTTTGAGAGTAAGCTCAAACTGTATGGCGTAAAGGGCACAATATGACTGCCAGCATCTTGTTACATGAGGTTAGTTATGTTAAGGGACAGAATAGATTATTCTACTTACCGTGCCGGCATCGCAGAAAAGTTATTATGTTCCGTTGTCGGGTCTGCAATTGGAATCCTTATTGGTTATACATTCTATGAGCATGTCATTGCAGCAACAATCTGCGCTATTGCTGTGTCTGTCTATGCAAACCAGCAGTATATAAAACTAAGAACCGAATCGGCAAAAAAGCAACTCATCCTGCAGTTTAGAGACATGCTGGAATCACTTACTTCATCGATAAGTGCAGGCTCCAATATCCGCAATGCCTTCTTGGCAGCACAGGCAGACATGAAGTCCCGATACGGCGATGAAAGCTACATAGTGCACGAACTCAAAACTATAAACAGAGGCCTTATGTCAAATGAGAACCTTGAACAGCTTTTAGCGGATTTTGGGAAAAGAAGCGGACTTGCGGATATAAAGAGTTTTGCGGGTGTCTTTGGGACTTGCTTTCGTCTCGGTGGTAACATTAATGATGTAATAAATATGACCTGCCGCGTAATCTGTGACAAGATCGAGATAAGCCAGGAGATCATGACACTCGTCTCGGCAAAAAAAGCTGAACAGTATACCATGCTCGTTATGCCAATCCTTTTTGTTTTACTGCTGAAAGGGCTCGGTCCAGGAATCACCGATATGACGTCATTAAGCGGAAGGATTGCATCTACAATCGCATTGGCACTCTTCGCAACTGCCCACTGCGTATCGCGGAAAATACTTAGAATTGCATTGTAGAGCGAGGATTCGACTATTTATGTGACTCTACAATAGAGCTAGGTGGTGTGTACGTGGAGGATTTTGTACTCTTACTACTATCTGTATTAGTAACTCTGCTGGCAATACTGTATTTAGTTGTCTGGTCTTTGGGTAGTCGCTTTGACGATCTAATAGAGAACTTGCCCTTCAGCAAATACCCATTCAAGGTGCTATATGTCTTTGGATTTGAGATGTTAGCAAGAACAGGATACCGCTTTCACCACCGGTATGATAGGAAAAAGTATAGAAGTTTTTGTGTGCTCTACGGCAAGAAAAATGCTGACTATCATCAAAGGTTGGATCTGGCAAGAAAAATCTCGGTGACGGTTCTAGTGTTTATAATTCTCTTGTTACTCTCTATAGTGCTTGACGCTTGGATTGCGCTAATCTTTGCCTTTGCCGGGACATTAGGAATTGCATATTACTACGATGCGGATACAGCTCAGCGTCTCGCAATGAGGCGCGAGGAGATCCGAAGTGATTTTCCTGAGGTCCTAACATCAATGGCGTTGCTCGTAAATGCAGGACTTATTGTAGATAAGGCCTGGGGGGTTGTGTCAAAATCGGGGGACCGGCTTATATACCGCGAGATGCGTCGCGCTTCAGTGCTTATCGAAAACGGGGTGAGTCCGAATGACGCATGGATGGAATTTGCAGAGCGCTGCGGTGATCCTTATGTCGACAAGGTTATATCTGCACTTCTTCAGAATTTGTCCAGGGGCAACCGTGAATTAGTATTCTTTCTAAAGCGGATGTCTGACGAGAGTTGGAATGAGCAGAAGCATGCAGTCCGCAGAAAGGGTGAGATGGCGTCTACAAAAATGCTGTTCCCAATTATGCTGATATTCCTAGGAATTCTCATTATGATAATGCTACCTATAACAACGAACGGCATCGTTTGACTTTGAGATTTTCAAGTAGTTTTGGGAGGTTTGAAATGAAAGTGACCTATGGAAAGACCAGAAGAATTTTATCCCAAAGAGAGGGCTCCGCTGAAATAATTGCGGTTATAGTCCTTGTGGCAATAGCCATAATACTGGGGATAGCGTTTAGAGGACAGATATCCGAAATGCTTTCGAATATTTGGGACGCCGTCAGGGGAAGAGAGCGCGAGCTCATAGCTGATCTTGAATTATAGTGCGAGATGAGAGATGTGAGCGGTTCAGCATCATTTCTAGAGTATGCGATTATACTTCCTGTGTGCCTTCTTTCGGTGATGATACTCTTTTTCGCGGGTTACTATCTGTGTCATTATGCAGTGCTGGATGCGGCGGCAGACAGGGCAGTCCTTACTGTACAGGGTATTTATGAGGAGACCGGAGGCTTTGGTGGCGGCAGTGCAGAGTACTTGGCCGTTCAGAAGATTGCAGTTCAGGAAACACGGGAGATCATCGATGAAATAAGTTTTCTAGGCGAGGAATTTCTCTTTGATAGTCCCGAGATTGATATTCATGTAGATAGAATGATGATTGGACATGGGATCAATGTTGAGATATCGAGGGCGGTTCGTGTCCCGGAAGTTCTCAGGCAATCTTTTATGGAATCAGCCTTTATTCTGAGAGCGAATTCATATGGAACTCTCCTATGTCCGGCCAAGATGCTTAGCACCACCGATTTCATCATTGAAGTGATTGAGAAGTTTTCGGGTGCAGATATTGACATCTCTTCTGCACTTGGAAAAGTAGCGGCAAAAGTGAGAAGACCACTTAGTGAAGTTCACTAGACTTAACGATCAACTGAATGTACAAGAGGTCTACATATGCGGAGAATTTACAAAAACAGGGGATCAATATCAATCATACTACTGATAATTTTGTTTCCGACACTGGTTTTTTCCGGGCTCATGATAGATATTGCGCGCCATTATCTCTCTAGATCAGCTATCGAACAGGCAAATAGGCTGACGCTTAACAGTGTTCTTGCCAGCTATGACACAGTTCTAAAAGATGTCTACGGGCTTTTTGCCATTTCCCAGGACCGATCCCTGTCAGACAGAAGACGTAGTGAGCTCCTTAAGGAGCAATTCATTGCCAATATGCAAAATATAATACTCGTCTCTCCTGTAACCGAGGATATCCGAATTTCGCCAGTGCTTTGGAGTAATTACGCGAATCCTGAGGTCATCGAAAAGGGAATTCTAGAGTTTATGAAATATAGAGGGCCTGCAGGCACAGCGTTAAGCATACTCGATTCACTAGATGTGTTCTCCAAAATCGGTGAACAGAGCAGAGTGTCAGAGAAGAGGATGGATGTTGAACTCGGTTATAGAGACATCTCAGCGAAATGTGCGGAGCTCTGCAGAACTATAGCCTTTTATGACTCCCAAGTAGAGATGTACATGGCTGCAGAAAAAGACCTTCTGGGTTGTATCGGTAGGATCGGACAATATGAGGACAAAGAGAGTGAGGAGTATCTAGCTGCATATGATGATGCACAAAGATTCTTTCACGCATGGAAGGAATTCTCACCGGCAGAAATGGCAGATTACGCAATTTCAGAGTGTCTCGGACTACTTGAGAGTCTGGGCAGTCTGGAACAGATAAAAGATGAGTTTAGCCAGTCTGTTGATGAGTATGGAAGAGCGTCCGACGATTCCGATTCGGATGAGTTCTACATCAATATGAAATCCGAGATGAGCAGATATGATGAGGAAATTACGCCTGTACGGGTTGAGGGGTTGATAGAGCAGCTTACGGCGGCAAAGAACTACCTGGGTTTGCAGAGTTTTGAGACTGTTGACGAATATATAACAACTGCGCACAACAGCTCACGACTACGCTTCATCGAAAATCAATCCAACAACCGGAGCTTGTATTATCATTCGGAAGACACTTATCTTAAATTGATAAGTGAGGTTATTAACGTCGAAGGGGCTGTGGTTGGGGTTCCTGCTCTCTATATAACACTGTTGTCCTCATTTGGTAGTACTGGCGACGTAGGCGAATTCGGTAGTGGGAAGTCCTTCAAAAAGGGCATAAGTGAGCTAAATGATCTAGCAAGACAAGAAGCCACGGTAGAAGAAGCGTATGCCTACTCCAGGTATCTGTTCATTGATTCCCCATCCTCAGAACAGGTTCAGAATATTCCAGAGTATTTTGACGACATTGATGAGGGAGGATGGTATGGCGTGGTATCTCAGTACCGCGAAATGCTATCCAAAGTATCAGGACTAGTTACGGTTTTGGAGGGCGGTGTAAATGAACTTATTGGCAATCTTTATATTTCTGAATATGTGATTCGGAACTTTTCATACCTGACCTCCGACGCTGATCAAATGACAATGACTGGTGTACCAATAGACCCCGAGCACAATCGGATTTATGGCTGTGAGGCGGAATACATACTATTTGGGAACAAGGGCTGCGCCGAAAGGAAACTGCTTTGGTTTACTCTTAGGGAAGAGGCGGGGCCGGAAAGCAATCTAGCGACAGCTAAGACAAGTATCTTCGCGATAAGGTTCTTGTGTAACAGCATCTTTGCTCTAACCGATTCATCTCTCAATGAGGTGACACTGGCACCTGCCCTTGCCATTCAGGCGGCATCGGGAGGGATCCTACCCTATCAATTGGCCCAACTTACAATAAAGCTTGCACTTGCGCTAGCGGAGTCGGCGATTGATTTAGATACGCTTGTCCGAGGTGAGCGAGTGCCCCTTCTCAAATCATCATCTACATGGAGGTGTTCCGTTCAGGGGATTATTGAGATGCTAAAGGGCCGTGTTTCAACTGAAGTGAGCGAGTTTGTTGATGAGAGTGTGCAGAAGGCTGTAGGCTTTTTGCAGCAGGGCGTTGATAATGCAACAGAGCTTCTAGATACTACGGTAAGTGATTTCATCGGAGATATTTCATCCGATTTAGAGATAGCGATATCCGCAGAGCTCAACAAGACAGTAGACTTAATAATGTCAGTACTACTCGAGTTTTCGCGCCGGGAGTTCGATAGTGTATTCACAACAGGAGTTTTTGTGAGGGAACGATTCGTGCAAACAGCCCGGACAATCGTGAATTCACTCATGCAGAATGAGGATTCTGATCTAATTGAAAAACTTCAAGATCAGCTGCCTTATATCGAAAACGATGTGATAAATCAGATGGCAGACATTTTCGAATCTCTGCTTTCGGATGAGAATAGTCCGTCGAATACGGTACTAAAGATTGACCAGGTATTGTGTAGGAACATTTCATCTGAACTTAATGAATGTATTTCAAAAGCGCTGGAGCGGATAAAAAACTCTGCTAAAGGCGAGATTGACGAGATTCTCTCTTCAGCCGGGAATAGGCTGAGGAACTCCGTGGAGGAAAAAGAGGAAGTGTTGACCGAAGCTGTAGTGGAAAAACTCACAGCGACTGCTATCGATATACTTAACGACTATATCCCTAGTGACATGTACACAACGGAGGAAGTTTCAGGATTGGGCTTGGAACTATGTGAAATGAAGCCTGGACGCATCAATGAGAGAATACTAAGCCTTTCATACGAAGACTATTTACAGATACTACTTGTTATGATGCTAGGAGGTACGAAGCGTGACGAGGTTCTGTTAAGAATTGCAGATGTTATGCAGCTGAATGTTTCGCAGTTCCACAGTAGAGGACAGAGTTTTCGTATGGCTGAGGCGTATACGTGTGTAGAAATCACAGGGCAGATCACAGTTCATTCATTCTTATTGCCACAAGGAGTCTTCGACATATGTGTGGAAAGTTATGATATTGCAGGTTACTAGTCATGTGCGCAGGGTTGACAACCGGGGATCAATAACGGTTGAGGCTACGATTTCACTTGTTACCTTTTTTCTGACCATTGTATCTGTCCTGTCAATGATAAGCATATGCAGAGTCCAATACTGCATAGGTAGGGCTCTCAAAGCAGCAGCACTGGATGTGTCCCGATACTCCTATTTCTACTATGCTGTTGGCGGATACCACTCTGTACACTCTGTAAAGCGGTCGGTTGCTGAGCTGATTACTGACAGAAGCTTTTCGGAAGATGGCAGAAACGGAATGGAAGAGCTCGTAGAGCTTACTCAGATTCTGTTTGGAGAGGAAGGATCTACTGAAGATGAGTATCGGGGAAGCATCTTCTCCACTGAAGACACCGCACCTGTAATAATTGCGCTTCTGTCTGAGTGTGTAGATGAGCTATCATCAGCCATTATTGCGGCACCTATCGCAAGATCCGTGTTCCATAAAAAGCTCGGCTTGTCAGATACTGAGGCCGATAGATATCTCAAGGCTAACGGGGTCATAGACGGCTGGAACGGGCTCGATTTTGGAATGTCAAAGCTCTTCCCTTCTGAGTCGCCACTTGAAGTCAGTCTTTGTGTAAGGTACAGCATAAGAATCCCTTTTCTTGGTGGTGCGTCTATTCGCGTTATTCAACGTGCAGTTACATACGCATGGCTCGGTGGTGACAGAACTGTCATAGATAGTAATTTCAATGGCTCTGAAGGCGAATACCTAGACGGAGAATTCTCAGATAGTATTTGGAGTATGTCTGCTTTTGATAGAGGGCAGCTCTTCAAAGAAATCTTCTCAAAGCAGTACAAGGACAGTGACTCTATAAGCGGCATGCGTGGGGTGATAGGGTATGAGTCGACTGGAAATATCTATCACAACTGTGTATCCATAAACACTTTTAGTGAAAGTTATTACACTAACGACTTTAGAGCAGCAGCTGCCTGTGAGCACACCATCAGAAAACTGAAAATTACCATAGATGAGGTTCAAGGCAAATTGGCCGAAGGGGAGAGAGCTACGATATCATACACGGTGATAGTTCCGGAAGATGCTGATAGCACTTCGTCTAGCGAAATTGACGATTACTTGAAAAGAAGAGCAGAACAGTTCCATGAGAAGGAACCGAGCATAAGAATAATATTCAAGATTGTCAGGGCGGGCGGAAAAGCGGAACAATAAATAGTAAAGTGAACTAAGTGGACAGGGTTAGGTGAAATGACGTGGAAAGCAAAAAGACTCTCGAATATGAAAAATACCCGACAACTGTGCAAGATCGTGCCGATACATATCAGCTGAGGAGTATCATTGTAAGTCACCCCATTTTAACAGCTACTGCTGCATCCTCTGTCCTAACATTTCTGCTTCTGCTGCTATATGTCAAAGAAATGGACGCTGCTTCCTCATTGCACATCACAGGAATCTACACTTTTTTATTACCAATCGCCGCTATAGATTTCAAACATAAAATTATTCCAAATTGGCGACTTCCTGTTTTTGTTGCGATTGCACTTCTGTATGGGTCACACAGAGTATCAGTGGGAGTTTCGGAAATATCGGACATACTCTTGGATATGGCAGCAGGAATGCTTCTCGGTGGCGGGGTATTTATGTTGGCGACGCTGATGACAAGAGGAGGCGTCGGAATGGGGGATGTAAAGCTGTTTGCGGTTCTCGGACTTGCGCTGGGCTTTTTTCAAACATTTCTTCTAATTATGTACACGCTTCTATGTGCTACTGCATTTGGTCTGGTAATGATTATGTGTGGCAAAGCGAGTGTGAAAACCCGGATCGCAGTTGCACCATTTGTTCTCCTGAGTACAGTCCTAATAGCATTCATTGGGTAGTGCGATGAAAAAGGTTATTGCCGCATTATTGACCGTTCTCATTATCACCTCAGCATGGGTTACGGTGCTAACTCACCTAAATGCACCAACCGAAGATAGTGAAGTTAAGAAGTACATTGATCTTGCCGAACAGCAGTGTGCAGCAGGTGCATATGGATCAGCGATACGGCTATACCAAAGGGTTCTTTCAAAGGAGGACACTGTCAGACTGCGTCTTAGGCTTGCAGAGATCTGGAGACTGTATGGAAACGGTTCAGGGTACAGTAATGAACTAAAGGAGCTGATTCGGGTATATCCAGAGGATGAGCGTGCCCATGTACTGCTGGCTGAGCTCTATTATTCTAATGCGGATTTTCGTCGATGCTGCGATGTAATAACCAATGCTAGAACAGACGGCGTGGAATCGAAGGTGCTTGATGAGATGTATCGCAAATGTGCGTACCGATACGAGGTTCTCGCAGATCAATTTGAGTTTGCCGGAGTATTTGTCGGGGAGCGGGCATCGGTTCAAAAAGATGGGAAAGTATTCATTGTTAACAGCACCCTAAAAATGATAAACAGAGATGGTTTTGAGTTTACAGATGCCTTTTTTGGTAGTTCAGCTGCTGTAAAGACAGAGGAGGAATGCTTTTTTATTGACAAAAACGGTGAGAAATATATGGTCGTTGATCAATCTTATACCAACCTATACTCATATTCTGATGGTATGGCAGCTTTCGAGAGTAGTGGTAAATTCGGTTACATAGATATTTTTGGTCAAAAGGTTCTAGGCGATTATGCTTTCGCATCGACTTTCTCCCACGGCTTTGCTGCAGTCTGCGATGAGAAAGGCTGGTACATTATTGACATAGAAGGTGAGAGCATGATGAATACTCGTTATAAAAGTGTTAAGCTCGACGAGAAGAACACGATCGGCAGTGGGGCGTTTTGCTTTGTATATAAAGATGGAGATTGGATCATTCTCGATACAAAGAGTTGGAAATTAGGAATGGCTAAGTTTGAGGATGCCCGGGCACCTACAGGCGATAATATCGCCGCTGTCAGACAAGACGGAGTGTGGGGTTTTGTAGATAAAAATGGGAGTTTACTAATCAAGCCTAAGTACGAGGATGCCACCTCTTTCTCATGTGGTCTCGCAGCGGTAAAGCAGGGGGGACTTTGGGGATATATCGATCTAGAAGGGCACACCGTAATCGACTTTGTGTTTGAGGATGCAAATCGATTCTCTGATAACGGTATGGCCCCTGTTAAGATAAATGGAAAGTGGAAATATATCAAACTAAAATATCGGGAGAACTTGAAATGACCGGCTTCTATTATGAAAACAAGAATTCAGGCAATTTCCTAATTTACAGCCCCCAACGTGAGGAGGAGCTAGACGCATTTACACTGGGGATGCTCTCAAACAATAACATACCCGGACTGCTGCCCATCAGGTTTGTCCAGATGAACAACGAGCGCCAGTTTATGTACAATGTTACAGCAAGGGTAAGCCTTAAGCAGTATATGTCTGGTAACGTAACAAAAAGCAGGTGTATTGATATTCTTCGGGGTATCACGGGTACCGCTCTCAGCATTAGTGAGTATATGCTGGACTATTCATCGCTGATATTTGATGTCGACTACATATTTGTAGATGTGAGTACAAACGAGCTATTGATGGTTTGTCTGCCAATCAATATGGAGAGGCATGACCTCGACATGGAAACGTATTTCAGGCAGCTGACCTCAAGCATGATCTTCTCCGAGGAGGAGAATATGGAGTACCCTGCTCGCATTCTAAACATACTGAACAGGAAAGGCTCCGCAACAGATAAAATTTCAAATGAAAAAAGAAGATGGTCAAGACAGAATACAGTGGTATCCAATCAAAGCTTCTCTCTTGAGTATTTTCTTAATCAGTTAGAGGCGATGAGGGATGAGGATATTACCAGCCCGGTAGGGCGGGTAGAGCGGGTAGAGCCGGTAGAGCGGGTAGATCGACCAAAGAGGTTTAGCTATATAATTGACAGTCCTGTCGCCAAGCCTGGTCTTTTTAGTGACAGCGAATTATTTGATTTTGGACTAGCTGGTTCAGATACAGGCATAGGCAGTGAGGCTGAATGTGAAGACGGGTCTGTGGGACAAGGCAGAGGTGTTGTCGGCCTGTTCCGGCGGATTAGAGAACGCTTATCACATAAAGAACAGAGCGAGACAGAAGATACAGAAGATTTCTTACAGAAGCTACAGCTAGCTCCGCAGCAGGTAGAAGAAGTGGGTTTTGGAGAGACAACCTTTCTAGGGGAGGAAGAGGAAACCATGGGAACTATGCTTCTGACTGATGAGGAGTTTCAGGGTCAAAGTAGCGCTGTGGCATACCTGCTCAGGCATAAAACCGACGAAACGGTAGATATATTGAGTGACACCTTTAAGATTGGGAAGGAGAGTAGATATGTTGACTACTGCATTGAGAATAACCCCACAGTAAGCAGAAGCCACGCCGATATAATCAAAAAAGATAACAATTTCTATATCATAGATAACAACTCAACAAACCATACATATCTTGATGGCGAAGTGATACCCAACTGCAAACAGATGATACTAAAGAACGGCAGTGAAATTGTACTTGGAAACGAAGCTTTCACCTTTTACTGTAGATGATGCTCCTGGCATACGGATGTACTTCGAGATGTCATATAGGTAAGAATGGTAGTGAAGGACTTACAGTAAAGGTAGCCTCATACGGGAACAAGAGTATTGCGTTTGGAGTTATTGCGAATGGATCAGGAGACCGTAAGATTGCAGATGTGGCGTGTGCTTCGTCCATAAAAATATATTCTGATTGGTTTTTCGAACAGCTAAAGGAGGATACCATCCGGTTTGCTGAGAGTAACATTGACCAGATTCGAACTGAGTGGGAGGCACTACAATTGATGCTTCGCTCCAAAGCTTATGATTATGCAGTTCGAGAGCAGACAGGAGTTGATGTACTGAGTGCAGTACTGCTTGTGGACACCTTCTCACATAATCTGTATGTTCTTGATTCTATTGGCATCGGCATTTACCGTATCAGAAAATCCGGAGCAGAGCTTATTCTCTCTCCGCATATTGAGAGAAGTGTAATATATAATGGTTTTGAGACTAAGCATAATAGAGTTCCCATACATTGTCTGAGTCAGTTCGAAAAGGTCGCATCTACACAATGTGTGAGCACACCGAGATGGTATTCATGTAGCTTGAAGGGGGGAGACCAAGGCAAAACTTGTGGAGAATCGGTATACCTCTTATGTACCGGTAATATCATCGCAAACAGCTTGCCTGAGGAGTTATCACGGATTTTCCGTCCTGAAGAAATTTCAGACCAGTTGTCTGCTAAAATCCGCCTAGAGAGGCTTGTCCGTTATGGAGGTACAGGAAGTGACAGGTTTGATGTAGGTTCCGGAAGTGCAATTTTGATTAGATACAGCACATAGCTTTTAGGGTTCAGGTGATTATATGCTAAAAACTGGAGTTGTTCTAGAAAACAGATACCGAGTTCTGCGCCAGATTGGTAAAGGCGGAATGAGTAAGGTGTTTCTTGTCGAAGACATTTATACAGGTGTAAGAAAAGCAGTAAAGGAATCAAAGATTGGTAAGGGAGAATCGGGAAATTACCACGCTCAAAGCATAAGACACCCGGGGCTCTTGGAAGTTGAGTCGATAAAAATTTGTGGAGATAGTGCGCTTATCCTAATGGAATACGTCGCTGGACAGTCGCTTCAGGAGATCCTGATAAAAAGAGGTGCTCAACCCTATAGTATACTGTTGGACTGGATGCTGCAGCTGTGTGATATTCTGACATATCTTCATACCAGAACACCGCCAATCATCTATAGAGATATTAAGCCCTCAAACATTATTTTGCAGCAGGATGGTAGACTGAAGCTTATAGATTTTGGCGCAGCGCGGGAGTACAGAGCCGGCAATTCTGAGGACACTGTTCTACTTGGGACAAAGGGGTACGCAGCTCCCGAGCAGTACGGAGGATGCGGTCAGACGGATGCCAGAACCGATATTTATGGTCTCGGAGCGACAATATATCACCTTGCCACAAATCGTGACCCGTCAAAGCCATCCTTTATGAACCATCCAATAATATATTTTGTGCCCGATATCCCCAAGATCTTCTCAAATATCGTTCAGAAATGCACTCACTTTGAACCCCAAAAGAGGTATGGGCTGTC
>FZPS01000076.1_pt302 | contig 12067 bp, 11 predicted proteins | sample 1817821 | NCBI WGS metagenome assembly FZPS01 (sample SAMEA104158645, study PRJEB21678) | metagenome | place: Germany | collected 2015-04-21 | reverse complement strand
TTGTTAAGGGACCGCGAATAGTATATTAGAAAAAGAATATATATGTAAGGGCTATTGAATTATCACAAAGGAGGGAAGAAAAGTGAAAAGAGCACTGGTCCTACTGGTTGCGGCGATAATGCTGTTCACTGCCGTACCGGTGGTATTGGGGGCATTTGAGGACTCCCCGAAACCTTCTCACTGGGTATATGACCAGTTTATGTTGGTCTACAACTCCGGGTTACTTAAAGGATATCCCGATGGAACCTTTAAGGGAGAAAGGCATGCCACCCGTTACGAAATGGTCGAACTGACCGCCAGAGTACTCCGGTTATTCGAAGCCAGAATGGCAGAGGCAGTTGGCCTCACTGAGGAACAGGTCAAAGCCATTATTGCCGAAGAATTAGGCGAAGATACTGACGCAGGAAGATTGTACAACGCGATAAAAGCTTTAGAGGAAGAATTCCGCGCGGATCTGGATGCCATGGGCGTCAGGGTAACCTTGCTGGAGACAAAGGTAGCCGAGATGGAAGGGAAAGTTGAGACCGCAGCACAAGACGCCAAGAAAGCCAAAACCTTTAGCATCATCGGGATTATCCTGGGCGTGGTCGGGATCGCGCTTGGTCTTGGTTCCTAATCTCATCCGTTGTTGTATTTGAATATTACATGCGAATAAGTTATTCACAGATAGAAGGGCCGTATTCCATACGGCCCAGTTTTTTTTGGCAGTTTCTTGACACCCCGGACCAGGTATGTTAAATTATTCGTGACAGGAGGGGGAAACCATGCGGGTTTTAAAAACCGCTATTGATCGTGAAGAGATTCGTTTACTTTTGGCCCGCCGTCCGTTCCCGGCTGAAACGGAAGAGGAAATCCGCCGGACGGTTGAGGATATTTTGTCCCGGGTGCGCCAGGAAGGCGACAAGGCCCTGGTGGATTATACCAAGGCTTTTGACGGTGTGGACCTGACAACCGCCGGGATTAGGGTGAAAGAAGAGGAATTACAGGCAGCCCGGGGGAAGGTGGCGCCGGAGTTTCTAGCCGCTTTACATACGGCGAAAGAAAATATCCTTCGTTATCACCGGCAGCAGGTTTCCCGGTCCTGGACGATCTACGAGGAGGAAGGCATTGTCCTCGGCCAAAGATATCTTCCCTTGGATACGGTCGGGTTATATGTCCCTGGCGGGACCGGCGGCAAGACGCCGCTGGTTTCCTCGGTCTTGATGAATGCATTACCGGCGGTGGTTGCCGGGGTCTCCCGGATTATCATGTGTACCCCGCCCACGCAGAACGGGACGGTGGAACCGCACATTCTCGCCGCCGCCCTGGAAGCCGGGGTGACCGAGGTCTATAAATTAGGCGGGGCGCAGGCCGTCGCCGCCATGGCTTTTGGTACCGGGACGGTACCGCGGGTGGACAAAATTGTCGGGCCCGGCAATAATTATGTGACCATGGCAAAACGTTTGGTCTACGGAGAAGTTGGCCTGGATTTTTTGGCCGGTCCCAGTGAGATCATTATTGTCGCGGATGAAACCGCTTCCCCCCGGTTGGTGGCGGCGGATCTCCTCTCCCAGGCCGAGCACGGACCGGTAGATGAGGCCGCGGCTACCCTTCTGACGCCCAGTGCGTCTTTGTTGGCGGAGACAGCCCGGGAGGTGGAACGGCAGCTGCAGGCGCTGTCAAGAAAAGAGATCGCCCGGGCCAGTCTGGAAAAGAACGGCGGTTTGATTCTAACCAGGGATCTGGCAGAAGCGGTGGACCTCGCTAATTTTGCCGCTCCGGAACATTTGGAACTGATGGTGGCAGAGCCTTATTACTGGCTGACCAAGATCCGGCATGCCGGCGCCATCTTTTTGGGGAGCTTTACCCCGGAGTCCGTCGGCGACTATGTGGCCGGGACCAACCATGTTCTGCCTACCGGCGGCACGGCACGGTTTGCTTCTGCCTTGAGTGTTGATGATTTTGTTAAAAAGAGCAGCTTTGTGGCTTACAGCAGCGAAGGACTGGAGAAGTTTGGACCGGCGGCAGTAGCCCTGGCACGCGTGGAAGGTCTGGAGGCCCATGCCAGGGCGGTCGAGATCCGCCTGGAAGATATAGAAGGGCGGGGTAAAAATTGACGAATAGGCGCGCGGCGATTGAGAGAAAGACCAAGGAAACAGCAATCTCCCTCTCCCTGGATCTGGACGGGGAGGGGCGCTACACGATCCAGACAGGGATTGGTTTTTTCGACCATCTCCTTACGCACCTGGCTTTTCAAGGCTGCTTTGATCTGGAGATTAAAGCCGAGGGCGATCTGGAGGTCGATGCCCACCACACAGTGGAAGATGTCGGGGTGGTCTTTGGACAGGCCTTAACAGCGGCGCTTGGGGAGAGAAAAGGGATTTCGCGGTACGGGAGTGCGGTTCTCCCCATGGATGACGCCCTGATTCTGGCTGCTGTGGACCTGAGCGGCCGCCCGTACCTTAATTTTGATCTACCCTTGGGCGGTGGGAAGATTGGTCCGCAGTTTGAACCGGAATTGGCGCAGGAGTTTTTCGCGGCGGTCAGCAGGGCCGGGATTACCATCCACCTGCAGCGGCTGGCTGGAGATAACCGGCATCATCTGCTGGAAGCCGCTTTCAAAGCCGCCGGCCGGGCCCTGCGGGCTGCGGTTGCCCTTGATCCGCGGCAGAAAGGCCTTCCTTCGACAAAAGGCACTTTTTGAGATTTTTTGCGGGCGGGGAGATGGGCTGCCCCGGTTCGCGCCATGGGAAGAGTCATGACGGGAGACTGAGGAAAGGCCTTTAAGGAGTGGTACTTTTGGAGAATCTACTGGCGGAACTTAACCCCGCACAACAGGAGGCGGTCTGTCATACAGAGGGACCGCTTTTGATTTTGGCCGGAGCCGGCAGCGGCAAGACCAGGGTCCTGGTCTACCGTATTGCCTATCTCCTGACCAAGGGGGTCCCCAGGGAGCACCTGCTGGCCGTGACCTTTACCAACAAGGCAGCTGAAGAGATGCGCGAAAGGGTTGGCCGCTTGGTCGGGGAGTGGGGCGAAGCCATCTGGATTAGTACCTTCCACGCGGCCTGCCTCCGGGTTTTGCGGCGGGAAGGACCGGCCATCGGGATCCCGAAGGATTTTACGATCTTTGATACCCAGGACCAGTTGGTCGTGGTCAAAGAGGTTTTGCGCGAGTTGAACCTGAGTGAGAAGAATTTTCACCCCCGGGCGTTATTGGCAGCCATTTCGGCGGCGAAGAACAAGTTGATCGGCCCGGAGGACTATGAAAAGAGCGCTGCAGATTTTTGGGCAACCACCGTGGCCAAGGTTTACCCGTTATACCAGAAGAAACTCCGGGCCAATGCGGCGTTGGATTTTGACGACCTGATCATGTCCACGGTCCGCCTTTTCCAAGAGCATCCGGCGGTCCTTGACCGGTACCAGGAAAGGTTCAGGTACATCATGATCGATGAATACCAGGATACCAACCATGCCCAGTACGTCTTAACCCGGCTACTGGCGGCGAAATACCGTAACCTTTGTGTGGTCGGCGATGACGACCAGTCGATCTATAGTTTCCGCAGTGCCGATATACGGAATATTCTCGAATTTGAAAAGGATTACCCGGAAGTAAAAATCATCAAACTGGAACAGAACTACCGTTCCACCCAGCATATCCTGCAGGCCGCCAATGAGGTGGTCCGCCATAATTTTTACCGGAAGCAGAAGACCCTTTGGACACAGAACGAGCCCGGCCCGCCGGTCACCGCCTTGCGGGCGGCGGATGAAAAAGAAGAGGCCTGGGGAGTAATCTCCGAGATTGAACGGCTGGTGACCGCTGAAGGGTATTCCCTGTCCGATTGTGCCCTTTTATACCGGACCAATGCGCAGTCCCGTTCTTTCGAAGAGGTGCTGGGGCAGAAGGGACTCCCTTACCAAGTTGTGGGCGCCCTCCGCTTCTACGAACGGAAAGAAATCCGGGATATCCTCGCCTACCTGCGGCTGGTTCATAACCCCCAAGACCGGGTGGGCCTGCGGCGGGTGATTAACGTCCCCCGGCGGGGGATCGGCGCCGGTACGTTGGAGCGTTTTCTTACTTTCCTTGATGAAAACGGGTTTTCGCTCCTGGAGGGGTTGGCACGGGTGGGGGAGGCGCCGGGACTTACCAGCCGCGCGGTCAATGCCTTAAGCGGGTTTCACCGCTTTTTCCAGGGGATTTATGAACAACGGGAGCAGTTCTCCGTTTCCCGGCTAACCAAGGAAATTCTGGAAGAATCCGGTTACCTCCGGGAACTCCGGGAGGAAGATACGGTGGAGGCCCGGAGCCGCCTGGAGAACCTTGATGAATTTTTAGCCTTGACCTCCGGGTTTGAAATGAACAGTGATGACAAGTCCCTCGCCCGTTTTTTGGAACAAGTGGCCTTAGTGGCGGATGTGGATCATTACGACCGGGACCAGAACGGGATAACCCTGATGACAATCCATTCCGCAAAGGGACTGGAATTTCCCGTGGTTTTTCTGGTGGGTATGGAAGAAGGGCTCTTTCCCCATAGCCGGAGCCTGATGGAACCCGCGGAAATAGAGGAAGAAAGAAGATTGTGTTACGTGGGGATGACCAGGGCTAAAGAAAGGTTGTATTTGACCTATGCGCTGATCAGAACCATGTACGGTGGAAGACAGCTTTCTACCCCCTCCCGTTTTCTCAGGGAGGTCTCCTCCTTGCAGGAAATCTCCTCTTTGCAGGGACCCTCCAGCCCGGAGGTTTTCCGGGGGGCGCCGGCCGGCCCCGGGACCGGGTCCGGGCCTGTGGTAGATAAGCCAGTACTTTCTTTAGGGGATGAGGTGATCCATGCCAAATGGGGGCGGGGCGTTGTTGTCGCCCTCCGGGAGATTGATGGAGACACTGCTGTTACTGTGGCCTTCCCCGGTAATGATCTGCGGGAGATGCTGCTTTCACTGGCGCCCTTGGAAAAGGTGGGGCAAGGGGTTGATTTTTCCAGCTAAATCCGGGTTTTAGTGGAAGGGAATGAATGGGGGAGGGGCGAAGAACCTATCTCAGGAAACTGGGAGGGAGGCTCTTGTTTAAATTAGCCGGTAACAAATGGGTTTATGTATACGTACTCGTCTCTCTTATGGTTGCGTTTTTTTCCCCTTCCCTCCTCCCCGCGGAAAATACCCGGCCCCTGTTTTTTGAAGGAAGAGCCGTCAACGGGGAGGCCAGGATTTATCAGGGCTGCTTTTACCTGCCGCTCTCCTTTTTTTCCGAATATTTGCATACCGCGGCGGTCTGGGATAAAGAGACCGGAAAGATCCAACTGCAGGCCGGAGCTCATCTCCTGACCATGCAGGAGGATGCTGCCGAGATCTCCTGGGGCGGAGAAAAACGCCGCTTGGCTGCAACCCCCCGGCAGGCGGAAGGAGGCCTTTGGCTGCCGGTAGAGGTTGCTAAATTTTTGGGTGTGAGGGAGGAGAAGACCACCGGGGAACGGCTCTCTCTCTCCTGGGAAAAGAATTATCTCCTTTCCATCAGGAATACGGATTATCAGGGGCGGCCGGCTTTTTTGTTCCAGACGGCACGGCCCTTTACCTATGAAGCGTTTTTATTGGAAGACCCGGCCCGCCTGGTCATTGACTTTCAAGGGGTCGACTCCTATCCGCTATTGACCGGGGTAGAATTGGCAACATCGCCGCCGGTAACAGGAATCCGCAGTAGCAGGTTTAGCGAGGACAAGCTACGGGTGGTCTTCGACCTTTCGCGGCTGGCCGGGTACAGGATTGTTGAAGCGGCGGAGGACCCCGCCAAACTCCAGGTGGTTTTTAACAGTCTGCTGACGGATGCCGGTTATCTGCCGGCAGGGGAAGAAGGGGGTCCCCTGGTCTATGTGGAAACTTCCCATCCGGTTTCCAGCCGGTCCAGTTTTTTGCCGGACCCGGACCGGCTGGTGGTGGATATCTCCGATGCCACGCTGGCAGGGGAGGCGATGACCATCCCCGGCGACGGCGACTGGGTTGAGCAGGTAAGGATCAGCCAGTTTGACCCGCATACGATCCGGCTTGTTCTTTATATAAACGGCGCCCACGACCATGTGGCAGCCGCCGTCCGCGACCGGCCCAACCGCCTGGAAATCAGGCCCACGCAGGAAATCACCGGGATCGACTGGAATGACCGGGAAAAAAGGCTGCAGATCAAGAGCACCGGACCGCTGCAGGAAGAGATCCGGAAGATCCCCGGCGGCCTGGTGGTGGAGTTGCGGGATGCCGTCTTAACAGATACGGTGCAAAACGGCGGCAATAGAGAAGGGATTAAGGTGGCGACTGAAGATCCGTCCGGGGTAAGAGTGGAGGTGGCGATCCCGGAAGGCCGGGCTTACGATTACCGGGTGGAATTTGCGAAAGATAAAAGGGAGATGGTTTTGACCATAACCCAGTTGCCGCTTAGCGGGAAAGTGATTATTCTCGATCCCGGGCACGGGGGGATCGATGCCGGCGCCATTGGCACCCGGGGAACGCGGGAGAAAGAGATCAACCTGGATGTCGCTTTACGGTTGAAGAAGAGGTTGGAAGAAGCCGGGGCGCGGGTCGTAATGACCAGGGAGGACGATTCTTATCTCGGCCTTTATGAGCGGCCGGCAGTGGTCAACCGCTTCGACGGTGTCTTGGCCATCAGTTTGCATGCGAATTTTCACCCCAATCCCAAAGTCCGCGGGGTGGAGGTTTTTTACCATCCGGGCCGGGAGAGCAGCCGGAAGCTGGCGGAGTATATCTTTACCAGCATAACGAAGGCCACAGGGCTTACGGGCCGCTCCATCAAAACCGACAAGGAAATGGTCTTCCCCAGGGAAACACAGATGCCGTCGGTCCTGGTGGAGATGGGGTTCCTCTCCAATCGCCAAGAAGAAGAACTCTTCAGGAAAAGCGAGTTCCGGGAGAAACTGGCTGCCGGTCTTTTCCTCGGGATCCTCCGTTACTTAGGCGGGGAATAGGCACGTTTTCGCTACTCCAAGGAGGTTCTGGGGTTTATTCAATGGACAGGGGTGGAATTTTTTCAGTTCCTGGAGGGACAAGGAACAAAGGATTTTTCTATAGCAGCCGGGTGCGGGTTTCGTGCCGCTTATCGAATCATCGGGATTAAACCGTTATATTTTGGGGGATATCTTTCTTATGATTTCCTGCGTGCATCTTCAGGCGAAAACCCGGTCCAGGCGGTTTTGACCGTGGATATTTCTGTTTAACAGATCCGGCCCGCGAGGTATTTCAGTGGATTAATCAGGGCTGTTGTGGTATAATTATCCTGTTTGGTCATGGGCGGGAACTGCTCTGGCCGGCAGGCGACACAACTGTAAGAAAAGGCAAAGGACAGAAAGGTGCAATGAGACCGTATCTCCTGGTCGATTTTGGCAGTACTTACACGAAAATGACTGCGGTGGATCTGGACGGGCCGGCGGTTTTGGGTACCGCTGCCGCCCCCACCACTGTGGATGACGGGCTAATAAACGGTTATTCCCAGGCTTTCCAGGAGCTGACCGCGAAAACAGGGCCGCTTAAATTCCGTAAAAAACTGGCCTGCAGCAGCGCGGCCGGGGGGTTGCGCATGGCTGCTGTCGGGTTGGTGCCGGAGTTGACGGTGGAAGCGGCCAAGATGGCCGCTTTGGGCGCCGGAGCCAGGGTGGTCGGGGTTTATGGTTACGAGTTAACACCGGAAGAGGTTACGGAGCTGAGCAGTTTAGAACCGGACCTTATCCTTTTGGCCGGCGGGACGGACGGCGGGAACAGGGAGACCCTGATCTACAATGCGCGCCAATTGGCAGAAAGCCGGCTGGAGGCGCCGGTGATTATTGCCGGCAACAAGAACGCGGCTCCGGAAGCCGGGGATTTGCTGCGCAAGGCCGGAAAACCTTGTTACCGGGTGCCTAATGTCCTTCCGGAATTGGGCAGACTGAATATCGAGCCGGCGCAAAAAGCGATCCGGGAGGTTTTTTTGGAACGGCTTGTGCGGGCGAAAGGCCTTGACCGGGTGGAAAAAGAGATTGACGGGATTACTATGCCGACGCCGGCCGCGGTGTTGGCTGTCGCCTGCCGCCTGGCCGGCGGTGACGGCCACACGCCCGGCCTGGGAGAATTACTCCTGGTTGATGTGGGTGGAGCCACCACTGATGTCCATTCGGTGGCGGAGGGGTTCCCTACCCGGCCTGATGTTTTCCTCCGCGGCCTGCCGGAACCGCGGGTCAAGCGGAGCGTCGAAGGGGACTTGGGTTTACGGTCAAGTGCCGAAGCGTTATTGGAAATTTCTTCACCAGCGGTTGCGGCGCGGCTGGCCGGTCTCTCTGAAGAGCGGGTGCGGAGGGGGGCGGAAAAACGGCGGCGCCAACCGGGATACCTGCCCGTAGAGGAAGACGAACGCCGGCTGGACGAGGCTTTAGCCCGTCTGGCAGTACAAACCGCGGTCACCCGGCATGCCGGGTCGATTGAAAAGATCCCAACCCCGTACGGGATTTCTTACATACAGACCGGGAAGGATCTTACAGGAGTCAAGAACGTAATCGGTACCGGTGGGATCCTCGTCCACGGACTGCAGGCCGGGACGATCCTTGCGGGCGCCCTTTTTGATCCCGCCGCACCGGAGAGTTTGAAACCTGTTTCTCCCCGTTTTTTTGTTGACCGCCGGTATCTTTTTTCCACCCTGGGTCTGTTGGCCGGGGAGCACCCTTATGAAGCATTTTACCTGCTGCAGGCGGCCGTAGAAGAGGTCCGGCAAGAAAAGGCCGGTTTTCCGGGCCAGGAGAATAGCAACCAACATACACATGGAAAATAAAAAAAGAGGATGGAGGAGAAGATGGAACGTATTGACGGGAGGGGAGCCGAACAGCTCAGACCGGTAACGATAACGAGGAAATTCTTGAAACATGCTGAAGGCTCGGCCTTGATTACGGTTGGTGAAACCAAGGTGATCTGCACGGCAACTGTTGAAGACAGGGTACCGCAATGGTTACGTGGAGGAGGCCAGGGATGGATTACTGCCGAGTACGCCATGATCCCCCGGGCTACCCCCCAGCGGAATATCAGGGATTCGACGAAAGGCAAGCCCAGCGGCAGGTCACAAGAGATCCAGCGGATGGTGGGCCGGGCGCTCCGATCAGTGGTTAACCTGCCGGCTTTGGGGGAAAGAACCATCTGGTTGGATTGTGACGTGATCCAGGCCGATGGCGGTACGAGGACAGCGGCGATCACCGGTTCTTTTGTCGCCCTGGTGGACGCCTTGGCTGCCATAGCCAAAGCCCCTGATGAGCCTTTACCGGTTTATGATTTTTTGGCTGCCATCAGCGTGGGAATTATTGATAACCAGTTGTTGCTGGATTTGAATTATGCCGAAGATTCCATAGCCTCGGTTGATATGAACCTGGTGATGACCGGTAACGGCCAGATCGTTGAAATACAGGCAGCCGCAGAAGGGGCTCCTTTTTCCCGCGAAGAATTTCAACGCCTGCAAGATATCGGCGCCGCCGGGATCATGACCTTGATCAACCTGCAAAAGGAGTTATTGGCGGATGTTGCGGGCAGGATTGGGGTGAGTACCAGTGCCCAGGCTGGTGCTGGCCTCAAAAAATAAGGGGAAACTCCGGGAGTTAAAAAGGATGCTGGCCGGTTCGTCCTGGGAACCCTATTCGGTCGCGGATTTCCCGCAGTTGCCGCCGGTGGTGGAGGATGGGGAGACTTTCCGGGAAAACGCGGTGAAAAAAGCGCTGACAGTCGCGAAGATACTTAAGGAATGGACCTTGGCTGATGATTCCGGGCTGGAAGTCGACGCTTTGGGCGGGGCGCCGGGGGTCTTTTCCGCCCGGTTCGCCGGGGAACCCGGAGATGACAAGAAAAACAATGAGAAGCTCCTCCGGTTACTGGCCAATATCCCAATAGAGCAAAGGACGGCCCGGTTCCGCTGTGTCCTTGCCCTTGTCTCTCCCGGAGGAGAGGTTTGGACCACCGAAAGAACCTGTGGAGGTTTGATTGGGCTGACCCCCCGGGGCAACCGGGGCTTTGGTTATGACCCCTTGTTTTACCTGCCGGAACTCGGGGTAACCATGGCCGAACTCCCGGAGGAGAAGAAAAACGAGATCAGTCACAGGGGAAAAGCCATGAAGGATCTGCTGGCGCACTTGAAAGCGATCGCCGCCCAGGATCGTATTGACTAATATATAAATTTCGCGTATACTGGTACTGCAGGATTCGGGGTGTGGCGCAGTTTGGGAGCGCGTCTGCTTTGGGAGCAGAAGGTCCAGGGTTCAAATCCCTGCACCCCGACCAGTTAAAATTATAGTCGCGACTTGCGCTCTTGGGCGCCGGTTGTGGCCTCTTCCAGAGAGATTATTTAAGCCTTTCAGGCTTATTTTTTTGTCTTGTTTACGCCTCCGCCTGTTATCTTGGTCATTGTTTGTCAATTCTCCGGCCACCCGTCATTACTGTCATTGGTGAGATGGGAAGAAGCCTCCTGAAAGCATGGTGGAGATGAGGGGCTTGAGTCTCTGGCGAAGTGGTCTCTCAGTTTTCCAGCACCTTTTTTATCTCCGTTATATACCTGCCGTACATATCTATGGTTTTGTCGATACTGCTATAGACTATTTTATTGTCCACTTCTTCATACTCGTGTACCAAACGGTTTCTTAATCCGGTAGAGGGCGCAATCTGTGCAGCAAATTCAGGAGGTAAGACCCCACAATCCGCTAAATCCATAAAAGAGTTAAAGTAATCAACAGCCGCGGGTTTCCCCTTTTGCGATAAAATTATATTATTAATGTCAAGTGCAAGATCAACAATTAACTGCATTAATCTTTCCACAGCGTACCGGGTTGTGAGGTTCTGTATATATAAGCTAAAATCGGCGGGCCTAATAGACTTCAATTCCTTCAGGTATTTTTTCATCTTGATCAGTTTTTCTGTGATAATATCTGCAGCCAGCAATTGTTATCCCTCCATTTCTCAGGGGAGGTCTAGTAAGTATTCTCTCCTTTTCTCCCGTAAGAACTTCGTCTCTGCATACCTGGCGAAGGCTTTTATTTTGAACCGTAAAAAATTCTCCTCTGACCCGTAAAGAATTCTTCCTTGCGATGCGGCTTCATATAAGAGAAGCGGGTTTGCTTTGTCCAGATTGACCAGATCAATCCGGTCCTTTTTGAAGTAGAAGATCAAATTCCGTAGCAGGTTAATTTCCTCTTCAGGCTGCAAAGGAGCTTCCGATAGATATCCCAGATCAATATCGCTGTCTTTGGTATACCGTTTTGTACCATATGAGCCAAACACAATAAGCAGCCGTAAACGGTGCTTGTTGGCAATATCCTTTATCTCCAATTTAATCCCCTTACTTTATATTTTTAGGACAGGAGTAGCCTATCAACGTTTTTCAATAAATAGAGTCCTTTAGATTTATCATAAGGTTATGAGTAGAAAAGGTCAAGCAATATTTTCCTGCCGCGATCAGAAGGGGTACCCTGTCATAGGAATGTGGCGGGCCCATTTCAATAGAGCAGCCGGAAGAAGTTTTCAGAGCAAAGGCTAGAAAACCTCCGAAAGGCCGCTGCGGCAAGCCGGGGACTGTTTCCGGTTGGAAAAAGTCCCTATTGACAGCGGCCTCTTTTTTCCTTATTATATTAATAGGTTCGCGGGAATAGCTCAGTTGGCAGAGCGTCAGCCTTCCAAGCTGAATGTCGCGGGTTCGAGTCCCGTTTCCCGCTCCAAAAAATTGCGGCTGTCGAAACGGCAGCCTTTCTTATTATGTCCACCTTTTGAAATTGACAAGCTGTTCAAAAAAAGTTTATAATATATCAGGCTGGAGAAAAAGCGCCTGTGTCATTGGAAGGAGGGAGCCGCATGACAGAGACGGTTATTGTCGCGGCCTTTGTCGTAATTGCCTTTACATTTTTGGGGGTATTAAGCGCCAAGGCGGAAAAAGAAGTCGCTCTTCGGGTCAGATCAAAACAGGAAACAAGCAGAAAAAAACGTTGAAGGTATGGTGGAGGAAGGAGGGGTTCTGGTGCGGAAAGATCTGCGCTGGAAATTTTGGGCCACTATTTTTTTGGTTTTTTTATGCGTCGTTTTTGTGGTATTACCTTACAAC
>FZPS01000063.1_pt811 | contig 12068 bp, 8 predicted proteins | sample 1817821 | NCBI WGS metagenome assembly FZPS01 (sample SAMEA104158645, study PRJEB21678) | metagenome | place: Germany | collected 2015-04-21 | reverse complement strand
TGATAAAACTTATCTCCAACATTTAATTCAAATATATTTGGCAAATAATATTTTTTTATCTTTAGAGCTTTAGGATTTATCCTTCCCTTTCTCAAATTATAAACATAAATACATAATTCTTCATAAAAACTATTATTAATATATTTCTCTATTTTATTATTACCAATTAATGCATCAATAGATTTCCCAAACAAGGTGTTCACTGGATTCCCATTAATTATTAGATCTAAGCAATCAATAAGAATGCTAAAGTTTCCAGTATAGGAAAAATTTAATGCATTAAGAGCATCTATTTTGTATTTTTCAAAAGTTACTGTGAAATTTTTAGGATAACTATTTAAAGGTACTCTAATATAATCCATATATTCTTCTATAAATTTAACTTGAGAAAAACTAATTATTTCATTCTTAAGTTTTTCAATCAAATCTCTCTCTTTATTTAATAGTAAATATAGCAATTTGGATAATAAAACTCCTTCGATTATAGTATTTATATTCCCTGTAGTAAATAACAAATTTTTTATCACTTCTTTTTGCATAAATGAATAATCTTTATTAACCAATACTATAGGTATTAGTCGAAAATAGGCAGTATCGTCTACTCTATTCCAATATATAGAAGGTTCACCACCTTCTAATATATTCAATAAAGGAACATTTTCACCATGTCTATAATATTTCCAAAGCTTCATTTCCTCATTAAATCGTTTGTAATCAATATAAACCCCTACATGCTTTTCTGAGGGTATTAGAGATTTAATGGTTAGAACCATTAAATCTGTAATATGAGAAGGACCATTGTTTAATCTAATATCCTCATTAAAAGCAACCCTTAAAGGTTGAATAATATTATTATACTCCATCTTATCCACTCCTACATTTTATCTGGAGCTTCTATACCCAATAAGAATAAACCTGTTTTAATTACAGTTTTTGTTGCATATACAAGTAAAAGTCTAGCTTTCTTTAAACCTTCCTCTACTGATAAAACAGGACAAGAATTATAATACTTATTAAATGCCTTAGCTATTTCAACTATATGCCTTGTAATAAAAGAAGGCTCATATTTATTAGTGGCATCTAAAACCACCTCTGGAAATTTATATAATAGTCTAATTAGGTTTATCTCATCTTCTTCTTTTAATAAGGAATAATCTACCTTATCAATTAAACTAAATTCTCCTTTTTCTAAAAGACTATTAGCCCTTGCATGAGTATATTGTACATAGGGTCCTGTCTCTCCTTCAAAACTAAGAGTTCTATCCCAACTGAAAACATAGTCCTTTATTCTGCTATTGAATAGTTCCTGAAATACTACAGCTCCTATTCCAACTTGTTTTGCTACTTCTTCCTTATTTTCTAAATTTGGATTTCTTTCCTCTATGATTTTTAATGTACTTTCAATTGCTTTATTTAACACATCTTCCAAAAAAATAACTCTACCTTTACGTGTTGATAAACTTCCATCCTCCAAACTAACCATACCAAAATTCACGTGGATACAATCCTTTGCCCATTCATATCCCATCAATTCTAAAATCTTTTTTAACTGTTTAAAATGAAGATTTTGCTCCGAAGCTACTACATAGATATTCTTATAAAAATTGTAGTGCTCTTTTCTATATATAGCTGCTGCTAAGTCCCTTGTAATATAAAGCGTAGATCCATCGCTTTTCTTTATTAAAGCTGGAGGCATACCATAAGATTCTAAGTCCACTATCCATGCTCCCTTTGATTCCTTTAGAAGTCCTTTTTCTTCTAATTCTTCTATTACTCGTGGCATCTTATCTGAATAAAAAGATTCTCCATCATAAGAATCGTATTTAATATTTAACATATCATATACTTTATTAAATTCTTTCAAACTAATATCTCTCATCCATTGCCAAAGTTTAAGGGCCTCTTCGTTTTTGTTTTCTAATTCTTTAAACCAGTATCTAGCTTCTTCCATCAAACTTTCATCTTTTACAGCTTCTTCATTAAATTTAACATATAGTTTTAACAATTCGTTTATAGGATCTTTCTCTATAATTGATTTATCTCCCCATTTTTTATATGCAACAATAAGCATTCCAAATTGAGTCCCATAATCTCCCAAATGATTTAATGCTTTTGTATCAAAGCCTTGAAATTTGTATATTCTATATATGGAATGCCCTATAACCGTAGTCCTAATATGCCCTATATGAAAGGGTTTAGCAATATTAGGTGACGAAAATTCAACTAATACCATCCTATTCTTGCCTACATTTGAAGATCCAAATTTATCTCCTTTTTCTACTATTTCATTAAGTACTGTTTCCGTTAATTTCTCTTTGTTTACAAAAAAATTTACATAAGGTCCAACATTTTCAATCTTTTCAAAATATTCATTTCCCTGAATTTTATCAGCTAACTCTTTTGCAATAATATTAGGCGCTTTTTTAAACACTTTGGCTAATCTAAAACATGCAAATGCATAATCACCCATATCATAATTTGGGGGAATTTCAATCAATGATTCTATCTCATCTTTAGATAAACTATTTTCTACTTTATATATACAATTTACTACTTGTTTTTTAAAATCTATCATATCTTCTTCTCCTCCTCTTATATACTAAATATAGCTCCCATCCCTTGTAAGAGACGAGAGCTATCCCGTGTTACCACTCTTGTTAGTCTAAAATACTTAGACCCACTCAAAGTTTATAACGCTACTAACGTAATATCCTAATAATATTTCAGATATATCCTCAGAAGTCCTCTTCAAATACATTTTTGTACCGGCTCCCACCATCTCCAGCTCGCTAAAACAAAATATATATTCTACTCTCTTCTTCAATGGATTTAATATTGATTTCTCAATCTATAATATACAATATTAATTAAAATAATTCAAGGAATTATTTTAATTCTATTACTGTTACCCCATCTCCACCTTCATTAAATTTACCTAATCTAGAGGATTTTACATGCCTATGCCCTTTTAAATAGGAATTAATTCCGCTACGCAATACTCCAGTCCCTTTTCCGTGGATTATATAAGCCTTCTTTATACCTGCTAAATATACATCATCAATATATTTATCTAGATCAAGTAAAGCTTCATCTAAATTTTTACCTCTTAAATCTATTTCATTCTGTACATTTGCTGATTTAGTCTTTATTATATTTTTAGCGCTTATTCGTCCTTCATCTTGTTCTTCTAATTCAGTTCTTTTTAAAGTTGAAATATGAACATTTACTTTCATAATCCCTACCTGCACAAGTACATTGCCGTCTTCATCAGGTGCTTCAAGTACAGTCCCTTTTTGATTTAAAGATAAAACTTCCACCGCATCTCCTACCTTTAAATTTTTGGGAGGTTTATTTGATTTTACATTTAATACATCGTTAGATATAGATTGTTCAACTTTATTTAACTGCAATCTTAAACTTTCTTGAGATTTTTGAATTTTTCTAGCTTTTTCTCTATCTATTTCATGAGATATCTGTCTTAACTCCCCAATTATTTTATCAGCTTCCTCTTTTGCATCTCGAAGTATGCTTCTAGCTTCTTCTTTTGCTTGTAATATAATTTTTTCTTTAGTTTCCTTAGTTTTTTCTTTTTCTCTATTTAACTCTTCTTTTAACTTTTCTACCTCATATTTTAACTTTTCAGCTTCAAAACGATTTTTCTCTATAATTTTTCTATCCTTATCTATAGCCTGCAACACATCTTCAAACTCCACACTTTCTTTTGAAACCAATGTTTTTGCATAATCAATAATATAATCTGGAAGGCCTAATCTCTTTGATATTTCAAAGGCATTGGATTTACCTGGAACTCCTATAAGCAATCTATAAGTAGGGCTTAGAGTGTCTACATCAAATTCCACTGAAGCATTTTTTACCCCTTCTGTCGTCAATGCATATATCTTCAATTGACTATAATGAGTTGTAGCTATGGTCCTAATTCCTCTAGCTAAAAGATGTTCCAATATGGACATAGCTAAAGCTGCCCCTTCAGTAGGATCAGTACCAGCTCCTAATTCATCAAATAAAACAAGACTATTTTCATCTACCTTTTCTAATATATTAACTATATTAGTCATATGGGAAGAAAAAGTACTCAAACTCTGTTCTATACTCTGTTCATCACCAATATCAGCAAATACTTGATCAAATACTCCTATTTCAGAATCAAAATCTGCTGGTATATGAAGACCAGATTGTCCCATTAATGTTAATAATCCCACAGTCTTTAAAGTTACTGTCTTTCCACCTGTATTAGGACCTGTTATAACTAAAGTGTTAAAATCCTTTCCAATATATATATCTATAGGAACTACTTTATCTACCTTTAACAAAGGATGTCTTCCTTGCTTGATATTTATATATCCTTTGTCATTAAGATTAGGTTTAGTAGCATTCATCGCTAATGCCAATTTACCTTTAGCAAATATAAAATCCAATCTTTGAAGTATCTGTTGGTTATTTTTTATAGCTTGAGATTCTTCTGCAACTAAATTCGACAGCCTTCGCAATATATTTTCAATTTCTTCCCTTTCTTTTATTTCCAACTCTCTTAATTCATTATTCAACTCTACTACTGCCATAGGTTCAACAAATAAAGTAGCACCACTAGAAGACTGATCGTGAACTATTCCAGGAAAATAACTTTTATATTCTTGTTTTATTGGTACTACATATCTTCCATCCCTTACAGTTACTATACTATCCTGTAAATACTTCTTATATTTGCTAGAACTAGTAATGGAATTTAGTTTATTCTTAACGGATTCATTTTTGTTCATTATTTGTCTTCGTATACTTCTAAGAGCTGAACTAGCATTATCCGATATTTCGTCTTCTCCAATAATTGCGTTGTTTATCTCATCCTCAATGGATTTGAAGGTTTTTAAATCCATTATTAACCCATGAATTATAGGATAATCTTCTTTACCTTGTTCTTTCAATTCTTTAATATATCCTTTTAAATTTCTAGATACTCTTAAGGAATCAGATATTTTAAGTAAAGAATGAGGGCTTAACATTCCACCAATTTCTGCCATATTCAACTCATGAGAAATATCATAAATTCCATATAAAGGAGGATTCCCTTTATTTATAAGCAATCCCAAAGCTTCTTGGGTTTCTCTTTGCATATATTCCACTTCATTAATATCTGATGATGCTTTTAAATTCTTTGCCATATTTTTACCTAGTTGAGATTCTGCTTTTTCTACAAGCATTTTAATAATTTTATCATATTCCAATACCTTATAGGTTTTTGCTTCCATTAGATCACCTCTTGTTATATAACACCTCTAAAATAATGGCCTTTCGTTATATGTTTTTTGCTTCTATAATTTTTAATATACTTCTCAACCATATCATAATCTATTATGTTATTGGCATAATCATAGTATATTTCTTGTATTTCCCTTATATTTTCATCTTCAAACGTAAAGTCCAATCTAATCATATCTATACCACAGTCGAATACTTGATGGATATGCTCTAAAACCATCAATGGAACGGAATTATATATTGTAGTATATCCTCTATCTCTTTCCATATAAAAATCAATACCCTTTCTATCCCTAAGACCAAATCCACTTTTATAGGGACAAGTATTACATTCTCTATCATCTTTACAATTTTTCACCAATGCCATAGGGCAGTGCTTAGTAATCATCAATGGAATATATCCATATACAGTGGATTCATATATTATCCCATCTATTTTCTTAATATTTTGTATTTGCTTCATATTTAATTCTGGTGATAATGTAACACCTTTAATCCCAAAACTATTTAATAATTTTACAGTATAGCTATTGAAAATATTTAATCCAATTTCTCCATGGATGTTCATATCAAAATTATCCCTTATAAATTTAAATGTTCCTATATTAGACACAGATATACCATCTAATAAATCTCCTATATCCATTATCTTTTCTTTTAAAGTTTCCAATCCTGTTCTATAAAGAATCCTATCAGTCATCAAATATGTTTCTATATTTTTTTCTTTTATCCTGTGTAATACATCCTTCAATGAATCTTCAAAACCAATATATATCCTATCTAATTTATTTAAATTTAATTGATCAAATTGTTTTTTACTTTTTACACTTACTGATACCTTGTTTTTACCTTTTACAACTCTATTTGTTAAATTCAAATGCTTATTGATTAACAACTCATATTTTTCATTAGAAATTGGTTTACGATTGTTTTTGTTTTTACGTATGTGATTCAATTGATCTATAGCATCACGTCTTAATTTATTTATATCACTTATAGACATAAAAGCATTCTCATCTAATTCAATTTGGATATCAACTGGATAATATACCGTATCATTAAGTTTGGATAGCTGGTCTACTATCCTTTCTTTAGTTAAAAATACTTTCTTTGCTTTTTCTACTAAACTATCAGATTTAACCTCTATATTTATATTCTCAGAGGTTAAATAAAGTACAGCAGGTCTTCCTATATATATAAATACTTTCATATTTATAGGATATTTAATATTTTCTTGTTCATAGGATTCTCTTGCTCTTTTTAATAAACTCTCACTAGATGTTCTATATACTTCTGAATTCAATAATACACTAGGGATGTTTTTAATTTTAGTTATTTTACCTTCTTCCCCTTTAAAATCTAGCACTATACCTATTCTATCTCCACTACAGGTTTCAAATTCTATCCCATCTCCCTTTTCTACATCTTGAAAAAATTTTACATATATATCATTTTTATCTATTTTAACTACTTTACCCACTAATAAACCTCTATTATCTGGTCTATCATAGGAAGCAGCTTCTCTCCCAAATGCTCCCAACATATAGCCTTTGGTAAAACCCCTATTAAATATCTGAGCTACTTCATTTTTATCCTGCTGATTTATAGATTCTTTTCCTTGATCTAACACTTTTCTATATTTTTCCACTACAATAGCTACATATTCAGGTCTTTTCATTCGTCCTTCTATCTTTAATGAGATTATGCCACTATCAATAATTTCATTAATATAATCCAATGTATTTAAATCCCTAAGGCTAAGAACATATTTTTTATCCCATGTCTCAAATACCTCTTGTCCCGATTCATAATTTATAAAACTATAAGGCATTCTACAAGGTTGAGCACATCTTCCTCTATTTCCACTTCTACCTCCTAGCATGCTACTCATTAAACATTGTCCTGAGTAACAAACGCATAGTGCTCCATGAATAAACCCTTCTAATTCTACATTTGAATTGGAATGTATATATTGTACTTCATTTATAGGAATTTCTCTGGCTAATACTACCCTACTAAAACCTAATTCCTCTAAAAAAGTAGCTCCTGGCAAATTATTTATGGTCATTTGGGTACTACCATGTAAATCAAAATCAGGAAATGTTTTTTTAATCAAATAAGAAAATCCTAAATCCTGTACAATAAGCCCATCCACATCTATTTCGTATAGATATTTAGTATAATCTAATGCTTTTTTCATTTCCTTGTCATCTAACAATATATTAACTGTAACATATACCTTTACATCTCTTATATGAGCATATTCTACAGCATTTTTTAATTCCTCATCAGAAAAATTATCTGCATATTGCCTTGCATTAAACATCTTACCACCCAAATAAACAGCATTTGCACCGTTTTGTATGGCAGCATAAAGAGATTCCATATCGCCTACAGGAGCTAATAGTTCTATATTATCATTAGTCACTTATTTATACTTCCTCCTTGCTAAAAATATTTGCCTCGCTCTCAAATGTTTTTAATGCTTCTTCCAATTCTTTTTTGGTTTCAATTAATTCAATTTGATTATCAAATATTTTTTCTTGTAATTTTTTAATCATCCTTTGACTTTCTTCAAGTTCTTTTTCTTTTAATTTTAAAGCTTGATTTCGCTCTTCCAAAGTTTTTATTAAATCATCATATGCCCTTTTAGTATCTAATAACTCGTCCTTATATATATTACAACTTTCTTCTAACTCCTTTATTTTTATTTTGGATTTTTCTAGTTGTGTTACAAGAGTATCATATTGTTCCATGGGAGCTTTAGCTTCACTTCTTAAATTACTTAACTCCTTTTTAGTCTTATAAAGCTCGTCAGCCATATTTAGTGCTGCTAAAGTTGCAGCCATGGAAGCACTTAATTTATCATTTTTGCTAGACATTTCCTTAATTTTTTCATCCACATAAGATGCTAAATTACGTATATATTCTTCAGAACCTTCACCTATTACTGTAAAGTTACGACCATCTATAAGGACATCTACTTTATTTTTTTTTGTCATAACTTACCCTCTCCCTTTATTTAATATTAATTAACATATTCTACATAATTATTTATTTTCCTTCATTTTTCATAAAAAGGAGTAGAAATATCTACTCCTAACTTCTAAGTTTTGCGTCAAATTTGTTTTCTAAATCCTTTATTATATTATCTTGTATTCTATTTACTTCATCATCTTTTAATGTCCTGTCATAAGATCTATAAGTTATAGAAAATGCAATACTTTTCTTACCTTTCATTATTTGATCACCTTCATAAATATCAAATAATTGTACATCTTCAACTAATCCTTCTCCATTTTCCCATATAATCTTTTCTATTTCTCCTACCAAAACATCTCTGTCTACAACAACCGCAATATCCCTCATAATAGCAGGATATTTAGGTAATGGTTTATATTTTTTTTCAAGAACTGCTTCCTCTATAATCATATCAAAATCTAAATAAGCTATATAAACTCTTTCCTTTATATCAAAATTTTCCATTACATCTATATGGATTTCTCCAACAACACCTAAAGGCTGTTCTTTATAGGAGATTTTTGCAGTTCTATTAGGATGAAAAGTAGGATTATTTTCTTCTCGAGAAAATTCTATGTCTCTAATTCCCAATCTTCCGAGAAGGATTTCTATTACCTCCTTAATGTCGTAAAAATCTCCACATCCATACATACCTATAGACAACATTTTTTTCTCTATAGGTAAATCCTTTATAGGAAGTTCTTTAGGTATAAATACATTGCCAATCTCATATACAAAACATTCTTTAACTCCATAGTTATAGTTTCTACTTAATAAAGTCAATATATTGGGAATTAAAGTAGTCCTCATAGCACTATATTCTTCCCCTAGGGGATTCATTATTTTTATATAATTTCGTAGTGGACTGTCCTCTGCTATTTTCAACTTATCATATACCCTAGGGCTTCCAAATGAATAAGTCAACACTTCATTTAATCCTAATCCTTGTAAAATCGCTTTAGCTTTATTTTCAATAATTTTTCCATAAGGTTTCTTTCCTCTAGTCAATACTCCCACTAAAGGTTTAGTTTCAATATTATGAAAACCATATAATCGACCTATTTCCTCTATTAAATCTACTTCACTATTTAAATCAAGTCTAAAAGATGGTATGATTACCTCTAAGTTATCACCTTTTTTGACTACATTAAGTTCTAATCTTTCCAAATATTCACTCATGTCTTTCAAAGATAATTTAGTTCCCAATAATTTATTAACTCTATTCGGTCTTAACTGGATAATCTTTTGATCCACTGGATTTTTAAATACATCTATATTACCTTCCACAACAGTGCCAACACCAATTTTTTCAATCAATTGACAAACTCTTTCCGCTGCAATTTCACATAAATTTGGATCAATTCCCTTTTCAAAACGTGCTGAAGCTTCTGTCCTCAATCCAAACTCTTTAGAAGTAATACGTATGGACTTACTATCAAAATTAGCAGATTCCAATAATACTGTAGTGGTTTCTTCAGTAACCTCTGTATCAATACCTCCCATAACACCAGCTATTCCAATAGCACCTTCATCATCAGCTATAACTAAATTAGAAGATTTAAGAAATCTTTCAGCTCCATCAATTGTTTTTACTTTTTCACCTTCTTTGGCTTGCCTAACATATATACGATTTCCTTTTAATTTTTCCACATCATAAGCATGAAGAGGTTGACCATATTCTAGCATAACATAATTAGTAATATCTACTATATTGTTTATTGGTCTAACCCCTGCTTTCATAAGTCTTAATTGAAGCCATAAGGGGGATTCTTCAATCCTTACATCCTTTATAACCCTAATATAATATCTATTACATAATTTTTCATCTACTTTTACTGAATTTATATAGTCCTTTAGATCCCCTTTTTCACTTAAAACTTCAATTTTAGGAATATTAAGCTTTTCATTAAAAGTCGCAGCTACTTCTCTTGCCATTCCCACTATACTTAGACAATCAGATCTATTAGGGGTAATTTCCAATTCTAATATTTCATCTTTTAAATTTAAAACCCTATTGATATCATCACCTAATGTGTAATTTCCATTCAATACAAATATACCATCTCTCTGATATTTAGGAATAATATTATCACTAAAACCTAATTCCCTTAATGAACATAGCATCCCATAGGAATCTACTCCTCTAAAATTAGTCTTGTCTATGTAGGTTCCGTCTAAAAGTTTGGCACCTATTAAGGCTACAGGAACATAGTCTCCTTCTTTTAAATTTGTAGCTCCAGTAACTATTTGTAAAGTTTCATCTCCTATGTCCACACTGGTTATAAGTAATTTATCTGCATTAGGATGTTTCTCTATCTTTAAAATCTTACCTACTACTACATTTCTAATTCCTCTATCTAAACTAATAATGGATTCAACATGGGAGCCAGATAAAGTAAGTTTATCTGCTAAAGTTTTTGTATCTTCTTCTATATTTATATATTCTTTCAGCCATTCTACTGGTAATAGCATTTTATTCCTCCTTAAACTGTTTAAAATTGTTCTAAAAATCTATTATCATTTTCAAATAGTAGTCGTATATCATCTATACCATATTTAACCATAGTAATTCTATCTATCCCCATACCAAAAGCAAAGCCACTATATTTTTCTGGATCAATTCCGCAGTTTTTTAAAACCTTCGGATGTACCATACCACAGCCTAAAAGCTCCATACTCCATCCAGTTCCATTGCATAAAGAACATCCTTCACCTTTACACTTAAAACAAGATACGTCTACTTCAGCACTAGGCTCTGTAAAAGGAAAATAATGAGGTCTAAACCTAGTTTTCATGTCCTTACCAAATAATTCCTTAATAAAAATATCTATAGTATGCATTAAATTAGCCATAGTTATATTTTCATCTACTACTAAACCTTCCAATTGGTGAAACATTGGCGAGTGGGTATCATCCACATCATCAAATCTAAAAGTTCTACCTGCAGAAACTATCCTAAGAGGTGGTTCCATTTCTCTCATAGCACGTATTTGTACTGGTGAAGTATGAGTTCTTAATAGGATATCTTCAGTTATATAAAAGGTATCTGTTAAATCTCTAGAAGGATGATTTTCTGGTGAATTTAGAGCATCAAAATTGTTTTCTACAGTTTCAATCTCTGGTCCTTCTACAACACTAAATCCCATACTTATAAATAAATCCTCTAACTCATCTATAGTAATCAAAAGAGGATGACGATGTCCTAGACGTTTGCTCCTTTTAGATATACTTATATCAATTTTTTCTTTTTCTATTCTTTCAGCTTTTAGTTCTTCTTTTATCCTTTTTTTAGCCAAAGATAATTCCTTATCTATTTCTTCTCTAATTTCATTAGCCAACTGACCAATAATGGGTCTTTCCTCTTTCGCTATTTTCCCCATTTCCCTAAGAAGTAATGTCAGTTCACCCTTTTTCCCCATATACTTTACCCTTATGTTTTCAAGTTTATCTAAATTATCTGCTGATTTAATATTATTAATAGCATCTTCTCTAATCTTTTTTAATCTATCTTTCATCGCGAAGCTCCTTTCTGATAAAAAACAAGACCTAAACCTTTAAATAAACAGGTAAAAAGGTCAAAACTATTTAATAAATTATATCACCTATATGTTTAAAATACAAGATTTATTGACTACGCTGTCTAATTGATTCATACATTATAATTGATGAAGCTATAGCTGCATTTAATGATTCTGCATCTCCTATCATAGGTATCTTTATTAAACTATCTGATGAGGAATAAATAGTTGAAGATACCCCACTAGACTCATTAC
>FZPS01000062.1_pt4152 | contig 12070 bp, 11 predicted proteins | sample 1817821 | NCBI WGS metagenome assembly FZPS01 (sample SAMEA104158645, study PRJEB21678) | metagenome | place: Germany | collected 2015-04-21 | reverse complement strand
TAAACCCGTATATAAAAAGCCTTTATTTAATAAAAAGGGGTGAAGGGACAATGGATGTTGTTGGGATAGGTAAGGTGGCGGTTGATCTTCTTGCCAATGTTCCCAAAATACCAAAAGAGGATGATAGAACTACAATTAAGGATTACAGCTGGCAGGGAGGAGGAAAAGTGCCTACCGCCTTGGTAGCCCTGGCTAGGTTGGGAGCAAAATGCGGCATGATAACCATTGTTGGGGATTGTAACTATGGCAGATTCTGTATTGAAGATTTTAAATATCATGGTGTTGATGTTTCACAAATAGTTGTGGATAAAAAGGGCCAAACACCTTTTTCCATAGTCCTATCCGATGATTATACCCATGGCAGAAGTATTATGCACTATCCTGGAACCTGCAGGTCCCTTGAAATATCTGATCTTGATAAGGATTATATTCAATCTGCACGATATCTTCATTTAGCCTATGGAACACCGGCGTCCAGGCAGGGCGCTATTTGGGCCAGGGAGAAGGGCATACCAGTAGTCTTTGATGCAGATTATTACCGACCAGACATTGAAGAGATGATTCCCTTAATCGATGTTTTTATTGCATCTGAATTTTACTATAAGGCCATATTTGATGATGAGGACTACGAGAGAAATTGCAAAAAAATACAAAGCATGGGCCCGGATATAGTGGTATTTACCTTGGGTCAACGGGGCTGCGTTGGAATTAAGGGGAACATGTTTTTTATGGAAGATGCTTTCAGGGTGGCTGTAAAAGATACCACAGGGGCAGGGGATGTATATCATGGTGCCTTTATTTACGGTCTATTGCAAAACTGGGATATTCAAAAGATTGCCCGCTTTTCCAATGCAGTGGCGGCTATAAAATGCACAAGAATTGGTGGCAGGGCAGCCATCCCCACATTAGAAACTGTCACTAAATTTCTTGATACGGGTATTATTGATTACGCAGAAATAGATAAAAGAGTGGTAATGTATAGAAGGAGTATATAAAAAACTGAAGAAAGTTTAGCTCCACTTTTGCAGTTTAATCTTACCTTTAACCGAATCCGCATACTGGGATGGATTCATGCCTACAATTCGTTTAAAGGACTGTGAAAAATAGTTGACAGAGCTAAAACTTAGAAGGTCGGCGATTTCAGAGAAATTGTACCTTCCTTCTCTAATGAGGTCTTTAGCCTTTTCCATTTTTAGATGCCTAAAGTACTGCATGGCACTGGTATTTAGCTTGTTTTTAAAAAGGGACTTAAGCTGAGTCCGTCCAATAGCAAACTCATTGCACAAATCATCTATCATAATATTATTATGGACATTTTCTTTCATATAGGCTATTATTCTATTTAGTAGATCATCTTCCACCCTTTGTCTGGTAATAAGGGAGATACGTTCCTGTTTTTCTATATAGGTATTGTTTCTTATTAAAGTTATTAAAAACAACTCAAGGTATAGTTTGATTAGCTGCTGGGAGCCCACTATGGGTGAATCCTTCATGACCTTTGGGCTAATAGTTTCATAGAGTGGAACATCGAAAGTATTAAGGCGTTCTTCTATTATCCTGGCCAATATATTTTTTTCTTCATTGGTTTCAATCCGAAGGATTTTGTTTTCAAAAAACTTCATAGCAGGACTATTACATACAAAGGACATTATTATTAGATTGGGAGCTATTCGGCCGTTTGCCCATACGCTGTGAAACTCATCGGGTTTGTGGAAGATAATATCTCCTTCTTCCAGTTTATAACCCTCTGTATCAGCCATTACCTCAGCCTGACCTTTGTCTACATACAAAAACTCCCAGAAATCATGTTTTTCACCTTGGAATACAAAATCTTTAGCATACTCGAAGTAATATATACTAACTATTTTGTCAATTTCAATTGTATTTTCCAGTTCAATGGTTGGGTAAAGGGCTCTATAGCTATCTGCCATGTTAATTATCTCACCTTCCGAAAGTCATGACTAAAATCATAAAAAAGAGGACTTCTTTTATATATAAAAATTACACAATATAATGTAATATATAATAGACAAGATATCTTGCCTTCTAAATTTTATCAAAGCTGTTGGGTAAAATCAAATATATTGGGCAAAATCAAGTGTAAATCACCAAATTTTTAATTATAAAATTATAAAAAAGAGGTGTTAAAAGTGAAAAAAGGTATTAACATCTGGTCTTTTAGGGGCGGGCTGTCTCCCAAGGAATATATTAGTATGGCAAAGGATGCCGGCTATGAGGGAATAGAGTTTGCCCTTGATGAAACAGGTATTATAAGCCTGGAAAGCAGCGACGAAGAGATTAAGGAAATAAGGCGTATGGCAGAGGGTGAAGGGCTGGAAACTCCCAGTCTGGCCAGCGGACTTTACTGGAAGTACCCCTTAACCAGCTCAGATGAAAAGATTAGACAAAAAGCCAAGGACATAGTTAAAAAGCAATTAGATGCTGCAGCCCTTTTAGGTGCGGATACCATACTGGTTGTTCCCGGCCTTGTAGGTGCAGACTTTATACCTGGCGGCGAGGTAGTAGAATACGATGTAGCCTATGATCGTTCTTTAGAGGCATTAACCGAACTAAAAGAATATGCAGAAAAGGTAAAGGTAAACATCGGGGTAGAAAACGTATGGAATAAGTTCCTGTTATCTCCTCTTGAGATGAGGGATTTTGTAGACAAGATAGACAGTCCATATGTCGGAGTATACTTTGATGTTGGTAATGTACTCTATTCTGGATACCCAGAGCATTGGGTAAAGATCCTGGGCAGCCGGATCAAAAAGGTTCACTTTAAAGATTTTAAGGTCAGCGTTGGCAACATAAGTGGATTTGTGGATCTCTTATCTGGTGATGTGAACTATCCTGCAGTAGTCGAAGAGCTAAAAAAGGTTGGCTATGAAGACTATGTAATTGCAGAGATGGGTGTTTACAAGAATTATCCAGATCAAACCGTATATACCACATCTATTGCTATGGATAAAATTTTAGGTAGATAAATCATTTTAAATAATCATAATGACTATTGAACGCTCGCTTCAACGCTAATTTGGAGAAAACTAAGGCCTACTCCATTTGAAAAGCCTACCCCTTCCAAACTGGTGTCCTGCCGGTGGAAGTTGCCACGGCATCCTGCCTTGGCTACGGCTTTTCTGCATTCCATAAGCCAGGTTTTCTTAAGCCAAATCAGCGAAGGCACTCACTTATCAATAGTCATTACTGACATTTATGATAAGAATATTAGATATACAAATTTTAAGGAGGAAATTATATGCTAAAAGTAGGATTAGTTGGAATAGGTTTTATGGGTAGAGGACACCTGGATATTTACATGCAGCTGGAAGAAGAGGGCTACCCAGTAAAGTTAGTTGCAATTTGTGACATCGATAAGGACAAATTTGAAGGCAAATTCCTGCCTGGCAACCTGAATGTAGGTAACCTAAAATATGATTTTTCCAAATACAATCTGTACACCGATTATGATGAAATGTTGGAGAAGGAAGATCTGGATTATGTAGACATAGCTCTTCCCACCTATCTACATGCAGAGGCTACCATAAAGGCTTTAAACAAGGGAATCCATGTATTGTGTGAAAAGCCCATGGCACTGAACACTGAAGAATGCCAGGCTATGATTGATGCAGCTAAGGCTAACAACAAAAAGCTAATGATAGCTCAATGTCTGAGATTCTGGCCTGAGTATGAGTATCTAAAGAAATGTGTAGATAGCAAGGAGTATGGCAATGTAGTCAGCGCTTATTTCTTTAGAGGTGGTACAACCCCCAAATGGTCCTATGAAAACTGGCTCCTTAACAAGGACAAGAGTGGTGGAGTACTGCTAGATCAGCACATTCACGACGTAGACGCTATCAACTGGCTGTTTGGCACCCCGAAAATGGTTACTACTGTAGGTAGAAATGTATTCCCCGGCAGCGGTTATGATGCAGTTTCCACAAACTATATCTATGATGATAAGGTTATAAATGCCCAGGACGACTGGACCATAAACAGCAGTGACTTTGGATTTGCCATGACCTTTAGGGTAAACTTTGAAAAAGGTACCCTCATATACGAAGGCGGAAAACTGACTGTATATCCTCATGACGGTGAAGCCTTTGTTCCAGAGATGGAAGAGGGTTCAGGATACTACAGAGAGATCAAGTACTTTACCCAGGCTATTATGAATGATACTCCCATAGAGGTAGCGGATGTTTATAGCACTATGGAAACCATTAGAATAGCAAATGCAGAGCAGGAGTCAGCAGATCAGCAAGCTAAGTTAATAGAGCTTTAGGAGGTAGCTTAATGTATAATCTTGATATAGGTGTAATAATACCTTTAGAAAAATTACTGGAAAACGGTGTACAGGAACTAACAGACCTTGGTCTAAATGCCTGCCAGATCAATGCCTGGAACTGTGAAAACTTGACCGAGGAAAATGCTGAAAAGATCAAGGCCATGATAGAAGAGCATGACATAATAGTATCCAGCCTGTGGGTGGGCTGGCCTGGTCCTAAAATATGGGATTTTATAGACGGTCCTTCAACTTTGGGACTGGTACCCAAGGAGTTTCGGTTTGAAAGAATGGAGGCTTTGAAAAAAGGCGCTGATTTTGCAAAGCTTATCGGAATAACCGATATTACGACCCATGTAGGCTTTATTCCCGAGAATCCTTCTACTACTGAGTATATGGAGACTGTGATGATTATCAGGGATGTAGCCCGGTACTGCAAAAATCTAGGCCTGTACTTCAACTTTGAAACTGGACAGGAGACTCCTATTACTCTGCTTAGAACCATAGAGGATATTGGCCTGGATAATCTGGGTATCAATTTAGATCCTGCAAACCTATTAATGTATGGTAAAGGCAACCCCCAGGATGCTGTTGATATGTATGGAGACTATATAAGAGGGGTGCATGTAAAGGATGGATTGTATCCAACGGACGGGCGTAACTTGGGCAAGGAAACTCCCGTAGGTGAAGGTTCGGTAGATTTCCCTGTACTTATCAAAAAGCTCAAAGAGCATAACTTTACCGGTGCCCTTATAATTGAAAGGGAGATATCCGGTCCTCAGCAAAAGGAAGATATCTTAAAGGCCAAGGCATTGCTGGAGGAAATTCTTGCAAATCTATAAATAAAATAACTGTAAAAACTGCAAATTGTATATAATCAAGGGCTTACCCATAGATCCGGGTAGGCCCTTTATATTTTTTAACTTGTTAGCATGAATTCACAAAAAGATTAATATAATATAAAAAGCAGGAATTTCCAAACAGTATGTAGAATAGGGTAGATAATAAACAGTGTAACTGTAATGAGGAGGAAACAGCATGTGGAATCCGGATAAATACTTAGAGAACTTATATGAGTGTATTAGACCTAAATTCAAATTTGATGTTCGCCATATGGACGAATATAATAGATGGAAAGAGGGTTTGAGGGAGGCATTTGCAAGGGTTTTAGGGGAATTCCCAAAGCATAAGATTGACTTAAACCCAAGAGTTTTAGAGGAAAGGGAATACCCGGACTATTTCCTCCAAAGGGTAGTGTATGATGGTGATGTTGATTTACCAATACCTGCCTATGTACTGAAGCCTAAAAATTCAGCTGAAAGACTTCCCGCCATAGTGGCTTGTCATGGTCATGGCTATGGGAGCAAGGAGATTGTAGGATTAAAACCAGATGGAACGGATAACCATGCTAATCCCAGTTATCAAAAAAACTTTGCTTTAGAGCTTGTAAAAAGAGGCTTTTTAGTTATTGCACCTGATCTTTTAGGTTTTGGTGACAGACGCTTAAGGGAGGATAAAAACAAAGATCCCAATGAGAGTTCCTGCCATATGATATCTACCTATCTACTGATGCTGGGCAAGACCATGGCTGGCATGAGGGTATTTGATATTATGCGTACAATAGACTATTTAGAAAGTAGGGATGATGTAGATATCCAAAGGATTGGCTGTATGGGCATATCCGGTGGAGGTTTGGTATGTGGATTTGTTACCGCTTTGGATGACAGAATAAAGGCAGCGGTTATTAGTGGATACACCAATACCTTCAAAGACAGTGTTATGTCTATTTGGCATTGTGTTGATAATTATGTGCCAGAGCTGGTAAACCACGCAGAGATGCCGGATATTTTAGGCTTGATTGCCCCGCGGCCACTGCTTATTGAATCGGGGTCACATGATCCTATCTTTCCAATTGAAGCTGCCAAAAAGGCATATGAAAAGCTAAAAGAAATATATGAGTTTTTAAATGCCTCGGACAAGATAGATTCAGACTTTTTTGAAGGTCAGCATGAGATATCAGGGGCCAAGGCCTACGATTGGCTGGAGAGATGGTTAAAGAATTAAAAGAACTTTAAAGAACTATATAAGAACTTTTTAATAGGATGCTAACAATATTGCCAGTTGGACTAATTTTACTCTGCTTAAGTTAGAGCCAACTGGCTTATTTCCTGTCCAAAAACACTAGCTCTTGGAGGTATTTTCATGGTAATAAAGGTAGAAAATCTGACAAAAAGATATGGTGATTTGATAGCACTAGATAATTTCAATTTGGAAGTAAATCATGGTGAGATATTTGGACTATTAGGTCCTAATGGCTCAGGAAAGACCACGGCCATTAACTGTATTTTGTCTCTACTAAAGTATGACAAGGGTACAGTAAAAATCTATAATAAGCCCATGGCACCTGATGCCTATGATATTAAAGAAAAAATTGGCTTAGTGATGCAAAATGTTGCAGTATTTGAGGAGTTAACTGTATATGAGAATGTAGATTATTTCTGCGGACTCTATATAAAGAATAAAAAGCTTAGGCTAAAGCTTGTGGAAGAGGCTATAGATTTTGTTGGCATAAGTTATTATAAAGACTTTTATCCTAAAATGTTAAGCGGTGGACTTCTTCGCAGGCTAAACATTGCCTGTGGAATTGCCCATCAGCCAAAGCTAATTATTTTTGATGAGCCTACCGTTGCCGTAGATCCCCAGAGCCGTATCAATATATTGGAAGGGATACAAAAGCTTAACAAGGCTGGTGCCACAATTATATATACTTCTCACTATATGGAGGAAGTTGAGCAAATCTGTACCAGGATAGGCATTATGGATAAGGGGAGAATTATAGCTATTGGAACAAAGGAAGAACTAAAGGACATGATAAGCTCAGGGGAGAAGATAACTGTAGAGCTGTTTAGTATGGACAATAAAATTTTAGAGGATATTAAGGGATTACCCCATATTGTATCTGCAGAGTATAGGGACAATTCTCTTATAGTCAGATCAAGCAAGGGAAAGAATAATCTGGTTTCTGTACTTGATTATTTAAAATCCAATGATATAGACTTTGGAAGGATCTACTCGGAGCCACCAACCCTAAACGATGTTTTTCTCGAGATTACTGGAAAAGAACTTAGGGACTAGGAGAGGGAGAATATGTTTTTACATAATTATATATATAGACTTAAATGCATTATTAGGGATAAAGAATTCTTGTTTTGGACATTATTGTTTCCTATTATATTGGCCACTCTTTTCAATTTCGCTTTTTCTAATATAACAGAGGCAGAGAAATTTACTAGGCTAAATATAGCTGTTGTAGACAATGAGGAATTTCGTCAAAATACTGCCTTACAAAGGGCAATTAAAGCTGCAGCCAACTCCAGTGGCGATAAAGACCAAGAGGGCTTGTTTAACATAAGATATACTTCAAAAGAAGAAGGAGACAAGCTGCTAGAGGATAGGGAAATAGAGGGTTATATCTATTTGGATAATGGAATTAAATTGGTGGTAAAGGAATCGGGTCTTTCCCAATCAATAATAAAGGGTTTTATGGATCATTTTATGCAATTATCATCAACATTAGAAACAATTATTAGGAAGGATCCTCAATCAATGGAAAGAGGCATATTGGATAAGGCGGAGGCTGCTATCAACTATTTAAAAGAGGTAGCACCCAGTAAATCCTCGCCGGACATAGTTGTCAACTATTTTTATAACTTGATTGCCATGGCGTGTATGTACGGAGGATTCTGGGGACTAAAAGAAGTCACTGTCATACAAGCTAACCTATCCTCCCAAGGCGCCAGGATCAATATAGCGCCTATTCATAAGTTTAAGATTTTTATTGTATGTGTCTTAGCAGCAGTAACAGTTCAACTTTTTGAAATTCTACTATTGCTGGCCTATCTGGCACTGGTGCTTAAAATCAGCTTTGGCAATCAAATAGGGTATATAATATTTACCTGTATAGTTGGTACCATTACGGGGGTAACCTTTGGTGCCTTTGTGGCCTCCGTAGTAAAAAAGGGAGAGGGAGTAAAAATTGGGATATTAATTGGCTCCTCCATGACTATGTCATTTCTGGCAGGTATGATGTATGATAAGATGAAATACATCATCAGTACAAAAGTACCAGTTATAGGTTACCTTAATCCTGCAAACCTGATAACGGATTGTTTTTATTCCTTGTATTATTATGGCATCAACACCCGTTTTTTTATAAATATAGGAGTCCTATGTGTATTTATAGTATTTTTTAGCTTGTGCACCTATTTGATCCTGAGGAGGCAAAAGTATGCTAGTCTATAAAGCCTTTTTCAAAATCATAAAAAAGAATATGGCCCAGATTGCCATTTATTTTGTAATCTTTTTATTCCTTGCCGTATTTCTTGCAAGTATCTACACTGACCCAGCAAATATGGATTTTATGGAAAGTAAAATAGATATGGTATTCATTAGCCATGATAAAGACTCAAAACTTGTAGATGGCCTGAAAGAGTTTATAGGTGAAAGGGCCAATTTCATCCCTATTGCAAATGATGAACAAAAGCTCAGGGATGCTCTGTTCTTTAGGGAAGTGGAGTATATTGTAAGGGTGCCCAAAGGCTTTACACAAGCTTTTATGGAAGGCGAGGAGATAAGGTTAGAGAAAACCGTGGTGCCCGGTTCAGCAAGCAGCGTATATATGGATAGTCTCATTAACAAATACTTAAATACTGCCCGATTATACGTAGATAATATAGAGGGTTTAAGCCAGCAACAGCTGGCAGATTATATTTCAGAGGATCTATCCCACCAAGCGGAAGTGCTAATGCTTAATCCAGACCCAGACAAAAGACTAAATGAAAAGCGTACCTATTACTTTAATTATTTAGCTTATTCCCTGTTTGCCATATTGGTTTTAGGCATTTCTGCGGCACTGAAGGTTTTTAACCAACCCGATTTGGCAAATCGAAATCTATGTTCTCCTTTAAGGCTGAGGGATATGGATTTTCAACTAATATTAGGGAATATATGCTTTGCCATACTTACCTGCCTTATAATGATCTTGCCAAGCTTTGTAATGTACCGAGGCCATATGTTTACATTAAAAGGCTTATTGTTTATTTTAAATACCTTTGTATTTAGTCTGGCAGTTTTGGGTATAAGCTTTTTAACCGGCAATATTGTAAAAAGCAGAAATGCTATTTCTGCCGTTGCCAATGTCCTTTCTTTAGGAACTTGTTTTATTAGCGGTGTATTTGTGCCCAGGGATTTTCTTGGAGATACCTTGCTTAAGTTTGCCAGCCTGACTCCAACCTATTGGTATGTAAAATCTAATCACATAATAGGCAGTATGGAAAGGCTAAAAGAGGAGGATGTTAGGGCAATACTGACCAGTTTTATTGTCATGCTTGTATTTGCTGTAACTGCCTTTGCAGTTTCAATGGTACTTAAAAAGCAAAAGTATATGAGACAGGTGAGAGGCTTTTGAATATATGATAGAGGATGAGGAGGATAATATGCGCTCAGAAGCTCAAATGATGGATTTAATTTTATCGTTTGCTAAGAATGATCCCCGTGTTCGTGTAGTTGGCATGGAAGGCTCTCGTACCAATGTAAATGTGCCAAAAGACGAATTTCAAGATTATGATATAACATATGTTGTAACTGATATGGAATCTTTTAAAAAGGATGATAAATGGCTTGATTATTTTGGCAAACGGATTATTATGCAAAAGCCTGAGGCTATGAGTTTATTCCCTCCCGAACTTGGCAACTGGTTTTCTTACTTAATGCTTTTTGAAGATGGAAACCGTATTGACCTGACCCTAGTACCCATTGATGAGTTGGAACAATATATATCAAGTGATAAACTACTAATGATCTTACTGGATAAGGATAAAAGAATTCAAGAGCCCATTATCCCAACTGATGAGGATTATCATGTAAAAAAACCTTCTCCTGAATTTTTTGATGATTGTTGTAATGAATTTTGGTGGGTTTCTACCTATGTTTCCAAAGGATTATTCCGTAAGGAAATCCTTTTTGCAATAGAACATTTGAATATGTATGTTCGGCCCAACCTTTTGCGTATGATGGCCTGGAAGGTAGGAATAGAGACAGATTTTTCCATAAGCGTGGGAAAATCTTATAAATATATGGACAAGTACCTTTCACAAGATGTTTGGAAACGATTATTGTCTACGTATAGGAATAGTTCTTATGAAGAAATATGGGATGCCTTATTTGAATGTCATTCCCTGTTTAGAGAGACATCAAAGTTTGTAGCCAATAAGCTAGGATATAGATATCCTGACTATGATGATAAGGTCATCAGGTATATTAGAAAACTATACCAATCAAAAGCAGAAAAAAGACCTGGTTCATAGCCTAACCTATGCCCCAGGCCTTCTCTTTTGTTTTACTGTGGATTGTACATGCCCTTGCTTTGCATATAGTTAAAGATTTTTTCACCATGTTCCTGTTCTTCTTTTTGAATATGGTTTAGGGCTTGGCGAATATTGGTGTCCCTAAATTCAAAGATTGCAATGTCATATGCGCCAGAAACATATTTCTCGGTTGACAGAAGATCTGTACACAGGTCAGCATCCTGTTGATTTACCAGTCCTGTCTGTCCTAGTGATTTGCTTTGCATCCCCATACTTTGACCGCTTTGCTGCCCTTGTTGACCTTGTTGGGCCTGCTGACTTTGCTGGCCCTGCTGCCCTTGCTGCTGAGCCATATTGGGAATCTGTCCGCTAAGTATCTGGTTAATGGTATTTAGATGCTGCTCCTCCTGTTTGGCAAGCTGCAGGCATAGCTGCTTTAACTGGGGATCTTGAGCCTGCTGGGCATAATTGTTGTACTTTTTAATGCATAATTCTTCCTGCGCCTTTTGGTCTTCCAACAGGTATCTTTCCTTTTGAGTTAAATGTGACATAACAACACCTCCTATTGATAGAATTCTCAATAGGCCAAAAAATATTCAAGGCTGAAAAAGTATATAAAAACTTTGTTTGGTAATATATAAAAATTTGCTATTTAAAAGAATAAACAAGATTTTCCCTTATAAAAGAAAATATATATTGACATAACACAAGTCCATTAAATAAAATATAAATACTAGGTAATGGACTATATTTGCTAAATAGTTTTTTTTGGATGGCCACTTCCAATATAATAAAATAGACATCTCACTGAATAGCTTATCCAAATAGAGAAAAAATAAGGCAGAAGGCTAATTAGCCAGGAAAGGAGAGTTTTTTTGGATATAATATTAAAACAATTAAAAGAGGTATCATTTTCCGTTTTACCTATCACCTTTTTAGTTATCATACTAAATTTTACAATAGTGCCTGTAGAAACTGAGATGCTCCTAAGGTTCTTAATAGGTGCTCTGCTTGTTATATTAGGCTTGGGCATATTCCTATTTGGTGCCAATCTGGGAGTGGTACCTATTGGAAATCATATGGGTGAAACCATTGCCAGAACCAACAAATATTACTGGGTTGGAATTTTAGGCTTTATTCTAGGTTTTTTGATTACCATTGCCGAACCTGATTTGCAGATCCTGGCCCACCAGGTAAGGATTGCTTCCGGAGGAGTGGTTTCCAACGTTCTAATTTTAGTTGTAGTTTCGGTTGGAGTAGGCATAATGGTGGGAATAGGACTTATCAGGATTATTCACGGTACTCCCTTAAATATAATGTTTACTTCTGTCTATGCTATTATTTTTATATTAGGACTTAAAACTTCGGAGGAGTTTTTAGCTATTTCGGTAGATGCTTCAGGGGCAACCACAGGGGCTATGAC
>FZPS01000062.1_pt4419 | contig 12071 bp, 11 predicted proteins | sample 1817821 | NCBI WGS metagenome assembly FZPS01 (sample SAMEA104158645, study PRJEB21678) | metagenome | place: Germany | collected 2015-04-21 | reverse complement strand
CGTAAAAGGGTTGTTTTTTTAGGATTATTTATAAGTATACTATTATTTGCATTAACAATTAGATTAGCACATATACAAATAATACTAGGTAAAACTTACTCTAAAAAAGCATTAGAACAGAGAACCCTTCCCATAGCTATTCATAAAGTAAGAGGGGATATATTAGATCGCAATAAAATTCCATTGACTAGAAGGCAGCAAGGTGACTTTTTGTTAATATTTCCAAGATTTTTTGATAACAATAATCCCCTCTTAGATACCATTTGCAAGATGACAGAAGTAAATAATGAAAGAATGGTACAGATTTTAAGTCAAAATAAGTCTTTTGTGGAATATGAGATTATTAATCCAAACGAGGAGGTGGAAAGGCAAATTAAACAGGGAGAGTATCCTGGTTTAATGATATTACGAAAGAATAAACGATATGATGATACATCTATAGCTCGGCATCTAGTTGGATATTTGAGAGAATACGATCATTCTCCCCAGTCAGGTATAGAGAAGGAATATGACAAATATCTTCATTCTGATGATGTTGTTATGGTTGATGCAATAATCGATGCCCAAAACAGGCTCCTACCAGGTACAACATACAGTTTGCAAAAATCTCCCCAACCCCATTATAATGTGCAACTTACCATAGACTACTATATCCAAAAAATACTGGAGGATGTCCTAGACAGACATATTGAGAGGGCAGGAGGAGTGATTGTGGATGTGCAAACTGGTGAAATTTTAGCATTAGCTAGCAGACCTAATTTTGATCAAAACAATGTTTACCAAGCATTAAAAGATAAGGATAGCCTTTGGTCTGTACCAATGAAGGCTTTCCCTCCCGGCTCATTGTTTAAAACAGTTGTTGCTGCCGTTGGAATAGAACAAGGGCTATATACCGGAGAAACACCCTATACCTGTAACGGGAAAATATCTATTAATGGAATTACATATAAATGTAATCCTAGCATTCAAAGTTTAGGTGAAATTAATATAAGACAGGCTTTTGCTCATTCCTGTAACGATTTATTCATAAATATTGCTCAACAAGTTGGTGGACAAGCCACTATAGATATGGCCAATAAGTTGGGACTAGGTCAATCTCTAGATATAGGTTTGGATAACGATCCGGGTAATCTACCCACAAAAAGCCAATATTCAGGAGCTGGGATTGGAAATCTTGCTCTTGGACAGGATAAAGTAGAGACATCTCCTTTACAAATAGCTCAAATGATGACCATTATAGCTAATGATGGCATTAAAAAGGAATTATCCTTGGTTAAAGCCATCATTGATCAATCAGGTAAAGTTTTAAAGAATTTTAATTATATCCAATATGAACATGAACAAGTAATAAGTTATAATACTGCAAAAGAATTAAAAACATGGATGATGGATGTAACTGAATACGGGACTGGAAAGAAAGCATTTAGTAAAAGGGTGGGAGGTAGTGCAGGAAAAACGGGTACGCCTCAGATAACAGGAGATGATGATGCTAAATATTATGGTTGGTTTGCAGGTTTTTTTCCATTAGTTGACCCAAAATATGTTACAGTTATTTTAGTTCGCCAAGAGTCTGAAGGTGGTGACAAAGCAGCAAAGATCTTCAAGGAAATAGCTGATGAAATTATTATTCATACTGAAAATATAGTACTTCCATAGTGCATGTCCCTTAATGGATGGGATATGCACTTTTTTTATATCACCTTCATACTATATAGAACGACAATTATTACGGAGGTGCCATATAATGCTCTCAATTGCCAGCGGGATTGTTTCTATATTAAAATGCATTTATTTACTTGCCTCCCATGTATCCGGAAGCTATTCATTTCCCCAACCTCTTAGTCCAGAGGAAGAAGCCTATCACATTAAACGCTGCACACAAGGATCAGAAGAATCAAAGAATATTTTAATAGAGCATAATTTACGTTTAGTTGCACATATAGTAAAAAAATACGCAAATACAGGGAAAGAAGTTGATGACTTAATTTCTATTGGTACTATTGGTCTAATAAAGGCAATTTCAACGTTTAATCCTGAAAAAAACACTAGGCTAGCAACTTACGCTGCCCGCTGCATCGAAAATGAGATATTGATGACATTACGTTCAGATAAAAAATCTAGGGGCGAAGTGTCATTACAAGACCCTATTGGTACAGATAAAGAGGGTAATGAGATTTCTCTGCTTGACGTTTTGGGTACGGATACAGATAGTGTTTTGGATGAAGTTGAATTAAAACTACAAATCCGAAAATTATATAATAAAATGCAGTCTGCGTTGAAAAAGCGTGAAAGAATGGTTTTGGAAATGCGTTATGGTTTAGTCAATGGAAGAAACAAGACACAAAGGGAAATTGCACAGATTTTAGGTATTTCCCGTTCTTACGTTTCTAGAATTGAAAAGAAAGCCTTAATGAAGCTTAGCAAGGAATTTAATATAGACAGCTGTCACACTGGTTGACAGCTTTTTTACATTCAGTTAATATATCTGTAATAATACAATCTTAAGGAAAAAATTGTTGAAGGGGGAAAATATGTTTAAAGCACTTATTCCAAATGAAAGTTATAATAGCATTCATGATATAGATTTGATAAGTTTATATAAAAAAGGATATAGGAACATTTTGATAGATGTTGACAACACTATTTTACCATGGAATTCTAATGAAATAAGCGCTAATTTGAGGAAGTGGATAAAACAATCAGAGGTAATAGGCTTTTCTGTTTTTTTATTCTCAAATAGTAGTCCTTCGAGAATTGGAAAGCTAGCTCAGATGTTGAATATTTCTGCTATACCAAAAGGAGGCAAACCTTTTTCTTTTGCTTTTAGGAGAGCCTTGAAATATATAAGGGGAAATCGAAACAATACCATAATGATTGGAGATCAGATATTTACAGATATATGGGGAGGAAACCTTTGCGGACTTTATACAATATTAGTTAATCCTATTTCTACCAGGGAGTTTTGGGGTACCAAAGTCAATCGATTTCTAGAAAGATTATTAGTAAAAAGGAGGTAACCAATATGAAAATAGCAGCCAGCACATCATGTGCAGCGGTTATAGGTCATCCTATAAGCCATAGCATTTCGCCTGAGCTTCATAATAGAATTTACCAAGCTTTGGGTTTGGATATAGTTTATTTAGCCTTTAATATATCAAAAGATAACTTTGCACAGGCCATAAAAGGATTAGGCGCTTTAGGTTTTATTGGTTTTAATGTAACAATACCATATAAAGAGACCATAATCCCCTATCTAGATTCAATAGATCCCGCTGCTGCAGCTATTGGTGCTATAAATACAGTTAAGATAGATAATGGGAAACTTATTGGCTACAATACCGATGGCTTAGGATTTCTGGATTCTCTGACAATAAATAATATTTATTGTAGTAATCGTAGAATTCTAATTATAGGGGCAGGTGGTTCGGCAAGAGCAATTGGCATTTGTTTGATTGAACATAATCCAAGAGAAATTATCATATTGAATCGTAGGATGGATAGGAGTAAACAGTTGGCATTAGATATCAATAAATTTGCAAAACGCAGTATTGCAAAGGCTGTCAATAGTGTACCAGAGGATGTTGATATAATTATTAATACCACACCACTAGGAATGTGGCCTAATGTTGAGCAAAGTCCACTGGAAGGTTATGTTTTTAACTCTAAAACTGTTGTATGTGACATAATATATAATCCATATATGACTACTTTTTTAAAAAGAGCTAGTGGACAAGGATGCTTAACAGTTAATGGTCTAGGTATGCTAATAGGCCAAGGTGTAAAAGCTATTGAAATCTGGGCAGATAAAAAAGTCGATAGTTCTATAATAACCATGGTCTATGATGAATTACGCAACAAATTAAAGCAGCAAAATAGCATTAGTTAATAAAATAGTAAGCAAAAGTAAAAATGAATATATAATATGTTATGGGGGTGGACAAAATTAATAGAAACGCTAAAGAATATGTTGTTTCCAATAATTTAGCTGCTTTGATTCCTTCATCCCTGGCCAGACAATATCATTTATTTCCTTACAAACTGGAAGGAAATAATCTTCTTGTGGCGATGGAAGATCCATATAATTTTGTTGCCATAGATCATATTAAGAGAATTACTGGCTTTGATGTGATACCTTATCAAGTTTCTATAGAAGTAATTCATCACTATATTAATCATTTATATAAAAATGAGCCTATAGAAAAAGCATTACAGGAATTTTTCGAACAGTACCCAGTTTCCTCTGGGTTACAAACCAATCAACCGGATTACCCTGCTGAGCCGATCACTTCTGCACCAATAGTAAAATTGGTAGACTCCTTGATAAAACAAGCAATTGAGCAAAGTGCCAGTGATATTCATATAGAACCTATGGAAAATTCAGTACGAATTCGCTATAGAATAGACGGATTATTGTGCAATATTACTAATCTTCCATTGGAGACCCATAACCCCATTATTACGAGATTAAAATTCTTAGGTAATATGAATATTGGTGAAAAGAGGCAGCCGCAGGATGGCAGATTTGAATTAGAGGTTATGGACCGGAATATTGATATTAGAATATCAACTATTAATACTATATATGGAGAAAAGTGTGTATTGCGTCTTTTAGATCGTGATTATTTCCTATTCCCAAAAGAAAAACTTGGGCTTTCCAAGGAAAATATGGAAAAGTTTAACAAATTATTAAAAATTTCCCATGGTGTAATTTTAGTTACTGGACCGACGGGAAGCGGAAAAAGCACGACACTTTATACCATGTTAAATGAAATCAATGATGAAAAAGATAACATAATAACAATTGAAGACCCGGTGGAATGCAAAATTGCTGGAATAAACCAAATTCAAATCAATCCAAAAGCCGGTATTACTTTCTCCAATTCCTTACGTTCAGTTTTAAGGCAGGATCCAGATGTAATAATGATAGGAGAAATAAGGGAGCATGAAACTGCTGAAATGGTAATTAGAGCTGCAATAACCGGTCATTTGGTGCTTAGCACTGTTCACACCTATAATGCAATTGGAGCCATTAGTCGTCTTCTGGATATGGGAGTAAAAAAATATTTGTTAGCAGATGCTTTAGCAGGAATTATTTCACAGCGTTTAATACGAAAGGTATGCACGCATTGTCGCAAATCTTATAGACCAGAAAAAAATGATTTGGAAAGAATTGGTGTTTCACCAGAAGAATATGGACATTGGTTTGAAAAGGTTGGTTGTATTAAATGCAATTATACGGGTTATAAAGGTAGAACTGCAATACATGAAATTTTACCTATAGATAAAGATATTTATAATTTGATATTAGAAGGAGCAAGCAGCGATATTATAAATAAACATGCAGTACAAAATGGTTTTATTACTTTAAAAGAGGGGTGTATCCAGGCATTTAATAAGGGGATAACAACTTACGAAGAAATCATGCGCATCTTGTATACTTTTGAATAATCTTAAAAATTATTATATTATAATCATTGAGTATTTTTGTTGAAAAAAACAGTATTCTACTATATAATGTTCTTACATAGGACTAAAGACCTATAATATTAAAGATCAATAAAACCAAGGTCGAAGTTAAGAGAGGAGGCCGGATTTGGACAGCATCTATTCTATAGATATAAACTCTCTTTTTAAAATAACAATAGAGAGAAATGCTTCAGATTTACACTTAATCCCTGGCGCTCCACCTTATATTAGGGTTGACGGCAAGCTTGAACCCCTTGATATGCCTATTATTGCTTCTGAGACTCTAAAGAATTTAGTATATTCTATATTGACTGAGCAGCAAAAGAGTATTCTTGAAAAGGAGCTTGAACTAGATTTTGCTTATTCCATATCAGGCGTCTCAAGATTTCGTGGAAATATTCTGTACCAACGAGGTACTTTGGGTGCTGCTTTTAGAGTAGTTCCCTATAAGATTCCAGACATAGAAACTCTAGAACTACCAAGGGGCGTTAAAGATTTATGTTCTTTATCTCAGGGATTAGTACTGGTTACAGGTCCTACTGGAAGCGGAAAATCGACAACTCTGGCAGCTATGATAGATTATATAAATTCCAACAGGTCTCTTAATATTTTAACATTGGAGGATCCTATTGAATTTCTTCATAAACATGACAAATCTATTATATGTCAGCGTGAAGTTGGAAGTGATACTCATTCCTTTTCAAAGGCTTTACGTCATGCTTTACGCCATGATCCAGATGTAATCTTGATTGGTGAAATGCGCGACTTAGACAGCATTTCTATAGCTTTGACAGCTGCAGAAACAGGACATTTGGTTTTATCTAGCTTACATACTCAAAATGCACCTTTGTCTATAAGCCGTATTATTGATGTTTTTAATGATGATAAAAGATCATATATAAGACAACAATTATCAAATTCTCTTCAGGGTATTGTATCTCAACAGTTAATACCGAGAAAGAATAGTACAGGCAGAGTAGTTGCGGTTGAGTTTATGTTAAATACTCCAGCAGTAAGAACTTTAATAAGGGAAGGTAAAGAACATCAGCTTTACAGTATAATACAAACTGGCAATGCATTAGGTATGCAAACTATGGATCAATCTTTATTTAGGCTTTACCGTGAAGGGAAAATATCTATGGAAAATGCTTTAAATTTCTGTATTGATAAAAAAGAAATGAATAGAATGCTGGCAATTATTTAGATATTAATACACCTTTATACCTAAGGGGGAGGTAAGGTGGAAATTTTTTATTATGAGGTAGTGGATAAATATGGGAATATCCTAAATGGCAGTATTGATGCAGAACATGAGGTTCAAGCATATCAGAGGTTAAAAGATAAAGGATACATGATAATACAAATAAAAAAGAAAGATAAGTTTAATAAGCTTTTCTTATCCTTTTTTAGAAATAAAAGAGTAACTATAGGAGATAAAGTTCTTTTTAGTCGTCAATTATCAGCGATGATAAATGTAGGGATTCCAATTACCCGAGCTTTATATACTCTTAGTAAGCAAACCCACAACCCAACTTTTAGAAATGTCCTAGAAGATATAACTAGAAATATAGAGAGTGGCATAAGTGTTTCCTCGGCTTTTGCCTCTTATCCTTCTATATTTAATGACTTGTATATAGGAATGATAAAAGCTGGTGAGGTAGGTGGTAATTTAGGGGAAACTCTAACCAGGTTAGCTAGCCAAATGCAAAAAGAAAAAGTGTTAAAGGATAACCTTAGATCAGCAACCATATATCCTTTTTCAGTAATGCTTTTTTCTGTAATAATTGTTTTGGCAATGCTGGTGTTTCTAGTTCCTATTTTTGAAGGATTTTTTCCAGAAAACATTGAAATACCATTTATTTCAAGGATTGTGATTTTTTTATCCCATTCTCTACGTAATTTTTGGTATATATGGCTAGCTATAATGATGTTTCTTGTTGGCACAATACTCATTTATTTTAGAACCGATAGAGGGTCAACTGTACTAGAAAAAATATGGTTTAATGTTCCTGCTTTTGGATCTCTGTATCATAAAACTATTATTACCAGATTTGCTAGAACCTTTTCTACTCTTTTTTCTAGTGGAATTCCTGTTATTCAGGCATTAGAGACATCAGGCAAGTCCACAGGGAGTAAATTATTATCCCAAGTTATACATGAATCCATTGTAGAAATAGAAGAAGGCAAAAAAATTGGAGAAACCTTTGAAAAAAAGTGGATTTTTCCTCCTATGGTTTCCTATATGATAACCGTTGGCGAGGAGACAGGCTCTTTGCCTTCATTACTAGATAGAGTTGCTGAGTTTTATGAGGATGAAGTGGCTACTATTAGTAAAGGAATTTCATCTATGATTGAACCCATACTTCTTATATTTGTTGGTATATTAGTGGGAGTCATGCTAATCTCCTTGTATTTACCGATATTTACTATCATTACTCAGACAAATATTAGTTAGTTAGTTATATTATTAAAATATGCAAATTCGGGCGGTGAACAAAAAGAAATATGGTGTTATTTAGGAAGATCGCTGTAGGAATAGAAATAGACGATAAAGAAATCAGAGCTGTACTACTTCAAAAGAAAAAGGATAATATTTACCTTACTGGATATGATCGTATATCACTAGCACCTAGTACTGTTGAGGATGGGGTAGTTTCTAAAACTAAAGAACTGGAAAACTATATAAAGACCTTGTGGGGGAAAAATAAGTTTGGTAAGAAAAATATCTTCTTAGGCTTGTCCAATCAGGATGTTATGATAAGAAAAGTATCTTTTCCTAATATACCCAAAGAAAAATTAGATCTACTAGTATCCAACCATGCACAAGAATATATTCCTTTTTCTCTTGATAATTGTGTTCTAGACTATATGATAGTTGGAGAAAAAGAAACAGAAGATGTAAAGCAAGTTGAGGTATTGCTAGCAGTAGCCCAGTTGCCCATGATAAAGGATTTTTATGAATGCTTTAATAATAATGGGTTAAAAATACAGGACATAAAAATCGCTTCTCTTTCATTATTAGATGTTGTTAAAGAAAGTGAAACTAAAGGTGTTGTAATCTTTGTTGATATAGCTAATAATTTGGCTAACCTTGTTATAAGTATAGACGGGTCTCCCAAATTAGTTAGAGTATTGAGAGTTAATCTTGCACAAGCTACAGGTTTAGACCCTGCTGCTACACCCGATAAAATGGAATTGTTGGAGATTGTTCTATCTACATGGACTCAAATTCTATATAACGAAATAAGGTCATCAATACAGTATTTTCAAACGCATGAAGATATAATCTCATTTGACAAAATTATATTAAGTGGCTGTGGCTGTCGGATTATGGGGTTGGACAAAGCCTTGGAAAACAGTACAAATATACCAGTAGAATATATTAATCCTATTCAAAGGATAGAAGTAGAGCAAAATTTGGTTATCAAAGATGAGCTTATAGATTATGCCACATGCATCGGTCTGGCCTTTGCTGGTTTGGAGTGAGAAGAAAATGAATGATATAAGTTTATTGCCTACATCAATAAAGTTATCGCAAAAAAGGTTCTATATATACCGAATTTCTATTATAGTTACCATATCACTTATAATAATAGGGATTGTAACTTTTGCTGTTATGTTTATCTATACAAAGGTTATTAATAATAAACTAAAACAGCTAATATCTCAAAGGGTAGCTACAGATGCGTATGTTGAATCAAAAAATAATGTTCTAGTAACTCAATATGAAATAGATAGCCTAGTAAAAATAGTGGATAAAGTCATGGGTAATGTTCCCGAATGGTCAGAATTACTAACAGAAATAGATAAGTGTACAACTAAAGATATAAAAAATCATATTGTCAAAGGGAACTATGGAGGCAATGTCTCTCAATTCAAAATCAATGGGTACACTGTTAGCCAGCAAAGCCTCAAGATTTATATGGATGAAATAGGCAAAATAGCATCTGTTAATGAGGTAAAATTAAGTTTTATTAGACAGCATGATATAGAAAATGCTGATCAGTTTGAATTTGAAATAGTAGTTTATCTGAAACTAGATAATCATGACAAGGAAGACACACATAATAAGGAGGAAGGGTATGAAACTAACAATTAAAGAGAGAAAAACACCAATACCCTTTACCATTGCCGTTGTAGTATTAATTTCAATTATGTTGCTGTTAGCAAACCAATGGCGAATAATATGCAATGCTCATAAAGAGTTAAATGAAGAAATAGCCGTTATGGAATCACTTAGTCTAGAGCTAGATAATATAAACAAACTTGTAGAAGATAAGGGTCTATTAGTGGATAGACTAGATTCTTTGCAGAATATAATCCCATCCCATAAAAATCATGTAGATTTACTGGACTACTTAATTTCAATATTTACAGAACATAATGTGCAGATAATACAATTGGAATTTGATAGCTATATAGATAAAGAGAGTTATAAGGAATTACCAGTAAATCTTTCAATGAAAGGACAATATAGTGACATTATAGATGTAATCGAAGATTTTAAGATGGGAAGCAAGCCTTTAAGAATAGATCAATTACATATGGATAAAACAGACAACCATTTGACTTATTGTGATCTTCTCGCCTATGCATTTATAAGTGATAAAGCTGATTAATAATTTTTGATCTGAGGTGTTTAAATGAAGAATACAGCCAATAAGAAATTACTGGGTGACTATCTCATCGAGGCTGGTATTATAAATGAGCAGCAACTGGAAGAGGCTTTGGAATATCAAAAGCAGATGCTGAAACAGGGAAATGTAGGTTTATTAGGGCAGACTTTAGTAGAACTGGGGTACTGTACTAGTAAGGATATTATGTTGGCTTTAGCTATGAAAGATGGAGTCCCCTTTATGGTTCTAGATAAGGATATGATAGATGAAAAGGCAGTTTCTTTGCTTTCTTATGAAGTTATGCTTAGATACAAAGCTGTACCCATAGGTTTCGAAAATGAGAAACTTTTAGTTGCTATGATACATCCTACAGATATTATTGCTATTGATGATCTTCATATTTTAACTGGATATGATATACAGCCTATTATTATTCCTGATTATCAGCTTGAAGCAGCCTTAGAACAGGCAAAATTAGGAGTATGGGGAAAAGCAGCCTTTAATTTGCATAAGAGAGCTGATTCGGACTCTCGTTATATTAACAAAGTAGACGACAATCAAAATGAACAGATTGAACAGGACGTTAGTTTTGATATCGAAGTTATTGATGAAGCAAATGATAGACCAGCAGTTCAGCTTGCGAATGTAATTTTTAATCAGGCAGTAGAATTTAGGGCTAGTGATGTTCATATTGAGCCCTTTGAAAACAAGATGCGTATTCGATTTAGAATTGATGGTGTATTACATGAAATCATGAATCCACCAAAGAAACTTCATTCATCTTTGGTTTCTAGAATAAAAGTTATGGCCAATATGGATATAGCTGATCGAAGAATTCCTCAAGACGGGAGAATTACACTCCGTATCCATTCAAAAACCATTGATGTGCGGGTTGCCTCACTGCCTACAGCTTATGGTGAAAAGCTAACCCTTAGGTTGTTGGATCGTAGTGAAAAGTTTATCACTCTCCCGGAGCTGGGTTTTCCAGAAGGGCAGCTTGATATTTTTTATAGAATTATTAATCTTCCCTACGGCTTTGTTTTAGTAACAGGCCCTACAGGGAGTGGAAAAAGTACCACTTTATATGCTGCTTTAATGCAGCTTAATTCTATAGATAAAAATATTATAACAATTGAGGATCCCATAGAAAGAAGACTGGATGGTATTAATCAATCCCAGGTTAATGTAAAAGCCGGTATGACATTTGCATCGGGACTGCGCTCTTTCTTACGTAATGATCCAGATATTATGATGGTGGGTGAGATAAGAGATCCAGAAACTGCTAGAATCGCCATAGAATCAGCGTTGACAGGCCATCTGGTGTTATCAACTCTACACACAAATAGTGCTGCAGGTGCCATAACTCGTTTAAACGATATGGGTATCGAGTCCTTTTTAACCGCATCAGCATTGACAGGTGTTATTGCACAACGCTTAGTTAGGGTTCTTTGTCCCCATTGCAAGGAACCTTACGAGATAAATAGATCAGAGATTTTAAATAGTATTTCTGATTTTCCTTTAGAAGAGAATGAAGATACAATAAAACTATATCGGGCGGGTTCTTGTTACAGCTGTAATCGAACTGGGTATAGGGGACGAATAGGTATATTTGAGATTTTACCTATAAGTGAGTCTATCAGAAAATTAATCCTTAACCGTGCTTCGGAGTATCAGATAAATGAAACTGCTCAAAAAGAAGGAATGATCCCTATTAGACAGCATGGTCTAATGAAGGTTAAAGATGGAACTATTTCCATAGAGGAATTACTGCGAGTAATTGTTTAAGCCTGTTTTATAGTTAAACGCCACCAATAGAAATTATTAATTATCGGCGTGAAACTATATTAAATAAAAACAAAAAGAAAGGAGATACAAATGAAAAACCATTTTAAAAAATCAAAGAAAAATCAAAAGGGTTTTACATTAGTAGAGCTTATGGTAGTTGTAGTTATAATTGGTATTTTGGTAGCTATAGCAGTACCTGTATAC
>FZPS01000049.1_pt108 | contig 12075 bp, 16 predicted proteins | sample 1817821 | NCBI WGS metagenome assembly FZPS01 (sample SAMEA104158645, study PRJEB21678) | metagenome | place: Germany | collected 2015-04-21 | reverse complement strand
TGGGCAGTTATGCTTTGAAAAGGGAATGATAAAAAACACTTATGGAACAGGATGCTTTCTCCTTATGAATACAGGTCAAGAAGCGGTAGATTCTAAGCATGGGCTTTTAACAACCATTGCTTGGGGGATGAAGGACCAAGTGGTATATGCTTTAGAGGGTAGTATTTTTATGGCAGGAGCTACGATTCAGTGGTTACGGGATGAGTTAGGGATTATTCAAACGGCAGGAGAAACAGAAGCATTAGCTCTTTCCGTACGAGATCATGGAGGAGTCTATATGGTACCTGCTTTTCAAGGACTAGGAACCCCGTATTGGGATATGTACGCAAGAGCAGGCATTTTAGGAATGAGTCGAAATACGAAAAAGGCCCATATTGTAAGAGCGGCTTTAGAATCTATAGGTTATCAAGTCAAAGATGTAATTGGAGTCATGGAAAAAGATTCAGGAATTATAAGTAGAGAATTACGGGTTGATGGAGGAGCAGCTCGTAATCAATTTCTTCTGCAATTTCAGAGTGATCTTTTGAATATTCCTGTACTTCGCCCTCATAATATTGAAATTACAGCTTTAGGAGTTGCTTATTTAGCTGGTTTAGCTATAAAGATGTGGAAAGATCCAAAGGAATTAGAGACTTTATGGACAGTCGAAAAAACTTTTATACCCAGTATGGAAGAAGAAAAAAGTAGGCAATTATATCAGGGATGGAAAGAAGCAATAAACAGAGTGTTAAGTAAAAATCGAATTATTGTAGATAATCAATAATATACGAGTAAGACAAGATGAGTCAGATAGAAGAGAAAAAGAATATAGAGCGCTTAAATCATAGGTATATAATATGAAAAAGAGGTGTGTACATGAATATCGCATCATATATAGATCATACTTTATTAAAGCCAGATGCTCAAAGAAAGGATATTATTCGAGTTTGTGCAGAGGCAAAACAATATGGATTTGCATCCGTATGTGTAAATTCATATTATACTTCTCTTGTAAAGGAACAGTTAAAAAATAGTGAAGTAAAAGTATGTGTTGTTGTTGGTTTTCCTTTAGGAGCCACCTTTACAGAAATAAAGGCAGCAGAAGCAAAAATGGCCATTGAAAAAGGAGCCGATGAGATTGATATGGTAATCAATATCGGAGCTTTAAAGGATGGAGATAACCAAAGAGTAAAAAAAGATATCCAAGCAGTGGTGGATGTGGCTAAAAAACCAGCAAAGGTAAAAGTAATCATTGAAACTTGCCTTTTAACAGAGGAAGAAAAAGAGAGGGCATGTAGGATTGCTCTTTCTGCAGGAGCGGATTTTGTAAAAACTTCTACGGGTTTTAGTACAGGAGGTGCTATGAGAGAAGATGTTCTACTGATGAAAAGGGTCGTAGGTGAAAAAGCTCAAGTAAAAGCTTCTGGTGGTATTCGAGACTATGAAACAGCTGTCAAGATGATCGAAGCAGGAGCTGACCGTATTGGAGCCAGTCAGAGTATCTACATGATAAAATAACTTTCGTAATCCAAAATTCTATAAGATAGAAATCATAAAATCAGTATTGACTTTTATGATTTCTAATGATAAATTGAATATATACACACGAGTGTATATGAAAGAAAGGGGAGATGATATGGAATCAGAAGGCTATAGGCGGGTAACAAGGAAAGATGTAGCAGAGCGAGCAGGAGTATCGCCTACCATTGTTTCCTATGTAGTCAATAACAATCGATATGTAGATCAAGAGAAAAGGGCCCGCGTATTGCAAGCCATTGAGGAATTAAATTATCAACCCAATGCCATTGCCAAAAGTTTAAAAAGTAAAAAAAGCAATCACATTGCTTTTATTGCTGATGAAATTGAAAATGAACATTTTGGACGGATTGTACGAGAAATGGAAAGTTATGCATACCAAAAAGGATATCTTATTTCTTTATGTAATTCCCGTAATGAAGAGACCTATATTACCCAAATGATTAGCAGACAATTTGATGGAGTGATTATTAGCAGTAATCATTTGTCAGAAGAACTGATCTATCGTTTTCCCAAAGCAGGAATACCTACGATTCTCTTTGGGAATCGGATTTTTAGGCAAAGGCATCCTGAGATTACTTTGATTAATATTGATCTTTATACAGGAGCAGTGGAAGCAGTTCAAGCCCTTATTGACAAAGGATACAAAAAGATTTTGTTCATTAGTGAATTAAATTATGCTAACACTTCAGGTTGGGAGCAGGATTTGCGTTTTAAAGGTTATAAGGATACTCTTATAAAAAATCAATTACCTTTTCAATCTGAATACATCATTAAAAATTGTATAAACTATGAAGAAGTGCATGAACAGTGTACGAAAGCTTTTATGTCGCAAGAGCCTCCTGATGCTGTTTTTGCTCATGAAGATCGTCTTGCCATTGTTGCAATGAGTGCAGCCAAACAATTAAAATTAGAAATCCCCAAAGATATTGCTATTATCGGATTTGATAATTCCACGATTTCTGCTTTTACAACACCGACTTTATCAACGGTAGAAATTCCAAGACATGAAGTTGGTAAAAAAGCAATAGAACTTCTTTATAAAAAAATACAGGGAAAAAGGATATCCGATGTAAGTTTTAGTACATGCCTAATAGAACGACAATCCATGTAAAATAGGAACACCATAAGTAAAGAATGTTTTATTTTATAATATCAAAGAGATTATGATTATAGGAGGATAAATGATGGAAAATAAATTAGGAGCTATTACGTATAAAGAAATTTATGAACAAGGAAAGGCATTTCAAGGAATTAATAATACAATGGGAGAGATTTTTGCTACCTTTGATCGAGTTTTTGAAGAGAATCCAGATTTCGATCAAGTTATTTTTACAGGTTGTGGAACTTCTTTATATCTAGCTCAAACTTCTGCTTTTGCTTTTTCAAAATACAACAAGATATCAGTACAAGCCGTTCCCTGTTCAGAATTATATTTTTACCCCGATGCTTACTTACAAGACAAAAAGACATTAGTCATTCCTATCACAAGAAGAAGTGACACATCGGAAGTTAGAATGGCGATTCATAAAGTAAGAGAATATCCTAACGTAAAAACCCTTTCTGTTACTTGTGATGAAAACAGTAAAACATACAATGATTACTATGTACTTTCACCTGATGCAAAAGAAAAAAGTGTAGTAATGACTAAATCTTTCACAAGTATGGTTTATATGAATATGCTTTTGGCTTTATATATAGGAAAACAACAAGAAGAAATTGAAAAAATCAAAAAATTACCACAGATTTCTGAAGAGTTTCTTCCCTTATTTGATCAAGTAACAAAACAAATCGTAGAAGAAAATAAAGATCTTAATTTATTTATCACTTTAGGCCAAGGAGCTTTCTATGGTATCGCCAATGAATGTATGAATAAAATAAAAGAAATGGCTATTGCCAATTCAGAAGCGTACCAAAGTTTAGAATATCGTCATGGACCTATGGCTCTTGTTGATAGCAATACATTGATTGTATTCTTGATGTCTTCTGAAACAGATACCTACGAAGAAAAATTAATGAAACAAATGAAAGGTATGGGTGCTAAAGTAGTATGCATCGGAGATATATTAAGTGAAGAGGTAAAACAAGAATCCAACTATGTTTTAGAATTAAAGAAAGGCTTAACAGATATTGGATACGCTCCTTTAGTAGGATTGGTAGGACAATTTTTAGGATACCATTTAGCAGTTAAAAAAGGATTGGATTTAGATGCACCTAGAAACCTGTCCCAAGCCATTATTTTATAAACCAACAAATTTGTTTTACTTAAATGGGATGTGAATTTCAGCGTGGAAAGAAAAGAGGGAGACAAATGAGGCTCTATATAAAAAATGGGAAGGTACTAGTTGGAAGTCATTTTGAAAAAATAAATGTATTGATAGAAAATGGTCGAATCCAAGACTTTTTAGCTGAAAGCCTGGTTATTGAAAATGCAATAGAAGTAGATGCATCCAATCGTATGGTTATACCAGGGCTCATTGATATTCATACCCATGGTGGTGGGGGTATTGATATTAATCATGCCGATGAAAAAGATTTAGTAGAGCTAACACAGTTTTTTGCCAGTCAGGGAACAACAAGTTTTCTAGCAACAGTACTTACGGATACAGAAGAAAAACTAATATGGTGTATGAAAACCATTAAAAATGTAAAAGAAAGCGATGATACAGGAGCAGAAATTTTAGGAATCCATATGGAAGGCCCTTATCTTTGCAGTGCTTATAAAGGAGCCATGCCAGAACGATTGCTGGTTCCTCCTTCCATTGAACAGTTTCAACGATACCAAGAAGCTTCTGGAAATCACATTCGTCTCATTACAATTTCTCCTGAACAAGAGGGGGCTCTTGCATTTATTGAGTATGCGAAGAAGAACAACGTAGTGGTTTCTTTAGGACATACTGGAGCGGATTATGATCGGGCTATGTCAGCCATTCAAGCAGGAGCCAAAAGCAGTACTCATCTTTTTAATGCCATGATTCCTTTGCATCAACATCGACCAGGAATCATAGGAGCGGCTTTAGAAAGTGATATTTATTGTGAAATGATTTGCGATGGACGTCATCTTCATCCAGGAATTGTACGTTTAATTATCAAGACTAAAGGAAAAGAACGAGTAATAGCAGTAACAGACAGTATTATGGCAGCAGGGCTTCCAGACGGAAATTACAAGTTAGGAGTCAATGATATTATTGTAAAAGACGGAGATGCCCAATTGGCTGACGGTTCTTCCAGAGCAGGCAGTACCTTAACGACCATTGAGGGGCTCAAAAATGTAGTTGCTTTTACGGGTCAACCCATAGAAAAATGCATTGATTTCTTTACCAAAAATCCAGCTACTCTTTTAGAAATACAAGAAAGAAAAGGAACCATTGAAAAAGGAAAAGATGCAGATATTGTAATCATGGACAAAGATTTTAATATACATCATACTCTGGTTGGAGGAAAGGAAGTATATAAGCATCATTAAGGAGGATAGATTATCATGACATTAGTACCAATGAAAACCATTTTAAATACAGCTCTAAAACACCAATTTGCCGTAGGTGCTTTTAATGTGCATACACCCAATCAAATTAAAGCCGCCATTGAAATTCATGAACTTTTTCGTGCTCCAGCCATTCTTCAAGTGATTGAGTTTTCCACAGGATTTATGGCAGGGAGAAAAGATTTCTTACAAGCAACCATAGATGAAAAGGTAGAAGGTATTAAAAAATTAGTAGAAGTATGTATGCCACAAATTCAAGAAGCTTCCATTCCCATTGCATTACACTTAGATCATGGAAGTGATCCAGAACTAGTAAAAAAATGTGTAGACCTAGGATTTTCATCAGTAATGATCGATGGTTCCCATCTACCTTTTGAGGAAAATATAAGGGTAACAAAAGAAATTGTGGATTACGCCCATGGGAAAGGCGTAACAGTGGAAGGAGAATTAGGTGTTTTAGCAGGAAGAGAAGATCATGCAGGAAATAATCATGCTCTTTACACAGATCCTAATAAAGTATGTGAATTTTTTGAACGTACCCATGTAGATGCCTTGGCGATTTCGTATGGAACCTCCCATGGAGCCACCAAAGGGAAAGATGTGGTGATCCGTAAAGAAATTGCCATTGCTGCCTATGAAAATATGCGTCATAAAGGAATAACAGGTTCTCTAGTGTCTCATGGTTCATCTACGGTACCTGCTTACTTAGTTAAGGATATTAATCGATTGGGTGGAGATTTACAAAATGCTCATGGCATTCCTTTAGAGCAAGTATTGGAAGTTATACCTTATGGCATTAGTAAAATTAATGTAGGAACGGATTTGCGCTTGGCAATTGTTCGAAATGTAAGGGATTACTTTTCAAAACATCCAGAGCAAAAACAAGTATCTGTTTTAAAAGAAATTTGGGGTACATTAGAAAAGAATCCCAGTATGATTGATGAAAGAGTGTATCTACAGCCCATCATGGATGACATGATTGTTGGCAAACCTAGTTCATCAGAGGCAGAGGCTATACTAGAAGCCATGGAAAATGGAGTAAAAGAAATGATTGGGCAACAAATTGTATATTTTGGCCAAGTTGGATATGCCGACCAAGTAGAAAGAATCACATTAGAAGAAATGACAAAATTATATTAAAAAGCAGATAAAATAGCGTTACCCTAGGAAGGTAACGTTATTTTTGCAAGGGGGAAAAGTATGATATATATATGGATATGGATTGTTTCGTTTATGGGTAGTTTTATACAAGGGGCAACAGGATTTGGCTATGCCATCGTATGCATGTCACTTTGGCCTTTTTTGCTTCCTTTTAAAGTTGCTTCCATTATGGAAGTGATATCAGCCTTTGTGATGACCATAGGAATCACTATAAAATTAAGACATCATATCAATGTAAAACTAATGTTGATTCCTTTTTGTTCTTCTATGGCAGGAAGTACCTTAGGAGTTCATTTATTATTTCAACAGGAAGACATGATGTTAAGAAGCATCCTAGGTTTTGCCCTGATTGTTCTTTCTCTTTATTTTATTTTTTATAGTGACCGAATTCGAATACGACCGACCACTACCAATAGTATCATTTTTGGATTTATTAGTGGTTTGTGTGGAGGTTTGTTTAATATAGGTGGACCTGCTATGGTTATTTATTATTTAGCTGCTTCTAAAGATAAAATGGAGTATAACGGGACCTTACAAGCCAATTTTGCCTTGGTTACAGCGTATACTTTTTTTATGCATCTTTTTTATGGAAATGTTACCTTACCTGTATTAAAATATAGTTTCATTAGTATTTTGGCTGTTTGTGTAGGTAGTTGGTTAGGATTACGTTTCTTTTATAAAATCCCACAAAAACAACTAAAAAAGGTGATATATTTGTTTATGATTGTAATGGGAATGATATTAATTGTAAAAGGATAAAACTTTTTGTAATGGGAAGAGATTTTACCTTACGAGAAAAAATTCACAAAGATAAACAACAAATATACTTCCCATGGCTACAACTACTAAGTTTTTTTCTAGGAAAGCCAAAAGAATCGCTATAAAAAGTCCAAGGGTAGCTGCTACAGTGGATTGAGTTGAATACAAAATAGCAGGGAAAATCATGGCTCCTAAGACTGCATAGGGAACATAATATAAAAAAGAACGAATCCAAGGAGATTCAATTTTTTTTCTAAAAAAGGTTAAGGGAAGTGCTCTTGGAATATAGGTTACAATAGCCATAATCAATACAGCCAATATCGTTTTAACAGTAATCATTTTTGCCCCTCCTCGACAGGAAATAAAGTAGCTCCTATCCCAGCAGATACTAAGGTAGCCACAATCAATTTCCAACCACTAGGTATTTTATTTAAAACAGGTGTCCAAGTGCATAAACAACTTAGAAAAACAGAAAGAAAAAGAACAGCAGTAATTTTCTTAGAATATTTTGAAGCAGGAATAACAAGAGCAATAAACATAGCATAAAGAGCAATTCCCATGGCACTTTGTATTCGGTCTGATAAAAGGGAAGAAGCAAAGGCGCCTAAAGATGTCCCTAAAGTCCAACCGAAAATAGGTCCGATCATCAATCCACCTAAATAGCCAAAGGATAACTCTTCTTTTTCCATGGAAGAAACAGCAAAGGTTTCATCTGTGATACCATAGGAAATAAGAGCCCTTTTTAAAAAGGACATGGTCGGAGAAATTTTTTGTGATAAAGATAAGGACATTAGCATATATCGAATGTTAATAATAAAAGTTGTAATTCCGATTTCTACCAAGGTACTGTTTAGCAAAATTAATTGCAATCCGGCAAACTGTCCAGCAGAAGTTAGATTGGTAATGGAAATAAAGATGGGGAACCAAGGAGGAAATCCGCCTTGAACCGCCATTAATCCAAAGGTAAAAGAAACGGGGATATATCCTAAACAAATGGGGATTCCTTTCTTACAACCCGTTTTAAATTCATTATTTCTTTTCTTCGTTTTATTTTTATGTACTTCCGTCATTATATTCACATCCTACTTATCTTTGCTATTCCTAGAAATTTTAAATCATAAACTCTATTATGACATATTTTTTTATAATGGACAATTCACTTTTTATGCTTTTTTTGGATTTCGTTGTAGAAATACAAGGGATGTGGCATAATAGAAAGGAAAATAGAGTTTGGTACTTAAAGTACGTTACAGTAGGCTTGATAGAAACAATGGAAATCTAGCTATAGCTAAGCAGGAAAATAACACAAATACCTGTAAAAGCTATAAAAATAGTAGAGAAGGAGTAAAAAGATGGTTACTTTTGATAATGAATGGGATTCTTTATTGCAGGATGAATTCGAAAAAGAGTACTATCTGCAACTTAGAGAATTTTTAAAAGAAGAATATAGCAACTATGTAATTTATCCAACTATGTACGATATTTTTAATGCACTGAAAACCACATCCTATAGTCAAGTAAAAGTTGTGATCTTAGGACAAGATCCTTATCATGGACCTAATCAAGCCCATGGTTTATCCTTTTCTGTAAAGCCTGGAGTTGCCATTCCACCCTCCCTTTTAAATATATATAAAGAGTTAAAGGCAGAATTGGGATGTTATATTCCCAATAATGGTTATTTAGTACCTTGGGCAAAACAAGGAGTGTTACTGTTAAATACCGTTCTTACAGTAAGAGCAGGAGTGGCTAATTCTCATCGAGGAAAAGGATGGGAGCAATTTACAGATCGGGTGATTCGTTTATTAAATGAGCGAGAAGAGCCCATTATCTTTTTATTATGGGGAAACCCAGCAAAGAAAAAGATGGAATTGATTACTAACCAGCATCACTATATTTTAACAACGGTTCATCCCAGTCCTTTATCGGCTAGTCGGGGATTTTTTGGTTGTAATCATTTTGCAAAGACAAATGAGATTTTAAAACAACGAGGTCATACACCCATTGATTGGCAGATTCCTAACATTTAGCATTAGATAAAAAGAAAAGATAACAGACAGGGGGATATTATGAGAGCAGTTATTTTTGATATGGATGGAGTTTTGATTGATTCAGAGCCTCTTTATTATGAGGTAGAACATGGAATTTATAAGGAATTAGGGATTCAAGTAGATGAGGAAGTCTATGCTAAATATGTAGGGCGTAGTGCCTATACCATGTTTTCAGATCTAAAGGCAGAGTTTCATTTTACGGATGATATTGAGGATTTAGTCCAAAAAACACGAGAAGGAATTGAAAGAATTATTACCATACCAGGAAAATTAAAATTAATGGAGGGGGTAATTCCATTACTTCAATCTTGTAGAGAATATGGTTTTAAGACAGCCATTGCTTCCTCCTCCCATTATGAGATGATTCATAAGGTAGTGGATCGTATGCAAATTGGGGCCTATTTTGATACGTTAGTAAGTGGGGATTTTGTTGAAAAAGGGAAGCCGAATCCAGATATTTTTCTGTATGCAGCCAAAAAACTAGGGATAGATCCAAAGGAGTGTACTGTCATTGAGGATTCTGCCAATGGAGTAGAGGGAGCTAAAAAAGCAGGAATGAAATGTATTGGATTTCAAAGTCCTAGTACACCCAAGCAAGATTTAAGTAAAGCAGACTATATCGTTAGTAGTATGAAAGAGATTACTGTCGAAATGCTACAGTAATAAGGCATCATTCGTTCCCTTAGAAGCATGTTTCGTTCTTTTTTTATGATTTTTTTAAAGAAGGATGTTATAATGAGGGTGTGAAAGAGGGAGAGGAGTATGATATTTTGTATCGTTGGATTGATCTTATTGCTTTACAAGTTTATCGAGAAAATCTTTTGCCTCATAGTGATATAAGAAAAATGCGATATGCAATGACTGTTCTTTTTAATGAAAGTATTAAGCTTATTTTACTATTCTTAATCTTTCGATTCTTAGGTTACCAGTCTTTGTTTTTATTTTCCTTTATGGTGTTAGTATCCATTCGCATTTTTGCAGGCGGAATACACTGTGAAAAAAATATTTCTTGTTTTGTGGCAAGTTTGATTTTCTTTTTGTTAAGTGTAATTATTTTGCCCCAATACCTCATAACCATTGCCCCTAAGATACTGATTTTAATAAGTGTAACAAGTGTTCTTTTTATTATCTTCCTTGCTCCTCTTCCTTCACCCCAACGACCTATTCAAAGTGAAAAAAGGAAAAAAAGATTACAAGGATTGGCCATCTTGTTTACATTGCTTTGGCAAGGGATTTTATGGTTTTTTATTAAAGATCCAGTTTTTTTTAGCTGTGGAATATGGACCATTTTTTTACAATCTATTCAATTGCTTTGGAGATTTTCATCCAACTCAGAAAGGAGATTATGCTAATGAAAAAAAATAAAAAATTTACGAATACGATTTTGTTAAGTGTAGCTGCTATGTTTGTAGCGGCTTCCCACCTAATTACAACGTCAGGTTCTCTTATTTTTGTAGGTGAACCCAAATGTCCTAAAGATTTATTAAAATAGGAATTTCAAAAAGTTTTTATTTGTGCCATGATGATTCCACAGCTTTTATAATTATTTTTACAAAGAGCCTTCTGCAAAAGGTTCTTTTTTATGTTTCAAAAACAATTTCAATGGAAAAGACGGAGTCCATTGAAATGGTAATACGCCCTCCATAAGAATCAATGATTTTTTTCACTAGATACAAGCCATATCCCCGATTGTTTCCCCTTTTGGTAGAAAAATTTTTTTCAAACAACCGTTTGGGAGAGACTTGATGAGGGTTAAAAAAGGTGTTTTTCACTTGTATAAATTTTTTGTTTTTTTCCATTCCTAAAGATATGGAGATTTTAGATTGACCATCAAAGTTTTTTCCATTTCCCTGTACCCCTTCAATGGCATTGTCCAACAAATTTCCAATAACTTCTACCAATTCGTATTTTAGCAAAGGATAATGGGGGATTTCATTAACAAAAATAAGTTCAAATTCAATGCCATGGCTTTGAGCTACTTTCTTTTTGCTGTAAATCAAGGCACTGAGTATGGGGTCTTTGATATTTAAAATCTGATCTGTATTTTGGATGGTATCAATGTATTGGTCTAAATAAGTGGCAAGTTCTTGTTGGGTTTGCTTTGGATCATCCAATTGAGCCAATCCATATAAAGCATTTAAATGGTTTTTATAATCATGTTGTTTTTGTCGTACTTCGTCCACTAATTCTACTAAAGATTTTTGGTATTGGGTATGAATGGATATGATTTCCCTTTGTTTTTGTATTTTAATATTTTGATAAAGAAAATATAAATTAATAGCACTCCATATACTTCCAATTCCAAAAGGAGTTAAAGTATATTTCCAATTAAAAGCGTTATCTTGTCCTTGCCAAAAATAAAGAAATACAAAGAAAATTAAACTAATATTAAGTAAACTAACCCCAAAAATTTTATTGTACTTTTTATAAAGCAATTCAATTTTTTGTAAAGGTATAAAATAATTTAGAAAAACATATAGAATAAATGAAATAGTAGTAATAATGAGTCCTTGCTTAAAAGTATAACCAGAGTTTGAAATAAAAGGAGATAAACATACAAATATTAATAATTCAATTACAGCAACCATGCTAAACGACATTAAAAATAATAAGAGAAGATTTTTTATAGGTATTTTAAATAATAGACAAGAAAATAAAACTAGAAATATGTAATTAACAATAAACCCAAAATAAAGGTCATAAACATCTGTAAGCATTACGATGAAAGCTATTCCTAAAATACCGATGATTTTTTTTACCAAACTTTGCTCTTTAAAGTTATTGTTCATTTTATTCCATAAAATAAACAAACATGTGCTTTCCATAGCTGATAAAATAAAAACTTGTATACTACTCATGTAATTCCCCTCTTTATGTTAAGATAATGTTTTTTCTAAAAAAATCTTTTTATAACTATTACTTACATAAGCTTTTAGGTTTGAGTCAGAAAAATGAACAATCCAAGGCTGTCTACTTTTTTTATCCACTTGACGAATGTTTTTCAAATTTACTACATAAGAACGATGGGTTTGCATAAAAGAATCCTTAGGTAAAAGATGAAGTATTTTTTTCATAGTGATATTAGGGATCTCCTCAGACCAATCCTTA
>FZPS01000062.1_pt4425 | contig 12088 bp, 10 predicted proteins | sample 1817821 | NCBI WGS metagenome assembly FZPS01 (sample SAMEA104158645, study PRJEB21678) | metagenome | place: Germany | collected 2015-04-21 | reverse complement strand
ACAATCTAACTTATAAAAGATGTGCTATTGAAAATTGATTAGCAATAGCACATTTTTTTATTTCATTTTTAAATGTATATAAAATATATATGAAATTATAATTATCATCATTTTAGTTTTCATCAAAAGAAAACATTAAATTATAATACATAGCAAATATACACAATTAATGTAAATCAAACCAAAATGCAAGAATCAATATTGAAACTTGCAAGAAAAAAGCAGAAAGAAAAAAGGAGGACAAAAAAGAGCCTAGCATAAATATACAAAATTATAGTATGTTTATAAATAAGCCTTTGAACAGGCTTAATATTCAATAAATGAAAGAAAACACACAAGAAATTGAACTGAAGGGATTGTGTCATATTGCTTAACACATGAATGAAATAATTTATTCAATTCCTTGCAAATATACTAAAATTTGTCCTTGTGAATTTGTATAAAAGGTGGTATAATGACCATTAGCAATTTTTAAAAATTTTATATAAGGAGGCAATAAAGTGCAAAAGAAATTTATTTCATTATTGCTGGTTGCATTTTTGTTAGTTGGCCTACTTGCAGCTTGCGGATCCGGGGATAAGGGAGGAACCCTGGTAGTAGGTGTAACCGAAATGTCAGGTAACTTTAATCCAGCATACTACTCATCCGCATATGACGGACATGTAGTTGACCTGGTATTCCAAAGTCTAATTAAAAAAGACAAGGATGATAATTGGGTTCCTGATGCTGCAAAGGACTGGGAGTTGCAGGAAAATGGAAAAACCATTGTGTTCGAGCTTAAAGAAGATCTTGTATTCTCTGATGGAGAGCCCTTAACAGCCGAAGACGTTAAATTTACTTATATGCTCCTTTCTGATCCTTCCTATACCGGACGTTATGGGTCTGTTGCACAGGATCTAGTGGGCTATGATGAATATGTTAATGGTGAAACTGATGAGTTTAAAGGTGTTGAAACTGACGGTGATTACAAGGTAATATTCCACTTTAAAGAAGCACTAAGGGTTAACCTGAAAAACTGTGCTTTCGCAATTATGCCTAAACACTATTATGGTGCTGATTTTGAGCCAGGTAATACCGAACCAGTAGCAGCCATTACTACTACACCTGTAGGATCTGGCCCCTATGTTCTGGATAAATATGAAGAGCAGCAATTTGCTTCCCTCAAGAAGAACCCTAAATACAAGGGAGAGGGATATAAGGTTGAAAACATTGTATGTAAATTTGTTACTCAGACAACTGACATTACTGAATTAACTTCAAAGGGTATAGATTTATTGCCAGGAGTTATTGAGCCTGAAAAGATCAACCAGGCAAGAGATACAGGCTTTATAAAAGAAAACAGCTATGCCCGTAGCGGATATGGATACATTAACTTTAACACTGAGTATGGGCCTACTGCTGATGTAAAAGTACGTCAGGCACTGTACTACAGCTTTAACCTAAATGAGTTTGTAGAGTCCTACTATAAGGATGAAAAATCTGGTGATATTTTAGCCAACGTTCAGTATCATCCTTACTCCCAACTTTCATGGGCAGTAGATGATGATTTCCTTGGCAAATTAAATAAATATGAATTTGATCTGGAAAAAGCTGCATCCATTCTGGATGAGGCTGGTTGGACTGTAGGATCTAGCGGATATCGTGAAAAAGATGGCCAGGTTCTAGAACTTAACATCGCAGCTATGCCTGATCATGATATCTTGGCTACACTGATTCCAATGTGGCAAAGAGACTGGGAAGAAAACTTGAAGATCAAGCTAAACGTTGCTTATCTAGAATTTAATACCATGCTTGACTATGTAATTTACGACTCTGATAACAACGTGGATAAGTGGAGCGTATTCTTCCTGGCAACCAGTATTCCTACAACAGATCCTCATGAATTGTATTCCGAATTCCATTCTAAAGAGATTGGAAGCGGTAAAGATAACACAGCAAGATACAGAAATGACAGGGTTGATCAACTCTTTGATGAAGGTAAGGCAATCTTTGATATTGAAAAAGCTAAACCATTGTATCAAGAAATTGCTTTAATCCTAAATGAAGAAGTTCCAAAGATTCCTGTATATGCTAACACATATTTTGATCTATATAATGAAAAACTTAAGAACTTTGAAACTAACTCATTGTTTGATTGGGTAGCAGCTTTAGAAGAAGCATATATTGAAGAATAATAAATAATAATCATTTGATGTATAAAGCATATGGACGCCCTGCAATTAGGTAGGGCGTTCATGTGTTACCTACATGGAAATAATTGTAAAGAGGTGATGAGATGCTAAGGTTTCTAGCTAGGAGATTTTTGAGCTTAATTCCTGTAATCCTAGTTATTACAATAATCCTGTTTATTCTGCTTCAGCTAATGCCTGGGGATCCTGTTAACGCCTATCTGGGCCAGGGAAGTAAAGTGACTCCAGAACAGCAGGAGAGGATTAGAGCAGAATTAGGATTAGACAAAGGACCTGTTACCCAGTATATAAACTGGCTGGGAAGAACATTAAAGGGAGATTTCGGGAGTTCTATACAGTTTAGAAAGCCCGTTAATGAATTAATAGGCGATTATATCTGGAATACATTCCTATTAAATATTGTTTCCTTTATTTTGGCTTTTGCCATTGCAATACCCGTTGGTATAAAGTCTGCTGTTAAAAAGTACGGAAAGTTTGATAATTTCTGGACTGTCTTTTCCTTAGTGGGCGTGGGAATGCCTTCCTTTTTCTTTGCACTACTGGTAATATTCTTTATAGCTATTCCTTTTGGACTACCTATAAACAGTATGCGGGATCCTTTAAAGGCGGCTTTGGGTTATAGTAATATATTTGAGGAGATTTTCGATGTTGCCCAACATATGCTATTGCCAACGCTGGTACTGACTATATTGAGCCTTGCTGGTCTGATCAGATATGTTAGGAACAGTGTTATTGATGTAATAAATCAGGATTATATTCGCACAGCCAGATCCAAGGGACTATCAGAGAAGGTGGTTATATACCGTCATGCCTTTAGAAATGCATTGATCCCAATTGTGACCTTGCTGGGTATGTATATACCATCACTGTTTGGCGGCTCTATTTTATTGGAAACCGTATTTGTTTGGCCCGGGATTGGAAACATTTTATACAGCTCAGTTATGAACAGAGATATCTGGGTGGTAATGGGAGCAAATACTTTTTACGCAGTTCTAATGATTTTAGGTAATTTATTTGCAGATATATCCTATGCCATAGTAGATCCGAGAGTAAAATTGCAGTAAGGAGGGAGAAGTAGACAAATGCCAAGAAAAAGTTTAAGCAGAAGTAAAGATTCTCAGGCCATGGGTCCATGGAGAGTAGCCTGGGAAAGGTTTAGAAAAAATAAAGTAGCTATTACAGGCGCTATTATATTTCTTACTATTGTTTTATTGGTAATTATTGTTCCAATTTTATCACCTTATAAAATAAGTGAGTTTGAGCTGTCCAATAAGAATTTACCTCCTTCTTCCAAGCATTGGCTAGGTACTGATGAACAAGGCAGGGATGTGCTCCTTAGGGTGTTTTATGGTGGAAGGATATCTATACTGATTGGACTTATAACAGCATTAATAACCGTAGTAATTGGAGCTACGGTAGGGGCTATTTCGGGCTTTTACGGTGGAAGAGTGGATAATTTTCTCATGAGATTTACAGAAATTATCTATTCACTGCCCTTTATGCCTATTATGATTACCTTATCCTTCGCCCTCATGTGGAGGGTACCCAGTGAACAAAAGCTGTTCATGGTAATGGTTATTTTGGCTATTATATCATGGCCGGGACTGGCCCGTCTTGTAAGAGGACAAATACTATCCCTTAGGGAACAGGACTTTATAGTAGCTACTACTGCCCTGGGATTATCCAATAGATCAAAAATCTTTAAACATTTATTGCCCAATACCCTATCCTATATTATAGTTACTGCCACGCTGGAGATGGCTTCAGCCATTTTGACTGAGGCATCATTATCCTTCTTAGGATTAGGAGTTATTCCGCCAACACCCACATGGGGTAACATGATTGAGAGGGCAAGGGATATAAAAGTGTTTAGTAGTCTGCCCTGGCTTTGGATTCCACCAGGAATACTGATAATTTTAACTGTTGTTAGCATAAATCTTTTAGGAGAAGGGTTAAGAGATGCCTTTGATCCTAAGGAGATAAGGTAGGTGAGAGAGAAGAAATGAGCAAATTATTAGAAGTAAAAGATCTGAAAACATACTTCTATACTGATAAAGGAGTAGTTAAGGCTGTTGACGGAGTTTCCTTCACTATTGAGAAGGGTCAAACCGTGGGACTGGTTGGAGAATCAGGCTGTGGTAAAAGTATTACTTCTATGTCCATTCTAAAGCTATTAGATGAAAATGGAAAGATTGTGGACGGGTCTATATTGTTAGAGGGCAAAAATATTGTAAATATGAATGACGATGAGATAAGGCATATTAGAGGAAATGAAATCTCTATGATATTCCAGGAGCCCATGACTTCGCTAAATCCAGTGCAAAAGATTGCAGATCAGATTATGGAGCCAATAATTCTGCATCAGGGGCTTGATAAAAATGAAGCCAGAAAAGTGGCAATAGAGATGCTGGAGCTAGTAGGTATTCCCAGAGCAGCTGAGGTTGCCAATGATTATCCCCACCAGCTAAGCGGTGGAATGCGTCAGAGGGTAATGATTGCTATGGCTCTGGCATGTAGACCAAAACTGCTTATTGCTGATGAACCAACTACTGCACTTGATGTAACCATACAGGCTCAAATACTTCATCTGATGAATGATTTAAAAGAAAAGACCAATACTGCCATATTGCTGATAACCCACGATCTGGGGGTTGTGGCACAGATGGCCGATTATGTTATAGTTATGTATTCCGGTAAGGTAGTAGAGACAGCACCAGTAAAGGAACTCTTTGCCAATCCCAAACATCCTTACACCAAGGGACTACTGGCTTCTATTCCCAGTTTGGATGAGGAAAAGGACAGGCTCTATACCATACCAGGGGTAGTTCCTAACCCTATGGAATTGCCTGATGGATGCTATTTTGCACCACGTTGCGAGTATGCAAGACCGGAATGCAGAAAATATATGCCGGGTATAACCGGAGTAAATGAAAATCATGAAGTGAGATGTTTCCTATATAGCGATGTGACAGAAGAGAATCAAAAAGAGAAGGAGGATCGGGGAAGTGAGTAATAAAGCTATAATACAAGTAAAGAATCTGACCAAGCATTTTCCAGTGAAGAAGACCAAACTATTTGAACCCAGATCCTTTGTGCATGCTGTTAATGATGTTTCCTTTGATATTTATGAAGGAGAAACCTTGGGGCTGGTAGGGGAGTCAGGTAGTGGAAAGTCTACATTAGGTAGAACAATGATCAACCTATATCCTGCTACAGCTGGAGAGGTTATATATAAAGAGCAAAATATTCTAGAGCTTTCTGATAAAAAGATGAAGCCCTTGAGAAAGGAACTTCAGATTATTTTCCAGGATCCTTACAGTTCTTTGAACCCAAGGCTGAATGTATTTTCCATTATTGGAGAAGCTATGGTAGAACACAAAATTGCTAAAAAGGGCAAGGATCTTGAAGACAAGGTACAGGAAATAATGGAGATATGCGGATTGTCCGCCTATCATATGTATAGATATCCTCATCAGTTTTCTGGAGGACAAAGGCAGAGGATAGGAATTGCCAGAGCCTTGGCCCTTAATCCTAAATTTGTAGTATGTGACGAGCCGGTATCTGCTCTTGACGTGTCCATACAATCCCAGATTCTAAATCTTATGATGGATCTACAGGACAGATTTGGGCTATCCTATCTCTTTATATCCCACGACTTAAGTGTTGTAAAGCACATTAGTCAAAGGATAGGTGTAATGTATCTAGGATCAATTGTGGAAATGGCGTCAAAGGAGGATTTATACAAGAACCCTCTGCATCCCTATACTCAGGCATTGTTGGCTGCTATACCAAAACCTGATCCTAACAAGAAATCAGATATAGGTAATATTAAGGGCGAAATACCAAGCAACGTCAATCTGCCCAAGGGATGTCCTTTCCACACCAGATGTCCTTACGCAAAGGATATATGCAGGGAGAAAGTGCCTGAAACCAGGGAAATGGAAAAAGGTCATACTGTTGCCTGCCATTTCGCTGGAGAAATATAATAAAAAGGGGAAATTTTGTGTTTAAAAGGCTGGCAGAAATGCTAAAGAAAAAGGAAATAGATCCTCAAATCAAAAAAGAGCTAAAGTTTGAGGCAACTGATTTCTTAGCCTTAATGATTGCGGCCATTACTGTTATAGGTCCCGTTATTCTTGCTATTTTTGCTGTGATAGCTGTAATCATTTTATTGTTATTCTATAGGTAGCACTGTAATATTTCTATATTCTTATAGCTTAAACTCTTTTATAAAGTTTTAAAGGTAGAGATGGGAAAAATCTCTACCTTTTTTGTGTATGTGTAATATTATTCTTGTAATCAATTCTATAGCCCATTAAATATTATTCATGAATATGGCCGATTATAGAATCAATTATAGAAGGGAAGCTGCTTCCTCATCCAGCACTACGGTTACAAAGGGATGAAGCTGAAGTACTGAAGCGGGAACATCTGTTGTAATAGGGCCGTTAATGGCCTTTTGTGCAATTTCAGCCTTATCTTTACCTGATATCATAAGAATGATCTTCCGTGCCTGCATAATGGTCTTAATACCCATGGATAGAGCTTGACGGGGAACCTGATCAATGGAATCAAAAAATCTTGAATTAGCTTCTATGGTTCTTTTATCAAGATCTATCAAACTGGTGATGGAATCAAAGGGAGTGCCTGGCTCATTAAATCCAATATGACCGTTATGGCCGATCCCTAATACCTGTAAATCAATGCCTCCTGCCTCTTTTATTTTCTTTTCATATTCTTCGCACTCTTTTTCAGCATCCTCTACCTCGCCATTGGGGATGTTGATATTTTCAGGCTGGATATTTACCTTGCCAAAAAGGTTTTTAAACATAAAATAGTAGTAGCTTTGAGGGTGAGTTTTGGCTAGTCCCTTATATTCATCCAGATTAAAGGTTTTAACCTTGGAGAAATCGATTTCACCCTTTTTATTCCTTTCAACTAACTGTGCATAAAGTCCAAGGGGAGTGCTGCCTGTTGCCAGTCCCAATACGCTATCAGGCTTGTCCTTTATTTGCTGGCTAACAATATCAGCAGCTATCCTATCAAAATCTTCCTTATTTTTTGCTATAATAATCTCCATTTAGGGGCCTCCTTTAGTTAAGTTATGTATTATTTAATAATTCATATTATATTATAAACCTTTGCATCTGTTTTTAAAAGGGTAAAGCTGTGATATAATAAATACATTGTGCCTTTATTGGTTTATATACTGGCCTTATAATTATTTGCTCTATGATGGTACAAAATATTAACAGCTTAATTTGTATGTTTTAGACTGAGGAGGCGACAAAAGAATGCCAAAAAATACTGATTCGAGTTTGGTGAAAAGAGTGATATATATATTCATAGGCAGCTTTATTCATGCCTATGGTATTAACGCTCTACTGATTCCCCACAACCTACTTACTGGTGGTCTTACGGGAATTGCTATGATAATAGAATATTTCCTAAAAATCCCTATCTCCATAATGGTAATTTTGTTAAACATACCTTTGTTTATAGCTGGATATAAGATGATAAGCAAACGTTTTGTTTATCTTAGTATAGTAGGTATAGTTAGCTTATCATTTTTTGTAGCCTTAACAAAGAACTGGACTTTACCCATTAAAAATCCTATGGTAGCAGCCATATACGGAGGACTTTTTTTGGGCGTTGGATCGGGTATAATTATTAAAAATCGGGGCTCTTTAGGTGGTACTGACATCGTAGCTGTTATCTTAAACAAACATTTTTCAGTAAGCATAGGGCTGGTAACTACTCTTTTTAATTTTATAATATTAGCTATGGCTATATGTATGTTTGATATAGAGCTGGCCATGTATACCATGATTGCCATATTTGTAAGCAGCAAGGCTATGGATACCCTTCAGGAAGGCTTTAATCACAAGAAAACCGTTATTGTAATATCCGATCATTCTAAGGAAATAGCCAGAGAGCTTATGGAGAAGGTGGGCAGAGGCGTAACCTTTTTGGAAGGGGAAGGAGCCTATACCAATACTCCAAAGAAACTGATATACATAGTAGTACGAATTATAGAACTATCAAAAGTAAAAGATATTATTCGGGCCATTGATGAAAATGCTTTTTTAACCATCATAGACACAAAAGAAGTAGAAGGCAAAGGGTTTGATTTAGGAGATTTATACTAGAAGAGGAGGAAGAAAAGTGATGTTAAACAAGATCATAGATATTTATAAGGACAAGCTAATAAAATCCACCCAGGAGCTAATAGCTATTCCTAGCAAGAAGGCAGAACCTAAGGAAGGCATGCCTTTTGGCGAAGAAATCAACAGGGCGTTGGTGTATGCCCTCAAGAGAGGTGAAGAACTGGGATTTTTAGTAGGTAATGTTGATGGATACGCAGGCTTTATTGAATTTGGCCAGGGAAGCGAGACCCTTGGCATATTAGCCCATCTGGATGTAGTTCCAGAGGGTGAAGGCTGGACCTACCCTCCTTTTGGTGGAGAGATCCATGATAATAAGATATATGGAAGGGGAGCCATTGATGACAAGGGCCCGGCCATGGCAGCTCTCTTTGCCATGAAGGCTGTAATGGAGTCTGATGTTCCGGTCAATAAAAAAGTTCGCCTTATTCTAGGTACAGATGAGGAAAGTGGCTGGGAGGATATGGATTATTACTTTAAGAACCAGCCTATGCCTGATTTTGGCATAACACCTGATGCCAATTATCCTGTAATCCATGCTGAAAAGGGAATTGTTCATATAGAATTATATAAGAAATTTGATAGTCTAAGTAGTGACAAGTCCTCCATTGTGAGCATAAAGGGAGGATCCAGGGCAAATATGGTACCTGACAGCTGCACCTGTTATCTAAAAGATCAAGAGGAGCCTTTAACTACAGAAGGGGTATCCGCTCATGCCAGCACGCCGGACAAGGGTCAAAACGCTATATCAAAAATGCTGGATTTACTCACAAGTAAAGAGCTGGGAGATAGTGATATTGATAAATTTGTAGCAGATCTTAACAGGCTTATGGGCTATGATACTACAGGTGAGGGACTGGGTATAAACTACTCTGATGATGTTTCTGGCAGTCTAACTCTTAATCTGGGCGTAATTGATGTGGATAGGGAGAGGGGTAGTGCAATAATTGATATACGTTTCCCCGTGAAATATACCACAGAGGAAATTTTATCTGCTATAGAGGAAAGACTTAACAATACAGGTATAGCAGTAAGGGTTATTCACGGTCAGCATCCCTTATATGTACCAAAGGATCATTTCCTGGTAAAAACCCTAAGCAGGGTATACAGGGAACAGACTGGGCAGGATGTAGAACCTTTGGCTATTGGAGGGGGTACCTATGCCAGAGCTTTAAAGACAGGGGTGGCCTTTGGTGCAGTATTTCCCGGAAAAGCTGAACTGGCACACCAGAAGGATGAGTATATAGAAATAGATGATTTGATTCTAAATGCAAAAATTTATGCTCATGCAATTGCAGAACTGGTAAAGTAGATTTAGTACCTCATAAAATGTGTTAAAAAATAGACAAAGATTATACTTGCCTTTTTTCAATATTTATAATACAATATCTAATAATTATATCGTGCATAAATATACATTAAAAGCTATGAGGGGAAGAGTAGGAATTATCAGTTTAGGTTACAGAGAGTCGACGGTTGGTGCAAGTCGATACCTACGATTATTCTGAAGATCATCCCGGAGCTGTCAACCTGAAATCTTTTGAGTAGGGTTGATCGGAAAGGGCCCGTTACAGCTCGGAGGTATAAGCCTGATGGCCGTACCTTGCTGAGGCCATTACTGCAAAGTAATGGTGAAATTGGGTGGTACCACGAAGTATAACCTTTCGTCCCAGATACGGATGAAAGGTTTTTTTATATTATGCAATTTAAATCAATAACCATGAGGAGGCGAGAAGATGAAGTTAACAGGTGCACAAGTGCTGGTAGAATGTCTAAGAGAACAGGGCGTTGATACTATTTTTGGCTATCCAGGGGGAGCGGTGCTGCCAATCTACGATGCTCTATACGATGTTAAGGACATAAGACATATTTTAACTGCTCATGAACAAGGTGCAACCCATGCAGCAGATGGATATGCCAGAGCAACAGGGAAGGTAGGGGTAGTAATAGTTACCTCAGGGCCTGGAGCTACCAATACTGTAACGGGTATTGCCACTGCATACATGGATTCAGTACCAATTGTAGTATTTACAGGGCAGGTAGCTAATTCATTGATAGGAAAGGATTCCTTTCAGGAGGTAGATATAACAGGAGTAACCAATCCCATAACCAAGCATAACTATATTGTAAAGGACGCAGATCAACTGCCACATATTATCAGGCAGGCCTTTAGTATAGCCAGATCAGGGCGGCCAGGGCCTGTGTTAGTAGATATTCCAAAGGATGTCCAAACAACGGTTATAGACTACTATCCTGAGAAAGCAGATATTAATGGGGAAAAGGCTGTAAACCAGCAGGATCAATTGGACTATGACAGTATAAACAGGTCTATAGAGGCAATAAACCAAAGTGAAAGGCCTGTTATATATGCAGGCGGTGGAGTAAATATAGCTGGTGCCAATGATAAGCTTGTTGAGTTTGCAGAGAGGATAAAGTCTCCTGTGAGCTGTTCCCTTATGGGAATGGGAGCATTTCCAGGAAACCATCCCTACTACATGGGGATGGTAGGTATGCATGGTACCAGGTATTCAAACTATGCTTTTTCAAACTGTGATCTTATTATAGCTATGGGAGCAAGATTCAGCGACAGGGTGGTAAGCAATGTAGAAAAATTTGCGCCAAAGGCCAGGATCATCCATGTGGATATAGATCCAGCAGAGCTAGGAAAAAATGTGGAAACTTATATAGAGGTATGTGGAGATGTAGGCCAGATACTAGACATTTTTAATGAAAAAGTAAAAGAGAAAAAGGAAAATGGCTGGAACAGACAGATTGAAGAATGGAAAAAGGCTTATCCTTTAAATTACAAGACTAATGGAAATCTAAGTCCCCAGTATATCATTGAAAAGCTGTACCAACTGACAAAAGGGCAGGCAATACTGTCCACAGAGGTAGGTCAGAACCAGATGTGGGCTGCCCAGTTTTATAAATTCTCTCAACCCAGGACCTTTATATCTTCAGGAGGACTGGGTACCATGGGATATGGGTTAGGTGCTTCTATAGGTGCTGCCCTTGGCAGACAGGATAAGAAGGTTATCAATGTAGCTGGTGACGGCAGCTTTAAGATGAATTCTACTGAATTGGCTACAGTATCTAGGTATAAGATTCCCATTATCCAGCTGGTGCTAAACAACCATTCATTGGGTATGGTAAGACAGTGGCAGGATCTTTTCTTCAGCAAGAGATTTTCCCACAGTGAGCTGGGGCAGGATGTGGATTTTGTAAAGCTGGCTGCGGCTTATGGTATAAAAGCCTTCAGTATAAATCACAATGATCAGGTAGAAAGTGTTCTTAGTCATGCCCTTGAATCAAATGAGCCGGTACTAATTAATTGTGAGATTCATCCTGATGACAAAGTATATCCCATTGTACCTCCAGGTGCAGGTATTGATGAGTTGATTGACTAAAGCATGTTAAAAGAATAGGAAGTATGCAGATTCATTATATAGTGCTTCGTGCTCATTAAAGAAACAATCAAATATTATTATATATGGATGCATGGCTCCACAAACAAAAAAGCCATGCATCATGAGTTTTTGGAGGCGCTTAATATAATTAATCTACCTAATTATTTTAATATAAAAATATCAGAAAAGCTGCTTAACAACTTTAAAAGTTTATAAATATCTCAACTACGAATTAATTCTCGAGATTAAGTCCGTATAATGGTGTAAAAAGAAAAATAATTTGAGCCAAGGCTCAACCTCGGTTAGAATATAGTTACGACACAAATAC
>FZPS01000052.1_pt214 | contig 12093 bp, 15 predicted proteins | sample 1817821 | NCBI WGS metagenome assembly FZPS01 (sample SAMEA104158645, study PRJEB21678) | metagenome | place: Germany | collected 2015-04-21 | reverse complement strand
CATTTTCTATTAGCATATTATGTATTATGATAACAACTCCTATAATTAATCGTTCGTTTAATGCAATTATTCCAAGTATTACATTAATTACAGTAACACCATTATCGATATTTATAATTCTTGCTGTAACACTTTTATTAGCATTTACATTCGGCCTTTTGCCTTTGTATGTGCTTACAAAGAAAAACGTCATTACTTATATAAAAAGTATCAATTAATAAAAAACGTAAGCCATAGGTGCTTACGTTTGCTTTTTTATTCGATTGTTCTTTCGTTGTTTTTCATTGTAACCATAAATTTTTCAGCAATTAAACCAATAATAATACCGGATACAACACCAATCGGTAACATAATCGGTAAGTAATAAAATACTTCTGTGGCACCAATAACAAAGATACCGGCAACAATTTGTCCAATTTGATGACTAATTGAGCCTATAAGACTTACCAAAGTCATACCAAACACTTTTAATTGTTTTAATGTGCCCATAACAATTAGTGATGCAATCGCACCTGCAGTTCCCATATAAAATGTTGGCCCTAAAAGTCTGCCTGAAAGTAGGCCAACAACAACAATACGAACAAGTGTTAGTATCGATGCTTCTTTAATGCCATACATATAGAGAATAATAAGGGTTACTAAATTTGCAAGTCCTAATTTAGCTCCAGGTACTGGTATAAAATTTAGTTGTGCTTCGATTAAGTTTAACACAATGGCTACTGCTGTAAAATTTGCAAGCAATGCCATTTTGACAATTTTCTTGTGGTTAGAATTCATCATCAATATCTAAGTCCGTTGTAAAACTTACACGCACGTTATTAGGTAAACAAATGAGTGGTTTATTCGTTTGTTCGCCTAGTTTGCTGCAAATATTATTTGGACTTTCCTCTTTAACTATTTTTACACTGCTTTTTGAAAAATTAACTTCGATTACAACAATTTGACGAACACCATTAATGGTATAGTCGCCTAATACAGTAATTTGATTATCTTTGATGATTGGAAATGTTTCATTAAACGAATCTGGAATATTTGACTGATTTTTTAATTTTGTGATGGTTTCTTTTTCAAAATCAATGTATGCAAGTGTACCATCCGGTATGTATATAACTTCTGCACCGTTACTTTTTTTATTAAAGAATAGCGCTTCAAAGCCAAAGTATACTAAAAAAGCTAGTACAACTATTGAAATCATAATTATCCAATCTCTTTTAGTGCTTTTCATATAAACCTACCGTTCTTCAAATATGGCTTCGCTTACGAAACTTTCAATTGTTTCATCAAAGTTATAAATAATAATTTCTAAACTTTCTTCTAAAATAAATGCTTCTAGTACATCTTTAGGCATTGACATCAGTGCTGTCGTAATCGCATCAGCAAATGCCGCATCATCGTGTAGTAATGTTATCATGCTGTAAAAATTTTCTGGCATTTTAGTTACTGGGCTTACGATGTGATGGAATTTTTGTGTGTCATAAATAACACTTTGGATCGAATCGCCACTTGTTGTAAGTGCGCGATTTTTTATACTCACAACGCCATAAAATGGGTCTGCGTTGTTAGAGCTTAATGGTCTAAGTAGGCCAACTCTAAAATAATCTCGATCTTTATGGTCGTTTATGCCATAATATGCTGAGCTATCGCTGGCTTTAAGTTGATACATGGTAACTTCATATTTATCAAGTATCTCTTTGGCAAGATTAACAGCATACCCTTTGGCGATGGCTCCTAAGTCAATTTTGACGCCTTCACTTATTTTGACAAAGTGTTGATTGTTTTCTTTTGTAAGTTCAATACCGTTTTTTACAACAGGTATTGATTGAACATTTTCAATAAATGCTTGAAGTTCACTTTCGTTTAATTTGTCTTTTTCAGGTAAATTAATTATGTACTTCCATTCATCGATAATATGTCCGATACTAATATCAAAATAACCTTCGGTTAAATCATAAATTTGTAAAGATTTTTCTAAGACATCGTAAAGTAGGGGATCAATTAATATTTTTTTTCCTACATGTTCATTGATGTAGTAAATGTTATTGACATTTGAAAATGATTCAAAGTTATTTGTTAGTTCGTGAAGTTTGTTGAAAACATCTTCAATTTCGTCGAAAACTTTTTGTGCATTATTTAATTTAGGATCATTTTCACCAATGACTAATTGTATGGTTGTATCCATTGAGTAGAACGTTTTATTAAATGTTCCTTCAATTGGATTTTCCTTACCATTACATGCGATAAGTATGAATGAACTTACAATTAGTAAAAGGATACTAAACGTTTTTTTCATTAAAGGATGCCTGCTAATCCCATGAATGCCATTGCGATTAAAGCTAATGTGATAAGTAAAATTGGTAACCCTTTGAATGATTTGGGTGCGCCTAAATCTAATCTAGGTTTGATTGCATAAATCATCAATAAGACTAAGAAATAACCTAATGCTAACCCAAGCACTTGCACTAGTGCTTCAATATAGGATGTGTTATTTAATACTAAAATTGATAAACCAATAATAAATGCATTTGCAGGTATTAATAATGCGTGTTTATCGCTGACACCTTCGATACCGCCTTGTTTTGCAATAAAGCGAACACCTAATGATACATAACTGACGACAACAACACTTATAATCATGTATAAGAAATCAATACCAATTGGCTTTAATACATAATGATAAACTGGGTATAAAACAACTGCACTTAATAGCGAGATGATTAGTGAGAATACACCTGTTTGAGCGGGTCCCTTTAATGAATTTGTTTTAGAATCAAATAAAGGTAATCCAAGTAAACTATTTAATAAGATGTTTCCTAGGAATAATCCTGAGAAAATAAGACTTAAGTAAATCATTGTGTCACCTCACTATCTTTTGATAAGAGTTTTATTAACGCTAATAATAATCCAAAAATTAAGAATGCTCCAAGTGGATTTAATAATACACCAATAGCATATTTTGTAAATCCTAAGTCGATAACTTTACTTGGTATGAATTCTAAGTATGCACCAAATGTAAGAGTTGCACTACCTAAAATTTCTCTAAGTAAGCCAAAGACTAAAAGTAAAACTAAAATATTGACTGCTTTAACAAGCATTTCATATAGTTTGTTGGAAAGTGGTAATTCTTCTTCCTGTTTAAAGAATAATACTGGAACAGGATTTAAAATCATGAGGTAAAGGTATGTACTGTTTAATGATGCAAAGTTGTAAAACACAACATCGGCAATCAATTTAACTGCTGTAACACTTACAACTAATCCAACAAGTACTAAGACTTCACGCATTTTTTCTGGCATGAATTTGTAAACAAATGTTTGAATCAATACTGAAAGTACTAAATATAGTGTTAATAATATTGAATAAACAAATGCTCCTTCAATACCTTTAACAACAAATAATGCAGGTAATAACGATACGGCCATCACTGCTAATGCTTGATCTGTTAAAGATCTTTTTCCAAAGAAGTTAAATAAGTTCATTTTTTCCATATCATTATTCTCCTTTCAAGTATGTACTAAATTCAAGTAACATACTGTATGTTAATGCTTTAGAGAATGAAGCACCCGTTGTTGTATCTAATCCTGATGTGATTGTTGTTATATCTGTTCCAATGAATCCATCTAAGAATGTTTTCACATATGTTTGGAAACCTTTTGTATGTTCGTAAACAATTTCTGCATCATCGAAATCATAACCAATAAGTTTGTTTGCATCATCTAAAATCAAACGAACACCTAATTTTTTGATTTCTGAATCTGGGCCATTGAAATATCCACTACCTTCTAGATAATATACTTTACCTGTTTTTGTGCCAGTTACTGTGTATGAATGTTTAATAACACCGCTATTGATTTCATCTTTCGAACCAAATGTATAGTTTTCACCAAATAAAATATCATAAACTGTTTCTGTAACACCGTTGTGGAAATCTAAAACTTTTAAAATTGTTTCTTTAACACTTGTCGTACTATCCTTTGAAGTCGCACCACTTGATGCGTCCATATCAGCAACATTATATATAGCAACATGTTTAACATCTGCTTCTTCTATACCATCAAACTCTTCTTTCATGTAGTTGATGATACCTTGTCTTGCCCAACTTGATTGATTCACAGTCAATACATCGACATAAACAAGTTTATCTGTTGTAATAACTAAGTTAAATGCAATCATTGAGTCACTTGGTTCATTTAAATAATAATCGTTTTTAATGTTAATTAAGTATAACGTACCAATTTCTTTATTGCCTTTTTTAACAATACTTTTTGAAATTAGTCCTTCCGGTTTGTCACCAGTTAATTCTACTGTTTCTAAGTTTACTTTGTAACCCATCATCTTATCTAAACTTGTTGTTGGTACATAAGCTTGATACATCAATACAAATCCTAAGGCTATTACAAGGATGATGGCTAAATTAAGTAATAAACTTTTATTTTCTTTACTCATATTATGCCTCCTTTACATATGCACTTAATTCTAAAATCATATCATAAACAAGTGCTTTAGAGAATGATGCACCTGATGCTGTATCGATATCATCTGCAATTTCAGGTAATTTTTGACCAACGAATCCATCTAAGAACTCTTTAACAAATTTTTGGAAACCTTTTGTATGTTCATAAATAACTTCTTCATCATCAAAGTCGTAGCCAAGGAATTCGTTATCATTTGAAACTAAAATACGAACGCCTGCTGGTTTAACGTCAGAGTCTGGTCCATTGAAATGATCACTTCCTTCAAGATAGAAGACTTTACCGTTTTTAATTGAACCTGTTACAGGATATACATGTTTAATAACGCCTTCGTTAACATCTTCTTTAGCGCCTAATACGTAATCATCACCAAAGACAACTTCGTATACCGTTTTTTCAACTTCTGCAATACCTTGTGATGTTGCAATATCTTTTAATATTTCATCTACTGTAGCAAGCGAGAATGCAACAGATGGTCTTGAAACACCATCCATTGATTTAGGTGTTTGGATGTTTGATCCTTTAAACGATTCAACATATTTTTTAGTCAACTCTGGACTAATTGATTGGTCCACAGTTACTTTTATACCTAAAATTTTTCCATCTTTGTCAATCGATACAAGTAATTCAATTCCCGTATCTGTACTACTTGCGTATTGGTTTGTTTTAAATGCACGATAAAGTGTTGCAATAACTTCATCTTTATCGTTCTTTGCTAGATGTTTATCTAAAATTGTTACTGGGTCTGTATCTTTCTTAACATCTTCGATTGTATCAATACCTGTTAAGACTTCACTATACATAGCGATTTTACCTTGCATAGCTTTTTTCTCAACAATTGGTTTTGTTGCGAAGAATAATCCAAATAACATCCCTAATAATACAACGATGTATGCGGCAGAAAAGCCGATTGTTTTAAATTTTGCAGTCATATTAGAAACCTCCCATGCCAATAAAGACAACGAGTAACAAGACAACTGCAGTTATTGCATAACCGATAATAAATTTTTTAGTGTATAGATTTGTTGTCCATTTGCGATAGTCGATTAACGCAACAAATGCGTTTGCGATAACTAACGCAAATACCATACCTTCTGGTAATGCACCAAATAAACGAATAAGTGCTACCAATGAACCAATCATTAAACCGAAGATTAAACGACCTGGTCTTGTGTATGGACTTGTTACTGGGTCAGTAGCCATAAATACTAAACCAAATAATAAACCACCAGATAATACATGGTATAACGTATAATGCATTAATTCACTAAATTCAAATCCTTGTGCGATGCCTGCAACAAGTATCATAAATGTAAAGCTTAAGATACCAGATAACATCACTCTGAAGTCTGCAGATCGACGAATAAGTAAATAGGCAGCTCCGATTAAAATAGCTAATGCACTAACTTCACCCATTGAACCTGGGATATTACCGAAAAATAAATCACTTAATGTGTATGTTGTCATTGAACCTTGTAATGCTGTGACACCTGAAATACTATCTAATCCACTTGTGTAAGTGCCACTAAATAGACTTGCAAATGCGAGCGCTACAAAGACACGACCAATACCTGCTGGGTTAAAAATGTTTTTCCCCAACCCACCAAAAATCATTTTACCAATTAAGATTGCAAAGATTGTACCGATAATTACAACGTAAATTGAAATTTTACTTGGTAATGTAAGTACAAAGATTAACGCTGTAATAATTGGTGGAATAACATTGTTAATTGTGTAATCTTGTTCAAAACGTTCTTTAACTGTTTGTGTTTTTGGTCTTGTAAGCATAAATGATAATGCTTCTAAACCAACACCTAAAATACTTGCAACAATCGCTTTTGTAATAAAATCAAACTGGAAACGATAGATTGCAAATAGCATAACTGGAATAAGGGCAATCAAAACATCTGCCATCATTCGTTTCGTTGATGTTTCCTTACGAATATAAGGACTTGTTTGTCTTACGATTTCCATGATTTACCCCCTCAACATTGCTTTACCTTTTCTCATGTAGTCTGTCAAGTGAATCTTAGATGGACATACAAATGAGCATAGGCCGCATTCAATACATTTGTTAACTTGTAACACTTCAAGTGTTTTCTTGTCGCCTGCTTTGTAAGCATTCATAATTTGAACAGGTTGAATCTTAACTGGACATGAGTAAACACATGCCGCACAGTGAATACAAGGTTCTTCTTTGTGAACAACTTCGTTTAACACAATTAATGATGTTGTTGTATACGTCATAATTAAATCATCTGATGAAGCGTTAGAACCCATCATTGGACCACCAACAACTAATACTTTTGGTTGTTCTAAGTCTTTGTATCCGCCTGCAAGTTCAACAAGCTCATTAACTGGTGTACCAATACGTGCAACAAAGCTCTTGTTATGTACGCCATCACCACTAATCGTAATAAAGCGTTCTAATACTGGTAAGCGGTGTTTAACAGCATTGTAAATACTTAAGAGTGTTGATACGTTAAACTGTAACACACCGTATTTAGCAAGTAATTGGAATTGAGGAATTTTAATGCCTACTGCATTTTTAATTACTTCTAATTCCCATCCTTGTGGATAGTAGTTGCCAATAGGTGCAACTGTAATGTCATATTCCGGATAATTTTTAATTGTTTCTTCTAATATTGCTTTAATTGCTTTGTATTTTTTCTTAATTGCAATAACACCTTTTGGAGCGTTTGCAGTTTTCATAGCAATAATTAAACCTTCAACAATTTTTTCAGGCTCTTTTTTCATTAAGCCATAGTCACTAACTAAATAAGGTTCACATTCAACACCGTTTGCAACAATAACATTGATCTTTTCGTCTGTTTTAAATTTAATATGCGTTGGGAATTCAGAACCCCCTAAACCAACAAGAGAGAAGTCTTTAATAATTTTTAATAATTCTTCTCTTGTTAAGTTATCGATTTCTTCTTGTGTACGATCTTTAACCGTCTCATGCAATGTATATTTTTGATCATTTTCAACAACAATACATTCGACTTTTTTGCCACTTGAAAGTGTACGCATTTCAAAACCAACAACTGTTCCACTCACTGTAGAGTGGATATTTTGATCGAAAAAGCCAGATCTACGTGCCCCGATAATTTGACCTACATAAACTTTTTCTCCAACTTTAACCGATGCACTTCCCTCAGGACATCTACCACTTGTAATTGGATAATATAGTCTTTTAGCTTCTAAGTATGGTTCATATGGTAAAGTCTTTAAAAGGGCTTTTCCATCTGGAATAATTCGCGTTTTTGTAATCATAGTATGCCTCCTTTATGCAATGGATATTTTTCCATTTTTAATTCTACCTGCTGTTTGATTTCGTTTAAGACATCATTGTTTTCTCTATTTTGTAGAGCTTTGTCAATCCAGTTGGCAATTTCAATCATATCTTGTTGAACCAAACCCCGTGTTGTTACTGCCGGTGTACCAATACGTATACCACTTGTATGCATTGGTTTTTCTTGATCAAACGGTAAACTGTTTTTGTTAATTGTTATATTGACTTTTCCTAATATTGTTTCGGCTTGTTTTCCGGTTATGTTAAATTTTTGTTTGACATCTAATAATAATAAATGGTTATCTGTTCCACCACTTATGACACGATAACCCAATGTTTTAAAGTGGTTTGCCATTGTTTTGGCGTTTTCAATAACTTGTTCCTGATATTTAACAAAGTATGGTGAAAGTGCCTCTTTGAACGCACGTGCTTTCGCACCAATAACATGCATCAACGGCCCACCTTGTATTCCAGGGAAGACCGCCTTGTCGATTTTCTTAGCTATGTTTTCATCGTTTGTTAAAATCAATCCACCCCGTGGTCCTCTTAATGTTTTATGCGTAGTTGATGTAATAACATCGGCATAACCAACAGGAGACGGGTGAAGTTTTGCAGCAATTAAACCAGCAACATGTGCAATATCTGCCATAAGGTAAGCGCCAACTTCATCAGCAATTTTTCTAAAGCGACTGTAATCAATGGCTCTAGAATATGAACTTGCACCAACGATAATAAGTTTTGGTTTAACTTCTTTAGCAATTTCAAGCACGTGGTCATAATTAATCATTTCTGTTTTTTCATCGACACCATAAAAATAACTGTCATAGACGATTCCTGAAAAACTTAAATTAAACCCATGCGTTAAATGGCCGCCCTCGTTTAAAGACATACCTAATATTTTATCACCAGGTTTAAGTAAAGCTTGCATAGCTGCCATATTTGCCTGTGAACCAGAATGTGGTTGTACGTTAGCAAACCTTACATCAAATAATTCACATACATATTTGATTGCAAGTCGCTCAACTTCATCAACAAACTCACAACCACCATAATAGCGGTTACCAGGATAGCCTTCAGCATATTTGTTTGTAAGAATTGAGCCTTGAATTTGTAGGACTTCTTCTGAAACAAAATTTTCAGAGGCAATTAGCTCTACGCCTGCTTGTTGCCTCCTTGCTTCTTTCGCAATTATTTCTTTAATTTCTTTATCGTTCAATGAAAAAATCATTCATGAACACCTCGCTTTGATTTCAAGCCTTATTATATCATAATAAGATTGTAAAAAAAAGATTGATTTTCATGAAATTTTCAAAAAATCAATCTTTTATTTTTCTATTTGGATAGCGATTATCCTTTATTTATATTTTTTGTAATTTATTCGACGATATTATGATAGATATCTTGAACATCATCAAGCTCATCAAGCATGTTTTGTAATTTTTCAAAAGCTTTAAAACTTTCCTCTTGAGTTAACTTAACTTCGGTAATTGGAACCCACATAATTTCATCAGTTTCGAACTCGATATCTGGCATTGCATCTAGTAAAGCAGTTTTAATTGAATTAAAATCTTGTGCCTCACCATAAATAGAGACACCATCTTCATCGCTTTCGATGTCACTTACATTAATGTCGTTTAAAACTAAAACTTCAAAAATTTCATCTTCTGTTTTGTTTGAAACAGCAAAGATCGCTTGATGGTTAAATTGGTGAAGTACAGAACCGGATACACCTAGTTTTCCACCAGTTTTTGTAAAACAGTTTCGAACTTCAGATACTGTTCTATTAACGTTGTCTGTTAAACATTCAACGATAAACATGCTGCCTTCAGGTCCAAAACCTTCGTATCGTACACTTGTTAAGTTATCTTCAACGCCGCCTTTAGCTTTTTCAATTGCACGTTTAATAATATCTGCTGGTACTTGATCTTTTTTAGCTTTTTCTATCATACGTTTTAAGTTCACGTTGATTTCAGGATCAGCTACACCTGATTTAGCTGCTAAGTAGATTTCTCTACCATATTTAGAATATACTTTACTTTTTGCAGCAGATGTTTTTGCCATCGCTGCTTTTCTTACTTCAAACGCTCTTCCCATAATTAATCCTTCTTTGCAAATACTTTCTCATAGTTTTTAATAGACTGTTGAATAATTCTCTTTGCAGATTCTCTTCCCTCAACATCTAATATGTATGTTTTTTTTCCTTCTAATGACTTATAAATCTCAAAAAAGTGCCCCATTTCTGTAATGATATGTTGTGGCAGTTCGCTAATATCCTTGTATTGGTTATGTGATGGATCACCAAATGGAACGGCAATTATTTTTTCGTCTACTTCATCTGAGTCAATCATCTTCATAACACCGATTGGAAAGCATGTTACAAGGCTCATAGGTTCAATATCTTCTTGACATAATACCAAGACGTCTAGTGGGTCATTATCACCTGCATAAGTTTTTGGAATAAATCCATAGTTTGCAGGATAGTGAGTTGATGTGAACAAAATTCGATCTAAAATAATCATCCCTGTTTCTTTATCTAACTCGTATTTCTTTTTACTACCTTTTGATATTTCAATGACCGCAATAAAACTATCTGGTGTTATGCGTTTCTGGTCTATATCATGCCAAATATTCATATCATCTAGACTCCTTTTTTATTTTCTATCACTCATTTTACCAAAAAATCGCTAAAAAAAACACCTTTTATAGGTGTTTTACCTAGAAACATCATTAATAAGTGCTACTTATCCCCATGTTTCCCCTAAAATTTTTGTATTTAAAGTATGCGGAAGCTACGTGGATAAATAAACAACCCCTACATGTTTAAATATGCGTAGTCATAGTTTTTACGGAACTATGGTAGAGACGTTGCCACCAATTTGACAACATATACGATACTTAAATACAAACCCATTATAACAATAAAGTTATTTATTGTAAAGGGCGAATTGTAAAAATTTCTTTTATTTCGAATGTATGTTTTCTTCGTAACGTTTAAATACATTTTCAAGCAGTGCATTAATCGTCATTGGACCAACACCTTTAGGTACTGGTGTGATGTATTTCGCAATTTTTAATACTTCTTCAAAGTCAACATCACCATAAAGTTTTCCATCAACACGATTGATGCCAACATCAATGACAATCGCGCCTTCTTTGACCATATCTTTTGTTATAAATTTTGGTTTCCCAATCGCTACAACTAATAGATCGGCTTGTTTTGTAATAGCGCTTAAGTTTTTCGTTCGACTATGTGTTGTTGTAACGGTTGCGTTCATATCTAAAAGAAGTTTTGAAATCGGCATACCAACAATATTGCTACGGCCAACGACTACAGCATTTAATCCTGTTACATCAATACGATAGGTTTCAAGTAAGTTTACAATACCTTGAGGTGTTGCTGCATGCATAGCGTTGCGTCCTTGGAATAATAAACCTTGGTTTATAACATGAAATCCGTCAACATCTTTTTTAACATCCATGCGATTTAAAACTTTGTCTGTATCAACATTTTTAGGTAATGGTAATTGAACTATATAGCCATCAAGCATATCATCATTGTTTAATTCATCAACTAAATTTAAAACTTCTTGTTCGCTAATTGAATCCTCTAATTTATATAATTTTGCTTCAATGCCAACAAGTGCAGAAGCTTTAAGTTTGTTTTGTACATAGGACTTGCTTGCAGGATTATCTCCAGCCATAACAACAGCGAACGTTGGCTTTCTATAACCTTTTTCAATGTATGAATCAATTTTTTCTTTTAACTTTTCGTTGCGTCTTTCTGCAACGCCTTTACCATCTAAAATCATAGGGACCTCCTTAAAATAAGCTGAAGTTTCCTTCATCATCAATTTTCATATGTTTTGCATTAGGATCATTATTTAACCCTGGCATAACCATAATACCTTTAGTTTTTGCAACAACAAATCCAGCTCCGTGTGAAATATTAAAATCATCAATTTCTAATGTAAAATCACGTGGTGTACCTACTAGACTTGCATCACCTGAAAAAGACATTGGTGTTTTTGCGATACATACCGATAAATGATTTAAATCTTTCATTGAATCTAATTTTTTAAGTGCTTTTTTACTATAAGATACATTTTTTGCACGGTAAATCTTTGTTGCTATTTTTTCAATCTTTTCAACAATCGAGTCCGTATGATCATACATAAATACTTGTTCTAATTCTTCATGTTCACTTGCTTCCATAATAAGTTTAGCAAGTTCTTTTGTGCCTTCTTTTCCTTCTTTAAACCCTTTTGATACAGCTATTTTATGACCTTCTGTTTTTGCCCAGTCAAGTAAATAGCCAACCTCCAATGAATC